>WNGQ01003619.1_pt1 | contig 41830 bp, 36 predicted proteins | sample 5407661 | NCBI WGS metagenome assembly WNGQ01 (sample SAMN13153382, study PRJNA577476) | soil metagenome | isolation source: 60 cm soil or saprolite under Garry oak tree replicate 2 | place: USA:California | collected 2016-06-15 | reverse complement strand
CCAATTCGCAGCCAGCCTCCAGTCTCCAGCCTGCGAGCCGACTGGGCATCGTCCTGTGCGTGATGTCCGGGTGTGTGAATTATTCACGGCGTTTCTACGATGAAGCTTTGACGGACCCAGCCACCGCCAGCCCGCTGGTCTTTCCAGAGACAGTCTTCAACGCGCCTGCCAGCCACCTCGCCGCCGTCCTCGGCACCACCGCGATCAACTACACGCTGGTTGGCGACCCAGGCACTTATTTACAGGGCCTCGCCTTGGGGGCCGATTGGCTGCTGAGCGGCCGCGTGGACGGTTGCCTGGTGATTGGCGCCGAGGAGATGGACTGGCTGACCACGGACGCTTTTCGGCTCTTCGACACTAAAGTGATTGTGAGCGATGGCGCGGGCGCGTTGTACCTGAAGCGCGAGCCTCTCCCCCTGGCCCCCTCTCCATCGCATGGAGAGGGGGAACGGGGGAGAGGCGTGCAACTTCGGGCGGTCACCCAACCCCGTGTGTTTTCCAAGACCCAAACTCGCGCCCAAGCCGCCCAGCTCACGCGCGCAGACCTAGCCGCGACAGGCCCGAATCAGTTGCTCTGCGACGGGTTGCAAGGCGCGCCACTCACAGACAGCGCTGAGCTGGCTGCCTGGCGCGATTGGACTGGCCCTCGGCTCTCGCCCAAAGTGATACTGGGCGAGGGCCTCATGGCGGCCGCGGCTTGGCAATGCGTGGCGGCCATAGACGCTCTCCAACAATGCCGGTATTCTGCGGCGAACGTCAGCGTGGTTGGCTGCAATCAACAAGCTATCGCCGCTCAGTTCGGCCCGGAAGAGTGAAGAGAGAAGAGAGAAGAGCGCAGAAAGAGGCGGGAGTGGAGCGTAGAGCATCAGAGCGTCGGAGCGTCGAACCAACGCTGCACGCTCCACGCTCTCACGCTCCGACGCTCCACGCTTCCCCTCTCCCCTCTGCCCTCTCCTGTCTGCGGCCATGAACTCTCGGGTCATCTTGATCACTGGAGCGAACGGCGGTCTGGGCCACGCCGTCGCGCGGGCGTTTCTCGAAGAGTCTGCCGCTAACTTCGTTTGGCTCGGCGTCCACACGCGGCGCGAACGGGCGGACCAACTGGCCGGCGAATTCTCCGGACGATGCCGGTGCGTGGATCTGGATGTGACGCAGCCGACCTCCTGGCAATACGCCACGACCGGCATTCTGGCCCGCCACCAACGCATTGACGTGTTGGTGAACAATGCAGGCAAGCATTCTGACGCGTTGCTGGCCGCCATGCCCGCCAAAACCTGGGACGACGTGCTGCGCGCAAACCTGGACAGTGCGTTTCACGGTTGCCAGGCGGTCTTGCCCACCATGATCTCGCAGCGCGGCGGGCGCATCGTCAATATCGCCTCACTCAGCGCGCTCCTTGCCCCGCCCGGCCAAACCAATTACGCCGCTGCCAAAGCCGGCCTGGTCGCCCTGACCCAGTCCCTGGCCAAGGAAGTTGCGCGGTTGAACATCACCGTCAACGTTATTTGTCCGGGTTTTGTCGAGACCGACGCGTTGGCCCGCATGAGCGAGGAGGAAAAGAAGGCGGCCCTCGCCAGGGTTCCCATGCGTCGTTTTGGCCGCCCCGAGGAAGTGGCTGCCGCGGTTCGATTTCTGGCTTGTGCAGAAGCCAGTTACATCACAGGCTCAGTCTTAAAAATTGATGGCGGAATTTTTTAAGCCCTCGCCCTAGCCCTCTCCCGCCCCTCCAGCAGGAGAGGCGGGATGGGAGAGGGGAGGATGCCTGCATTTTTGTCATGTCTGACGCAACCGCGTTGAAAGCACAAATCAAGGCCATGATGGTTGAGAACCTCATGTTGCAAGTCACCGCTTCGGAAATCGCCGATGACCAGTTGCTGTTCGGCCCCGGCAGCCTGGGTTTGGACTCCGTGGACGCTCTGCAACTGGTCGTCGCGCTCGACAAGACTTTTGGCCTCAAAATTGCCGACCCCGCCACCGCCAAAGCCATCCTGCAAAGCGTCAACACCATTACTCAGGCCGTGCAGCAAAAAATGGCAGCGTAATGGGAAAGCTCCAAACTTCAATCACCAAGCCTCAGGGAAGCATCAAGCTCCAAGGCCGCCCTTTGAAGCTTGGAGTTTGGAATTTCCCTGGTGCTTGGAGTTTGCAGCTTGATGCTTTCCTTCATCGGTTTACGCCAATAGTTCATAGGCCTTGAGAGTGAGGAACTCCTCCAGGCCTTCGCTAGCGACAAGTTCATCGAAGAGCCGAGCGGCCCGCGGAAAATGGCCGCGCTCGAAACTCTCCGCGCCTCGTTCGGTTCGAATTCGCGCCAATTCCTCCTGGACGAGCTGGCGGACAAGCGGAAGGGTGACCTTGCGCCCGTCTGACAGAATCCCTCGTGGGTTGTGGACCCATTGCCACACTTGGGCTCGCGAAATCTCGGCGGTGGCGGCGTCCTCCATCAAGTTGTAAAGGGGCACGCAGCCCAATCCCCCAAGCCAGGCTTCGATGTATTGAATGCCGACGCGGATGTTGGTGCGCAGACCTTCTTCGGTAATCGTGCCCTTGGGTACTTCGATGAGTTGTTCGGGCGTGACCGTCACGTCGTCGCGCCGGCGGCCGATCTGGTTCGGTTTGTCGCCGAGCACCTTATCGAACTCCTCGCGAGCGATTTGGACCAGCCCCGGATGGGCAACCCAAGTGCCATCATGGCCGTCGTTGGCCTCGCGGCGTTTGTCTTCGCGCACTCTTTGCAGGGCTTCTTCGTTTGCTGTGGGGTCAGCCCTGACCGGGATGTAGGCAGCCATGCCGCCGATGGCGAAGGCGCCGCGTTTGTGGCAGGTTTTGATGCAGGAAAGCGTGTAGGCACGCATGAATGGAGTCGTCATGGTGACTTGGGCGCGGTCAGGCACAACGAATTGCTCATAGCGTGCGAACTTCTTGATGTAGCTAAAGAGGTAATCCCACCGGCCACAATTGAGGCCGGCGCTGTGGCGGCGCAGTTCATAGAGGATTTCCTCCATCTGGAAACTGGCCAGAACGTGCTCGATGAGCACGGTGCCCTTGACCGTCCCCTGCGGGATGTCCAGCAGTAATTCCGCTCGGACGAAGACATCATTCCACAGGCGCGCTTCTAGGTAGTGCTCCAGCTTGGGTAAATACAGGTAAAGACCCGAATCGTGCATGAGCCTGTAGCGAGCGTTGTGGAAAAAGTAGAGCGCGAAATCGAACAGGCTGGCGGAAGCGGATTCACCGTCCACCAGGACGTGCTTTTCGGGCAAGTGCCACCCGCGCGGACGGACCAACAGGGTAGCGATCTTATGGTTTAGCTTGTAGCATTTTCCTCCGGGGCCGAGATATTCGATAGCCCCGCGCACCGCATCGCGCAGGTTGATTTGTCCATCAAGCGTTCCCGCCCAGGTCGGCGAATGGGCGTCCTCGAAGTCGGCCATGTAGCAGTTGGCGCCGGAATTCAGAGCGTTGATTACCATTTTGCGGTCCACTGGCCCGGTAATCTCTACGCGGCGGTCTTGCAGATCCATCGGTACGGGAGCAACCTGCCAGTCAGCCTCGCGGACAGCCTTGGTTTCGGGAAGAAAGCCTGGCAGCTCGCCTCGGTCAAGGGCGTCCTGCCGGAGCTTGCGCTGGTTAAGCAATTCAAGACGAATGGGGTTGAACTCGCGTTGCAGTTTGGCGAAAAACTCGAGGGCCTCCCTGGAGAGGATTTGGGTCTGTTGAGGGGTCACCGGGCCGAGCAGTTTCACACCGGTGGGCGGTTCAATTATTTTCATTCGGAGTCCCCAAGCGCGGCCTTTGAGCCTTGCTGCTTCGAGTTTGCCTGAAGCTTGGAGTTTGGAGTTTGAAGCTTTATCCAGGTTCTCTCGCAAATGCAAATCCACAAACCAGCGCGCCAAGCAACAAAACTCCAAACCACAAGCCCCAAGCACCAGGGAAGCCCCAAGCATCAAGCCCCAAGCGCGGCCTTTGAGCCTTGGTGCTTGGAGTTTCCCTGAAGCTTGGGGTTTGGAGTTTGAAGCTTCGTCCGGGTTCTCTCGCAGATGCAAATCCACAATCCAGCGCGCCAAGCAAGAAAACTCCAAACCACAAGCCCCAGGGAAGCCACAAGCATCAAGCCCCAAGCGCGGCCTTTGAGCCTTGGTGCTTCGAGTTTCCCTGAAACTTGGAGTTTGGAGTTTGAAGCTTTGTCCAGATGTTCCCTCATTGGGATCGTCCAGCGTCTTACCCACCGCACCGGCAAGCTGGACAGGCCAGAGCCCCAACCTGTCCATCCCCTGTTCAACCCTTGAGGATTCGGCCCAGCTCAGCTCTAATTTGCTCAAGCCGTCGCCGGTCGGTTTCTCGTTTTTCCTGCAAAATCTTGGCCACCTCCGGGGTGGGCCTCATTTGCGTTTCAGCGTACTGCTGGATTTTCAAATCCATCATCTCTTCGATCAATCGGGGCAACGTCTCAGAATTCATCAGTTTCTTTCACCAGACTGCATAAAAATCAGTCCTGACTCGAACATTTCAGTTTCAACTTTGGACACAGTTGTGCGTTCTTCTGCGCAGATAAGAGGCACAGCAGAAGTCGCGCCAAGGAGAAGGCTCAAAAACCCAACCTCTCGAGAGACTCCAGCGGACAAGCTCCAGAAACCGCATAGGGCCAGGCTGCGAAGGCCGGTGTTTGGTCTTTGGCCTATTTCTTTTTTCTGACGCCTTTCTTGGGTTTAGATTTGGACCGAGGGGTTCTGGTCGGCTGGCGCTTCGGAGACTTTCTTTTCCGGCTGATGCGAGCCGCTTTCTTCAGGACCGCCCGGCGGACCGGCCTCTTCGGTGGCTTTTTCGCCGGTTTCAGCAGTTTGCGTCCGGGTGCGCGTTTGGCCGCTTTCCCCGAAGCCGGCTTCGTCGGCTTGACTGCTTGGACCTCGAGCGGCAGTGGTGTGGTCAGAGCGGCTGGCGCCTGTTCTTCGCGCCAGCCGTGCGCATCACGCACCGCGATCATGGCGCCCAGGATGTCGTTCCACGTTTCCGGCTTCATCATCACCTCGTTTGGGAACATGCAACCATCCCAGCAAATGTGCCGGAAAGCTTTGGTAAGCCGCCCGTCTTCGCCATGGAGCCAGTAGCCAGCGTGGTGAGAGATGCTGAGTTTGCCATTCGGATCATTGGGCAGACAGTGATGGCCGGTCTTGTCGTGGGTGCCGGAGCCGTGGACCGTGGCGTCGTTCTGTGCGACGTGAAAATCGATCGTCCATGGGCGGAGAGCCTGGGTGAGAGTTTTCATCGCTTCATCCAGACGGTGCGGGTCCGACCAATCCCATTCGGGCGGCAGAATCGCATCTTCGGTGGCGTTGTAGCCCAGGATGTAAAGCAGCGTGTGAGCCATGTCGGCCTGGAAACCGAGCGTCTTTGGCCGGCTGACCCGCTCCAGCAGGCCCACCATCTTTTTCCAACTGTGCATGCCGCCCCAGCAGATTTCACCCTCCGCCGCCAAGCGCTCGCCGAAGCCCTCGGCAACCTCGCAGGCTTCCTTGAAGGTCTGGGCGATCTTTGCCTGATTGGCCTCCGGATCCAGGGCCCAGTCGGTCACATTGCACGCGGAATCAATGCGCACTACCCCATCGGGACGGACGCCCAGATCGCGCACGGTTTTGGCAATGCGGCAGGCCTTACGGACCTGCTCGACGAACCGTTTGCGTTCCTCGTCGCTGCCCATAGCCGAGCCGCCGCCCGTCGGCGGCCAAACCGGCGCGACCACCGAGCCGACAACGAAACCGTTCGATTGAATCTTCTCGGCCAGGCGCTTGATGCCATCTTCGTCAATATCAATGCTGATATGCGGGTCGAACAGGAAGAGGTCAACGCCGTCAAATTTAATACCATCAACCTGGGCGTTAGCTGTCAAAGCCAGCATAGTATCCAGGCTGATGCACGGCTCGGCGCCGGGGCTGCCTTTGCCGACCAACCCGGGCCACATCGCATTGTGGAGCTTGGGGCAATTACTGTGACTATGTTGCGTACTCATAGGTGTTCTTTCGGAAAGTGCCCGACAACCTTGCAAGAAAATTCTTAGCCAGGCAATGACAAACTGTGACCGCTCCCGAACGGCCCGGGCGTGCATGGCACGTTGGAAGTTTGCGGCGAACGAAAATGTGCGCTACAGTTCGTTCATGACGAGAACGGTTTCCAGGCGCGCACGTCTTGGCAGGTTTTGCAGCGTCCTGCTGCTTTCTGCGGCCGGCTTTTGGCTTCGCGCCGACCAAGTCGAGATGCAAAACGGCGATCGTTACTTTGGCAAAGTGTTGTCACTGACCACCAACAGAGTCGTCATGAAGAGCGACGTGCTGGGCACGGTGAATCTACCGCGAGACAACGTGGCGACCATTAGCTTGGGCCCGAATACCGCGACGAACATCGCCCGAGCTCCTGCGATGACCAACGGCGGGTCTCGCGCGCCGTCAGTTGCTCTCACAAATGGAAATCCGGACCTGTCCGGCGCCTTCCGCCAGCTTGGTCCGAACACGAACTTCATCCGGCAAGTCCAAGCGCAGTTCCTCAGTGGCGCAGGAGACGAAGCCAACAACAAGTTCAATGAACTGGTCGGTGGCCTGATGAGCGGCAAGCTCACCGTCAACGACCTTCGCAAAGAGGCCAAGTCCGCTGCCGACCAATTGAGAGCTGTCAAACGCGACCTCGGAGACGACTCCGGGACGCTCGACGGCTATCTATCCATTCTGGATAGCTTTCTTAATGAAACCGCCTCGCCAGCAGGTTCGGCTACCAATGCTCCAGCATCTCTGCCGAAGTCCAAACCGGCCTCAGCCCAAGAGGAAAAGTGATTGGAGCAGGTTCTGAGCGGTTCTCTGCTTCTTCCCCCGTTTCTCGGTGAATCGAGCGTAAGAAAGCTCCACAGGGTTGATACCAGTGGAGCGGTTTTCTCTTTGCTTGCTGCCAGTCTCATTCAAATCTCCGTGTTCGACGATCCCCGATGCCCGGCGCGTCCGGATTCACTTGGGGTCCAAAATAGCGCAGCACAACGAGCGGTTCAGTCTGGCTTAGGTTTTCGAAAGTGACCCCGGCTTTTGCGCCGTCTTCGGTACAAAAGTATTCGTCCTCGGTCAGTTCGGTGAAGCGGATGAGCTTGGGGCAGGTTAACGGTTGGCGATTGATTTTGCCTGTGCCCTGGACACAGATCAGGCCATAAGCGCCTCTGTCTTTGACGGTACATTTGACGCCCGGCTCGACCGTCAGTTCTTTGGCAGTGAACAGTTGTTGGCCGGCGATTTTGCCATAGACAATCCAGCGGTCCACGAATCCCTCTTTGCGGGTGTCGGCCACAGGCACAGGTTCGAGATAATGATGGTCTTTGAAATTTGGGTCCACGTTGGCCTCCCAGTCGAGTTGGTCAACGAGGTAGTCAAAGTCGTGGTGGAATTTCCTGGGGACATCTTTGACCAGGAGCGACCAGGGCACCTCGCGGCCTTCGACCAGGGATTGGTACATGCCGAAAACGTCGCTGCCCCACTGCGGCTCGTAGGTGCAGAGCGAGCCGGGCGCGTGGAGAATGCACGGCCCGACCAGCCAACCGGTGCCGGGCTTCAGGCGATATGCCTTGGACAAATCGAGGATGCCGTTGTCGCCTTGGTTCCAGTTTTCCAGGCAGCGCCGCACTTGGGCTTTGGTCGTGCCTGGCTCGAGTCCAAAGAACGTATAAGGGAAGTTGTTGCCGACGTTGTTGTGCTGCGGCGGAAAGTAGTAACTCTCGGGCTTGCCCTCCTGGCCTACGAGTCGTGCCTGCCGGGCGTTCTGGTGCATGTGATGCGGAATCGGCCCCATGTTGTCGAAGAATTTTGAATAGACGGGCCACTTCTTATACTTGGTCCAAATGTTCTTCCCGATGATGGTTGGACCGCACTCGGCGACGGCCTGCTGCAAGGTGAAGCGTTGTCTGCCTGCCAGCACGTAACTGAGGCCCTCATCGGGCGTGCGATTCTCATTGGCCGCAGGAGTGGTGGAAGCGAACCAGCGTTCGTCAATGCCGCCGCGATTGAGGCCGAACGCGTAAAGGTCATCGGGGTGCAGCTTCAGTCGTTTGCCGGGCTGGAGGAACGAGCGCGGGACCCAGCACGGCGCAAGGCGGAGAAGCCCGCCCGTATCGGCCAGCGAGCCCTCGACAAGAGATTCGAGGTTCCTGGTGGTGATTTTAAGTGCGGTTATGGTGTTCATGACAAAGGGTGTTTTATGGGCTTGCTTCGTGGATTTGAAGTTTTTTCTTTTCGTTGAACCCGGATTTGAGAGGGTGGGAGGTGGAAGATGGAAGATGGGAGGCGGTTTGGGCACTATCACTGGTTCCGCGATGACTTTCCCCATAGAAAGCTCGAGTTCACCGGCGTAGATGAACCCACACTGCTCGACGGGCCGGCAGCCAGCTTCACCCAGGGTCGCGCCTCGCTGAACAAGGATTTCTTACCCGCACTCTAAGGGGTACCGCGGTGACGCGTCGGACTCTACTTATGTCCATGGCCGGGGTTACCGGGATTGCCCGGTCCGGTGCCAGGGCCATCATTGACGGGCGGGTTGCCAGGTGGCTGTGGATCGACGCCGTTGCCGACGCCGTTGTTGCCTTTGTGCGGTGAAACGACCTTTTCGGGTTTAACTATAACCGTTGCACCGCCAGCTTTGAAGACCTGCGCGTTATGTCGGACAGTGTTGACATCGGCAATAATATTTTGCAGGTAGGCTGCCGAGGTTGGCACGACTTGGCCTGTAGCTGGATTGAAGGAAAAGCCGGCCGGCACATCAACTTTCACTGAGCCGCCATTGTGCGGCAGGTTGTAGGTGACCGAAACTGAACCGCTAAGGCAGGTGACCGCGCCATCAGCCCGCACCAGATATTCGGTGCCCTTAATCCGGGCCACCCCGCCAGGCAGGTGAATCTCGAACGTGGAGGGAGTGGCCAGCTTTCTTTGGGAGCCGATGATGCTGCCGGAGAGGAGATTGAGGCTGGTTTCGGTGATGACCTCTTCGCCCGCCGCTTGCTGGGTCAGCTTATCGAAGCTCAACGCCGAGTTGGGGGTGAGGCGCAGAACTGTGCCGTTATACTGCAGGATCAAGTCAACGGTCGCATCCGGGCCGGTCTTGATGGTGGCACCGCGCGTCAGCGTGATATTTTCCTGAAGCGGCTCCCAACTGCCGCCCGTTGAATAAGTGGCGCCACCTTTGACGGCTTGAACCAGAACCTGGCCGGACTGGGGTGCGGCATTGGCTGTGGAGAATAAGGCTGCGGTGAGCGCGACGACGAGGAGGACATTGGTTCTACCCGTAAACCCTGGAACGCATTTCATACAACTCCTTCATACTTCTTGGGACAGATTTTTCTTGGGACAGATTTTTCTTGGGACAGATTTTTCTTGGGACAGACTTTTGGAACCAGTTTGATTATATGCATATAGTGAAAAAAATCAAGACAAATCGCGCCGCGTTGCAAAATAAAGTGGCGAGAGGAACCTGCGTCGAGGCGCAGGGCCATGCCAAAGGAGCTTCTATCGGCCAATACGTGCGCGACCTGGAATTGATTGCCAAAGCGTGCGACCCTGGTGAGTGGCAGAACACGGTCATGTACCCGCCACTTTAACAGAGGCGGAGCGATTTTGTGCGCGGCAGGCTCTCGCAAAAACTGACCGGCCGCTCGCCCATTACTGCACTACCTCCATCACTCCAATCCTCCCATGAACACAAGAGATTTTATCCGCCTCGGCGTGCCGCTGGGTGAAGCGACCCGGCGGGCGACCGATTTCATCAGCAAATTCATCCTGGCCGGTGGGGACAAGACCCGGCTGGAAGAGGAAGTGAAGGCGATCCTTGCCAATCCTTCAGCATTTACCGAAGACAGCTTGCGCTGCGAGTTTGCCAAAGCGCTGCTCAACGCTCCGCCACCGCCACGGAGCCAGCCCGTCAAATACCGGCAGTGGGGCGAAGGCCTCGAACACGAGGCCGTGATGCAGATGGAAAGAGCCTGTCTGCTGCCGGTGGCCGTGGCCGGAGCCCTCATGCCGGACGCGCATGTTGGCTATGGCCTGCCCATTGGCGGAGTGCTGGCAACGGAAAATACGGTGATTCCTTATGCGGTCGGCGTGGACATCGCCTGCCGTATGAAAATGACTGTGCTCGATATTCCGATGCAGGATTTGGAACGGCACCAGGATCGGCTCACGCGAGCGATTGAGGCCGAGACGCGTTTCGGGGTTGGCTCCTCGTTCAAGAATCGTCGCCAGCACGCGGTCTTGGATGCCGATTGGTCCGTGAGCCCAATTACCACGCAGAATAAGGACCGAGCATGGTCTCAGCTTGGGACCAGCGGCAGCGGAAACCACTTCGTCGAATTTGGGTTGTTCACGGCTCACGGAAAGATTGGCGATCTTGAGCCGGGGACTTACGTGGCGTTGCTTAGCCATAGCGGGAGCCGCGGCACGGGTGCCGCGGTGTGCGATTATTACAGCAAGATTGCCTTCAGCCAGTTTCCTGACCTGCCAAGCGAACTGAAGCGCCTGGCCTGGTTGTCACTGGACTCCGAGGAAGGCCAGGAATACTGGGCGGCGATGGAGCTGATGGGCCGTTATGCCGCAGCCAACCACGCGCTGATCCACAAACACATGGCGGCCAACCTTGGTGCCGAGGTGCTGCTGGACCTGGAGAACCATCACAACTTCGCCTGGAAAGAACGGCATGTAATCGGCGGAGTCCAACGCGAGGTGATCGTTCACCGCAAGGGCGCGACACCGGCCGGGCAAGGGGAACTGGGCATCATCCCCGGTTCAATGGCTTCGCCGGGCTTCGTCGTTGCGGGCAAAGGCAACGCTGAATCGCTCAACTCCGCCTCGCATGGCGCAGGCCGGGTGATGAGCCGCAAGGCCGCGAAGGAAAAGTTCAACTGGAATGACGCCAACCGCTTCCTGCGTCAGCAGGGCGTGACCCTGATTTCCGCCGGTTTGGATGAAGTGCCCATGGTGTATAAGAACATCCATCAGGTTATGGCCGCCCAGAGCGACCTGGTAACTATCCTCGGCCAATTCGATCCGAAGCTGGTAAAAATGGCGCCCGCTGGCGAGCGGCCGGAAGACTGATGGCGATGCTCACTACGTCAAAGTCTTCTTCGGCGCAGCGGATCCATTCACGCGTGGCCGTCTTCATACATGATCTTGCCTTCGCTGAGGATGCTGCGAGTGAAGCTGTCTGGCTTGCGTTCCGCACCGGGGCGCCACACCAGCAGGTCCATTGGGAACGGGGCTTCCACCCGTCCCCGAATTTCCACCACCTTCTCCGTGGCTGAACCACGGAAGGGCATTACGACCACCAGGTCCACGTCCGAGTCCCGCGTTGCGGAACCGGTGGCGTAGGAGCCAAACAGAATGATTCTGTTTGGCCGAAACTCGCGGGCCACCACGCGGCAGTAGGCTTGGATCTGCCCAGCACCCACCCGCCGCGTCCCGTTCCACAGCGGGCCGGTCACCTCAGGATGCCATAGCCGGCCAGTCGGATTACTCCTCGCCCCCTGGGCCTGCTGACCACGTCGCTTTTGTTTCACGTTATGTTCGATGCGCCCGAACAGTGAACTGGTAACAGAAGAAATCTTTTCGCGAAAGAGCGAAACGCCCGGCGATCCTGGAAGCTTTCGCGGCTGGCCGGCATACTCGCGGAGCCTTGCGCGAACTGGCCTGTACTGCTCAAGTCAGCCCTCACAGCCGAACCGTGGAAGTAACTCCGAATCGCAAGCGAAACGGCTCGGCAAGCCACGAAAATCGCGCCTCGGTCAATCGATAGACGAAACGGCTTTTCATTTTGCGTCCTGCGGGCGATGCCAAATGCGCTGGCCGTCTTTGTACACTTCCCGAACGCGATGAAACGGCACACGATGGGCCTGGCCCTCCGCATCGCCGAGACGGAACGCGTGCGGGTCGTCTTCGGGGAAGTCCACTTCCAGAAACGGGACAACAATGATCCGGCCCTCTATGCGATCGAAGTAGCCCAACTCAAATTTCCCACGGCCAAAATCGGGGTCCCAGCGGATGCGGTTCAACAGTTCGTGAATTGGGGTCATGCACACGGTCACCATTGAAAGAAAGCTCCAAGCATCAATCTTCAAGCTTCAGGGAATCATCAAGCCACAATGCCGGCCCTCGAAGCTTGGCGATTCCCTGAAGCTTGGAGTTTGGAGTTTGAAGCTTTTCCCCCGGCCTGTCCTTCCCAAGAAAAGCGGCGGGGAGTCTCGTCGGCTTTGATGCCGGCGTAACATTCGACTTCGATCGGGGTGAGTTTCATCCTGACCTTGTCGTCAAGGACTTAAACTGGCACCGATGGCGCTGGCTACTGCCGCCTCACCAACGGCAGAAGCTCGGAGACGTTTACCTGGCGTGACTTTTCCGCGATGTCCCCGGAGTAGCGGCCCTCAAAAAGCCTTTCGCGATTGTTGGAGTATCGGGATGAGTTGGACGGCTATAGGGCGAACTTTCGCAACGGGTTCGCTTTTCAAGGCGGGAAGCCGGTGAAGGACCATAAGGTGTGGGAGGTCGAACACAGCCGGAGAATGGACGCCTTTCGTGACGGTGCCCAAGCGATGCTCGATTCATGGAGCGGGACCGGCCGTGAAAAATCTCAGCTTGTGCTGCGCATGGTGGAGGCCGAGATGAAAGAGTGCACCGATTTCGTGGACGAGGTGCTGTCCGCGCTCAAGAGGCCGCCGCAGCCTGCTGTTTAGTGCTGAGGCGGTTGGTTTGCCAGTAGAAAACGGCGTTTTCGGTGCGCTGCCCGTGCTTAGGGCTAGAGGCGGTCTGAGATGGTTGGGGCAGTTGGTTGAGTGTTGAGAGTGGCGAACGGATGCGACAAAATTAGCGCGAGTTGCCAAACTAAGAGCAACTGAGGCGCCATTTCGGTTGTTGCGGTTTTTAGCTGTAAGCTCAGCGCAGCATTCGCTTTAGCTCGGCCGATACGGTGATTATTTTCCGAACCGGAAAGCCGGCCGGACCAGCGGTGCGAAGCAGTCCCTTGTTTTCAAGCAGCTCCAAAATGTGAAGGATAATCGCAACGGGGATGCCCGTATTGTCGTGCAGGGCGGTGTTTGAGTCCTGCTTTTCGTTTACGATTTTCGAGATAACGGTCGCGACATGCTGAGCGTAGTCTTTGACCTCGGCGCGCATGAACTCGTCGAGCGAAAAAGTATAAAGTTCAACGAGGCAAATGTCGTGACCTGCGCGGTGGAGCTTTGCGTATCCGCGCGACCCCAAGATCTCCAGGCTCTCGGTAAGTTCTTCGTCGCTCAGCTCAAGCGCTTTCAGATCGTCGTAGACCTCGTTGATGCCGATGTGCTTTCGGCTTGTTTTTAGGTATTGCCGGCACAGGACGGCGAACACCAGGTTGTCGGCGTTGGTCAGGTCCGGCAGGTAATCAACCACGGTGGTAGTCGAATGTGCTGGTGGGGTGCCGATTGGGGGCCTGTCACTTGTGCCGAAAATTGCACTAACGATTTCGGAGAGTTCGTCGGGATAATTGTCAAGATTCCTGATTGTGACCAATTTCAGATGCTTCACGGCCTGTGGAACTTCGCAGTCGTCGATCAGGATCGGTAGAAGACGGCAGGACTTTTCAATCTTACGGACGACTCCGGAATCGAGTTCCTCCCGGACCCACGGCTTCGAGATACTGTTAGAGGAGAGCACCACAAGGAAGGCGTTGGCGTTCTTAATGCCTTCCTCGAAGATTTTCTGGACTAGGCTGTCGCCGGGCTTTATCTCCCAGCGGTCCAGCCATGCATCAATTCCTTTTTCCCTGAGTTTTGTGGCGAAGCCGAGCACGAACCTTACCTTATCTTCTGAGGCGTGACTGATGAACGCTTTTGGCGGGGCTGGGGCCATCTACGGTTCCAGGTTATTGGCGGCGGCCGTCCCGGAGCGGTATTAGCACATCGCGGACGAAAAGACCGATGGTGTCCAGGGTGATGTTGATTGTTTTGAGGCAGTGGTCAATGAACGGATCGGTCATGTAAAAGATCCAGGGCTCATGGCCGGACGTTGCGGGGAAGAACCAGTCTGCGGGCCATTGCTCATCGGCGAGCCGCTTTGCGAACTTTTGCCGTTCCTCGAGGGGCCATTCGAGCCCGTTATGGAACATGCTGTTCCGGTAACCGAACAAGGCCGCTAATGTTTGCTGGAGATCCGCGGGCAGCTTAGGAAGGAGACCCACAGCCTCAGCAAGCTGAACGATTCCGCGTGCAATGTCTTTCTCGGGCTTTTTATCTCCAAGAACGGAGTGGCAGTCCCACCAGAGCGCGCGAGGCCCGCTCCAGCGGCCGTGGTTGGGGTCAGATTGGCTGTCTGGAAAAAACTGAGTGCCCATGCCGCGAAAGCATTGATAAAAAATCGTTTCGGTGAGCGGTGCGATCATGCCGACCGCCGACATGCTGTGGGCCGCGCTCTGGTATGTAGAGTGGTGGAGTTCGTCCACCCAGGAGTCAACGGCCCATTCGCCGCGCAGGCCTTTCAGGTGACGCGCATGCTCTTCAATGGCTTTGATTTCGTTTGCTTGTGCTTCGTCCGCTTTACGATTGCGCTGGAGCGCTCCCCCGATGGCGATGAGTTGGGAGTCCACGTCGAAGTCAAGTTTGAGGCTGAACAGGTAGTCGCGGGGTTCCAGTTCGGGCATGTTATCTGAAAAACTTCCGAATGCGCTCATGGGCGGGATAATATTGTCCTGATGTAATCTTCTGTGAGTTTGTCCGCGACCGTTATATATCGTAGATCCACGCCTGCGCTACGACAGAGTTCCGCTTTGCGTTGATCACGCTGCTGGACTGCGCGGAGGTGGCGCGCACCGCCGAGGTGGCTGAAGGGCTCATAGTGCTGTTCGCCTTGATACTCGATCGCTATTTGCATTTCGGGGATGTAGATGTCCAATTCCAAGCCTCCCAGGAATTCCGGCCGAGCGCGGAGCATTACTTTCTGATCCTTAAGAATGGAGCAAATGATCCAACCGAGCAATATCTCGGAGCCACCGGTTTTCCCATGGGAGGGAAACCCGAGCGAGCGGCGGAAACGTTCTTCGATCACCCTGTGAAGTTGCTTAGTTTGGGTTCTGAGTGCTTGATGCAGAGCGCGAGCGGCGGGTCTTCCTGGAGCGAGTCCATCATATTTTGACGGTTTCTTGTCGAGCGAGCCGTTCCCGTACGGGTATCGGGCCATTAGGTCTCGAATCCTTCGGTACGTTTCTGGACGGTCGAGTTGGGCTATGGCGGCCAACTCAGGATCTAACTCGGTTCGCAGCAGGTCCCCGTGCGGGGATATCCCCGCTGCATAGAGGGCATAATGGAAGTACCAGCCGAGGTGCTGGAGAAAAAAAGAGTGTTCGTCCAAGTTGCTCCACCGAACGGCGGGAACGTGTCGCGTGCAGACATGGCAAATGCAGTCACGAAACAAAGGAAGCGATGCAAATTCCTCTAATGACAGCGCGCCGAGACGGTTTGCCGTCCGAACGTTGTCACGCATGAAGAGGTGAACGAGATTCAGCGGTTTCCTCGGGGGCTCCGGGATGGACTGGAAATGCAATTTGAGGAAATTAGTTGCCGCCTTGCGGGTGCATGCGCAGAGGAGGGGCTGGGATTCAGAGTCTTCCTGAAACAGGATCCAGGTGCCGTAAACTCTCGGGTAATTGACGATTGGAAGCGGAAGCGATTCTGCGAAGCGAGCCTCGTCTCTGACGATGTCTTTGTAGTTGGGTTGTTTCCACTCTGGCTTTTGCGGGACCAATTTTTCGTGGTGGAGCATTGAATTACCACAGGAGCGCCTCATGCTCCAGACAGGCGTTGTTGCGGTCGATGAGTGAGACGACGCGGCGGACTTCGCTTAGCTTGTTAGTTCTCAGATTGGCGAGCATCGCCTGATTCAGTGGTTTTTCGAGAAGGCTGCAATTGGAATGCTTTTTAAAGCGGTCGGTAAGGTCCTCGGGCAGGTGCAGGCTGACGCGAGGTCCGAGGCGCTTCCGCAGGCGTATGAATTCAAGCAGTCCAACTGGGTCATAATCCGGCAGGTGAAGGAGTGTGAAATCGGGAGCCTGCATGGCCGCCAACCATTCGACCAGCAGGGTAGATGCCCGGCCCCGGCTTATCCAGATGACCAGGCTGACGGGCAACCGCAGCCGCTCAACATGGGTGAACACTTGCGGGTTTTCCACGAGGGCGCACGGGCCGCACAGGCTGTATGGCGACTTTTCGCGGAGGAGGAATGAGAAGACGCCGTGCTCGATTGTGCCAGAGCTGGCCGGCATCGGGTCTCCGCCTTTCAGGAGGGCGTTTCCGACCCAGGCGCGGATGGTAATGACTTCGGGCGTGTCGCTCGGAAAGGATTTGGAGTCCCTGAATCGAGCTACCCCGGCGGTGCGGGTTCCGAGGCCGGGATCGGTGGAAACCTCTGGGAAATGTGATCGGCTGAAATCTCGGAAGGTCGTGACATTGCGCACGACGAGATGCCTGCCGCCGCCGGCCTTTTCCTCAACCACTACTCCCGAATCGAGCAGGGGGCGGAGGGCGCGGCGTAGCGACGCGCTGCACGAAGAATTTGGCATCTGCCCATTTTCGAGCAGGTGTTTGATCTGCAACGAAATGTTCTCTGCCCGGATCATGGCTGAACGGGCTTAAGTTTGATGCCGAGACAATGTTTGTTGCGCAGCACGATCCGGCCCCGTCGAGGCTGGAGGTAGTAGAGGGCGTCCACTTCACCGACCGACTCCGGAGCGGCCGTGACGGCGAGGAACCCAAGTTTGCGCGCCATAGCGATGATGGCCTCACGGTTGGCCGCGTCGAGTGAATGGATTTCATCGAGGAAGAAGGGGACCTGGCAGTCATCCCGCTTGAGTTGACTTTTCAAGACCAGCAGGTTGAACATGACCTTTACGGCCACGGTGGTGCCGTCAGATTCTATTTTCTTCAAGTCGGGGTAGGTGTGCTTACGCCCGGTTGGACCCTCAACGGTTACGCCAAGCATGAAAAGGTCGGCGAAGCGGACAATCGGGTTGCCTTGTAGTTTTGCTCGAAAGTTTACCACAGCGGACTCGCGCTCCGGGTCTTTGTCATAGAGTCCGCCCGGCTCGAAGGCGGCCAATCGCTTTATCCAAGGCACGAGATCGCCGTGCTCGTTGACATCCATCCTGACCGATCGGAGGTTGGACACCTGGACTTTGGCGAATTGCCGGTTCAGGGCGTCTTTGGCGCTGTGAATTTCGTTAAGCTCCTTGAGGACGCGGTCGAAGGTGGCTTTGAGGCCATGAATGTGCGCGTTCCATTCCCGGATCATCGCCTCCTCCTTGTCTGGCAGGGCCTCAAGCTCCTCGCGCAGAAGCCGGACGGTTTCGCGCTCGTGCTCGCCGTGGAACTCGTCTCCCGACCACCGTTCGAGTTCTCCCAGGAGTTTGGTCGCTTCCTCCGCGAGTTTGTTTTGCTTTTCCTGGTGGCGCAGGAAAAGTGCTATGGCAGCATCAAAGTCGTTTGGAATGTCGTAAACCGGGCGCTCCGGCGCTTCGAATTCGGGGAAGTCGCAGGCGTCGAATCGGTTCATGACTGCGTCGAACTCGTCCTCCTCCTTGCGAATGGCTTTGCCCGAGTTGTCCTCAGCCTTGGCGGCAGTATTGCTTTGGGTGGTTAGGACTTCGATGCGCCGCCTCGCGGTCTCGATCTTTTCCGTAATGGCTTCAAGGCCCGCCTGCAACGTCGGGGCGGCGGCTTTGGTTTTTTGAAATTCCTCAAAGAGGAAAAGGCGTTTCCGGGCGCGGTCGTGGTCGGCCCGTTTTGTTTTCAGTTCCTCGTGGAGCTGCTCGCGATGTTCGACCGCAGATAGAATTTTCTGCCAACGCTGGAGCGTTTCCTGATGCTCCAGGAGTTTTTCGCGCGCGCTTTCAACGTTCTCAAGGCCGGTGAGCGGGAGGGTCTTGCAAGGGAGCGTTACAACGATGTTCGCATCTTTGTAAACGTCGTCATTCACGCGGGAGAGCAGCTCGCGGAGGGAGTCGAGCAAGTCCCGTTGGCGGAGTACCTGAATGCCGCCCTTGGCGACCGGGATTTCCAGAAGGTCGCGGCTGAGGAGGCGAAAAACGGTGTTGAGTTCATCGTCGGTGAAGTGCTTTCGAAGGGCGGTAACGGCCAGGTTGTCGTAGCGAGCAATGGTCTGCTCGGCCTGCCGGACGAGCAGGACGCAGCCGTCAACTTTCTGCCTGGCCTTTTCGCGGGATTCGCCCTCGGCATTCGCAAGTTGATTCTCCAGCGTGCGGATGGCGGTTTCAAGGTTGGTGAGCGCCGCAGATTCCCACTCTTTGATAAAGCCCTTGAAGTCATCGTCGAGTTTGGCGATTTCGCTGATTTTGGCCGCGAGGCCGCCCTTTTGTTCCGAAAGCGACGCAACATCCGCATGACGCTCAACCAACTCTGTGGCAAGGCGTTTTACGGTGTCCGCGCAGGCTGCGGCCTCCGCGCGAAGCTGATCGAGTTTGGCTTGATGTTCTTTCTCGAAGCTCTGCTTTCTTGTGCGCAGATCGCGGTAGCGGCAGATCAGTTCGCCGCGAACGATGTCGCGGTGCGTGACCTTTTCGACGAAAGCCTTGACGCCGGCCAGGTTCGCTTGAAAGAGGAGGAGACGATCTCTGCGATTACACATGCGCACATAGTCATCGCCGAAGAGCGAGCGGACATCGAGAGCCGTGCGATCGAGCGGAATGTCCGCGAGCATCAGCAGCCGGTCGCGCATGTCTTCCTGAGTAATCGCGCTGAGATTAAGGAGGCACTTCAGGGTTTCGCGGAATTGATGGTACTTGTCCGGGTGCCGGAGCGCTCTTGATGGCGCGGAACTGTTTTAACGCCAGCTTTGCGTTCACCTCATGGGGTTCGCGAACCTGCCTGCGGTCGGCGAAGAAATCGGATTCATCGTAGGGACCGAGGTGGCAGAATCGATCCGGCTCAGCGCCGCTGGTCTTGTTTTGGCCGCGCCAGCCGATAACACAGAGGCCCTGCACCCCGAGACATTCAAATAAGATGTAGCTGTATTGGTCCGGGAAATAAAACTCGCGTGTCTGCTCAGGCGAGTACGGGAAGTCCATCTGGCGACGGTCGTTGAGGTAGAGGAACTGGAGGGTCTTGATGAGTGTGCTCTTCCCTGTGTTGTTCGGACCGACGATCTGAATTGCGCCGTTGAGATCAACCTCCGCGTATTCGTAGAGCCCGGAGCGGACGAGAATTATTTTCTGAGGCCCTACGGGCATGGTGGGGAGGGGGTTGGGCTGGAGGCATCTGTAACAGGCGCTGGAGCGGGCGCAGGTTTGGACAAATCCAAGCATTTTGAGAATACCCGATGGAAGGGCCGCAAGAAGCGGAATTCATCCGGCGGAAGCCATTTGATCCAGCCGATGCGCTCCATGTAACGGAGGATGGTTTCGAGGCCTTTTACGTCATGGACCTCGACCTGCCTGAGCAGGGCGGTGTAGCGATCACGAGTGAAGTGCGGGAGGCCGGTCACCAGGAAGTTTTGGCCGAAGATGAATTCTTCGATGGGCTTCCCCTGATTTGAGGCGTGGTCTATGAGAATGTAAGAAAACACCGCGATGCGCGGCATTGTGTCCGGCACGGTTTCAGGATTCTCCGAGTCAAAATAGAAGAAATCGCGCTCGTGGTGGATAAGGCGCAAGCCCAGGGGAGCGAAATAATCGGCATAGGCCAGGTAACGATCTCCGCTCAGAGCCGAGAAAAGCGGCTCGTCGTCGGGGCCGAGGTGGTAACCGCGCTTGAGGCGATCGAAGATTTCACCCAGATGAGGCAAATCATTCATGGGGCTTTAATTCTACCGGGCAGGCCTGGATGGCGCCGTTGACGGCAGTGTATGCGCGCGGGGTTGCTCCTGAAAAGTTGGCTTCAAAGCTGTCATCGAATACTAATTCGGTAAAACCCGCCAAGACGGCTGCCACGTCTCTTTCAGGATGGCGTTTCACGAGCCAGTCCGGGAGATCGGGCAATGGCAGATCTGGGCGGACGAGGTCTGGGAGGGTGCCAAGCCAAAGGCGCCGCTCAAATTCGAGGGGTATGGTTTCCTCTTCACTGAAATCTACTACAGGCGGGGGTTCCGGGGGATGTTCACTCACGCGTCGCAACGCGAGACCAATAGCGGTGTCGCTTGGGACGTTTTGAAAGCGCATTGAGTATATGCCGATCAGCGGAGCGTTGCCCCAGTTCGCTAGACCTTCATTCTGAAGTTTCTCCAGCGCGCGAGACGCCCCATCTGCGATGAGGCTGGAGCGACGCAGCTTTTCGTAGAGAGGCTGAATTTCCAGCCTGCATTGGGTGAATACGTTGAGCGAGTGCCATGAAATAATCCGGAGAAACCGGAGATTGCGGTCCAGAGCCGGATGGTCATTGAAGAGGGCCTGCTGGCGGGCGGAGCGCAGCAGCCGCCCTGTCTCCTCAAAAGTGCCCCGAAGGGGGCCATCGGTGCGAACAATTTCGACCATGGGTTCAACGTAACGCTGCATCCAGAACAGGATACGACGGAACTTTTCCCGCACCGAGACCTGTTGACGCTCGGTTTTGAACCGGCCAATTTCGCCAAGAATGGCTCGGTGGGTCTCGTCCAGACTGGCGTGGATTCGGCGGAGTGTGACGCTGATCTCGTCGAAGGCCAATCCGACCTCGGTGACATTTTCTGTTTGGATGGCGGGGGCAAGGCGCTTCGCCAGGCTGTCAAGCGATTGGATGAATCCACGGATCATTTCCGAAGTGGCCGGCTCCGCTTCATTGAAGAGATAAGCCAGCACCCGGGCCACCGGTTCCACGAGAAGGCAGGAGTCTCCGCCTGGCTCGGTGGGCACAAGAATCTGATATTCGCGGAGGTGCCGCCGAGTGGTGTCAGGCGATTCCCCAGATGGGTCGGCGTGCTCACGGATGAGGCGCGATATATCTGTCTCCGAGAATTCGCCTGTGCGCTGGGCGAGCTGCCAGAGGAGCGGTATGTGCGTGCTGCAAAAGTTAAAAAACGATTGAGCGTTAACCTTCATGATTGTTGGACGCCGGCTACACCGGCGATACGTGTCTATGGCTCTGCAATCTGCCGAAAATAGGGGCAGAGCTTAAAGTTTCTGAGTCCTGGTTCCCCTTTCACCGGGCGGCCGCTTGTCCCTGCTCCTGTGCAACCGCGTTTCGCCGTTCGCGGCGGGAGCATGTTCAAGCGATCTGATTGTTCAACTTCGTGCCAAGAAAGTGTGACCGTCAGGCCAACGTGTTCGCAGTTCAGGGTTCTCCTGAGGGGCGCTATCTTCGTCATAATTAGCTCTTAGAGTCGGCGGTCACGTTATCGCTTGTCCCTGCGCGTGTCGAGATGATGCCGTGGCCACGAAGTCTTGATCGTCCTGAAGGAAGCCGGTGTAATCATTAAGTCGTTTCGTAATTTTATTGTCATAGTTGGCAATTCAGTCGCGTGCATCATACCAGGTATGGGGTGCCATCCATTGACACCCCTCGGCTCGGCAAGCCATGAAAATCGCGCCTCGTTGAGTCGAGAGGCAGAACGGCTTTTCATTTTGCGTCCTGCGGGCGATGCCAAATGCGCTGGCCGTCTTTATACACTTCTCGGACGCGGTGAAAGGGCACACGATGGGCCTGGCCCTCCGCATCGCCGAGGCGGAACGCGTGTGGGTCTTCCTCGGGGAAGTCCACTTCCAGAAACGGGACAACAATGATCCGACCCTCTATGCGATCAAAGTAGCCCAACTCAAATTTCCCACGGCCAAAATCGGGGTCCCAGCGGATGCGGTTCAACAGTTCGTGAATAGGGGTCATGCGCGCGGTCACCATTGAAAGAAAGCTCCAAGCATCAATCTTCAAGCTTCAGGGAATCATCAAGCCACAATGCCGGCCCTCGAAGCTTGGCGATTCCCTGAAGCTTGGAGTTTGGAGTTTGAAGCTTTTCCCCCGGCCTGTCCCTCCCAAGAAAATCGGCGGGGAGTCTCGTCGGCTTTGATTCCGGCGTAACATTCGACTTCGATCGGGGTGAGTTTCATCCTGACCTTGTCGTCAAAGACTTCAACTGGCACCGATTGCGCTGGCTACTGCCGCCTCACCAACGGCAGAAGCTCGGAGACGTTTACCTGGCGTGATTTCTCCGCGATGTCCCCTGAGTAGCGGCCCTGCATAGAGCGTGCTTCCTGAAGCATCGAAGAGAACACTTCCTTCAACTGCGCGGCGTCGAGCGTACGCCCGCTGGCGTAGTACCGGTTAGCTACCTGTCCCAGGGCGTAAGTCGTGGCGAAGCCGAACGCCGAGCCAGCCGCTTGCCCCGCCAGCCCGCCGAGCAGTCCGCCGGCCAACTGGCGCGTGAAGCCGCCGATGAGTCTCCGCGTGAACCCCTCGAACACTTGCGAGGTCAAACCGATGCCCACTGTGGCGAGGAAATCTTTGATGTGCCCGCGTTCCAGCTCGTACCCATAGCGCCTGCCGATCTGGTAAACCATCCGCATCTGCAAAGGAACTATGGCCATGGTGGCCAACGTATGAGGCATGATCTCCAGCGCTCCGTTCAGGATGGCGGCGTTCAGAATCAGGCGGTCGAGTTCTGCTTCCCGGCCCGCGTCGTTGACAGGCGGCGCTGGGCTGGCCAACGGCTCCTGGACAATCGCTTGAGCGGTTTGCTGGTGCGTGTCCGTGGACGGAGCATTGAGCTGCAATGCCTGCCGCAACTCCGCCAGAAATTGCTTCTCCGCGTCGTTCAGAACTCCATCCGCATGGCAAACGCAAACGGCCATCTCAAACGCCAGCGCCTTGGCTGCCGGTGTTTGCAGTTGGTTCGCCACCTCGGTCAGGCAGAGCTTGCCTTCGAGCACATCCTGATAAGCTGAGGTCAAATCCAGGCGCTCCCCTGAGAACCCATCCACGATCCGCTGAATCTGGGCGCGCTCCACTTCGTCCTGTGCCCCATCCGCGAAGGCGGCCAGGATGCAAACGCATAGGATTCTCCTGTGTTCCTGCTCATTCATGGGCTGAAGTTCAATTGACATGCCCTCACTATGGCCCGGTTCCAGCGCAGAGCCAATTGTAACCCGCAGGGAGTTTTGTAACCGTATTGGCCGAGAGGCGGCAGTCGGAGTGAGTTGTGCGGCGGTGCAACTCCGCCTTCGTGCGGCGGTTGGATTGCAGGTTTTGCAGCGATACCGGAACGACCAGACCGGAGGCCGGAGAGCGGAGGTCGGCCCGACCTCTGACCTCTGGCCTCTGACCTCTGCTCCGCCTGAGCGTTAACCGACCACTGCTCCCGCTATCGGGGACATCGAAGAGCATTCAATTTGGCTCTTTCTCAAAGCCCAATTCCCCGTCCCGGGCGACGACTTTGATGCGGTCGCCGGGCTTGAATTCGCCGGTGAGCAATTTCGAGGCGAGGGGATCGAGCAAGAGGTCCTGGATGGTCCGCTTGAGCGGGCGCGCGCCGAATTGAGGATCGTAGCCCTCTTTGGCAAGCAATTGTTTGGCTGAGCGTTCCAGGTCCAGGCTGAGTTGCTGCTGGGCCAGGCGTTTGCCCAGACGTTGCAGTTGAATCTCGACAATCTGCGCGATCTGCTTCTGGTCGAGGTTGTGGAAGATGATGATGTCATCAATCCGGTTCAAGAACTCGGGCCGGAAATGGGCGCGGAGTTCGCTTCGCACCAGCCGCTCCATTTCCGCGTGGTCCTTGGTCGTAAGTTTGTCGGCGCTGTAGTATTCGTGAATGATGGGCGAGCCGATGTTGCTGGTCATGATCACAATGGTATTCTTGAAATCCACCGTCCTGCCCTGCCCGTCGGTCAGCCGGCCATCGTCGAGCACTTGCAGCAAAACGTTGAACACGTCCTGGTGCGCTTTCTCAATCTCGTCGAACAAGACCACGCTGTATGGCCGGCGCCGCACCGCCTCGCTCAGTTGGCCGCCCTCTTCAAAACCGACGTAGCCCGGCGGGGCGCCGATGAGGCGCGCCACGGTGTGTTTCTCCATGTATTCGCTCATGTCAATGCGAACCATGGCGTTCTCGTCGTCGAACAGGAATTCGGCCAGCGCCCGGGCGGTCTCAGTCTTGCCGACGCCGGTGGGGCCCAGGAAAATGAAGGAGCCGATTGGGCGGTTGGGCTCTTGCAGCCCGCTGCGTGAGCGGCGCACGGCATTGGCGACCGCCTCAACTGCCTCTCTTTGTCCGATCACTCGTTGCTCCAGGCGCTCCTCCATCTTGACCAGTTTCTCCCGTTCGCTCTCCAACATCCGCGAAACCGGGATGCCCGTCCAGGACGCCACGACCTGGGCGATTTCTTCATCCGTCACCTCCTGATGCAGCAACCGTTGGCCTTCGGGCTTCTCATGCAACGATTTCTCCGCCGCGGCAAGTTTCTTCTGCAGGTCCGGCAGACGCCCGTATTGGATTTGGGCGGCCAGATTCAAATCGTTTTGGCGCTGGGCCTGTTCCAATTCCAGTTTGGCCTGTTCGATTTGGCTGTTCACCACGCCGACAGCGTTGATGGCGGCTTTTTCGTTCTGCCATTGCGCTTTAAGTTGTGTCGCCCGCTCTTTGAGGTTGGCCAAATCCTTTTCGATTTTTTTGAGCCGCTCGCGCGAGGCCTCGTCCTTTTCTTTCTTCAAGGCGCTTTGCTCGATTTCCAGTTGCATGATTTGCCGTTCCAACTGATCGATTTCCGTCGGCATCGAATCGAGTTCCATGCGCAAACGCGACGCCGCTTCGTCAATCAGGTCAATCGCCTTGTCCGGCAGAAAGCGGTCCGTGATATACCGATGCGAAAGCGTCGCCGCAGCGACCAGCGCGGCGTCCTGGATGCGGACGCCATGGTGGACCTCGTAGCGCTCTTTGAGCCCGCGCAAGATAGCGATAGTGGCTTCGACGCCCGGCTCGGAGACATAGACCGGCTGGAAGCGGCGCTCCAAAGCGGGGTCTTTCTCGATGCGCTTTCGGTACTCATCGAGGGTGGTCGCGCCGATGGCGCGCAATTCGCCCCGCGCCAACTGCGGCTTCATGATGTTGGCGGCGTCGGTCGCGCCTTCCGCCGCGCCGGCGCCGACCAGCGTGTGCAACTCATCAATGAACAAAATGATTTTCCCTTCGCTCGAAACGATTTCTTTCAGAAAGGCCTTGAGCCGGTCTTCAAATTCGCCGCGGTACTTGGCCCCGGCGATCATCGCGCTCAAATCCATCGCCACCAGCCGTTTGTGCTTTAGCGTTTCCGGCACGTCGCCGCTCACAATGCGGCGAGCCAAACCCTCGGCGATGGCGGTCTTGCCCACACCCGGCTCCCCAATGAGCACCGGGTTGTTTTTCGTTCGCCGCGTCAGGACCTGCATTACGCGCCGGATTTCCTCGTCCCTGCCGATGACCGGGTCAATTTTTCCCTCGCGCGCCAGGGCGGTAAGGTCGCGCCCGTATTTTTCGAGTGCCTGGAATTTGTCTTCGGGAGTCGGGTCGGTGACACGCTGGTTGCCGCGCAATTCAGCCAGCGCCCGGAGCACCGAATCGCGCTTAAGGCCGTGGGCCTGGAGTATTTTCTTGAGCGAGGCGCCGCCTTCATCGAGCAAACCAAGCAGCAGGTGTTCGGTGCTGATGTAGTCGTCTTTGAGCTTGCTGGCCTCGGCCTGCGCGGCGTCGAGCGCCTTCTTCAGATCGGAGCTGAGGAACAAATCGGCCGAACTGGTGCCCTGGACCTTGTGGCGACGGGCCAGTTCGCGTTCGAGGTCGGGCTTGAGCTTGGCAGGCGGCACGCCGACCTTCGCGAGCAAGTCGGGGATCAGACTGTCAGTCTGTCCGATCATGGCGAGCAGCAGATGTTCGCTATCTACTTCCTGATGCGAAAAACCCTGGGCGATGCGTTGCGCCGCCTGCAACGCCTCCTGCGACTTAATGGTAAGCCGATCCAGTTGCATCCTTAAGCCATACTGATAAAGCCTGGGCTGATTCCGTCAAGTGGCATGAGGAGAGAGAGGAACACGGCGTTATGGAGATTTGGAAAGACAATTGCTCTGGCGCTACTGGGCGGGCAGCCCCTTTTGAGCTTCAAGGAACGGGTGGATTCTGCTTCGGTCCACCCTCTTGACTGGACGGAAAGGCCTTTAAAGACCGGATGATTAGTCCGAGTCCACCAAAAAGCAGCACCAGCATGATCAAGGTGTTAAAGAGAGACGTTGGCCGAAAAAAAATGTGCAGGCTCATCAGGATCCCCGCCAGAATAATCACCAGCCCGGCAATTGTAAGCAGCCAGCCTGCGACGGATTTTCCATTCCGAACGAGTTCATTCGGTAGCTGATAACCGGCACCATGAAGCCGGAAACAAAATAGTCACTGGACACCACGACTTGATTGGTCAACAGCCAGCCACCGGCGCAGGCGAAAGCGAAGCCCAAAAGGAAGATGCCGATGCCCCCTGGCGTACCGCCAGCCCCAAAGCTCTTGTCTTGCGATACTTTCTGAGGTTCCATCATTCCTGTCTCTGCTGGATTTAGATGCAATTGTAGCCGCAAGTCAAGTCATAGGTTATGAGGCCTTTATGAGGCCTCATCGAACTTCAATTGCGTCGTCTTGCGGCTAAATTGTCGGTGTGAGCCGCATCCGCAAAGGTTACGAAGCCCGGTTCCGCGCCTTGCTTCAACAGGCGCGTGCGCGGCGGGTGGAGCAGGGGGTACAGTGGCTGGTCGAGAAGGCGCGACGCTTAAGCGCGAGCGAAGGGTGTCCGCTGGCCGAGGCGCTCACCCGTGTTTACGAGGGCCTGGCAGCCAAGCCTCCCTTCCAAAAGACCAATTTGACGCCAAACCACGTTCGCTTTTTGTGTGATGCGGGCTTGGGCGGACTGGCCCGGTGGCTGCGGGCGGCCGGTTACGAGGCGATCTGGAAACCTGACATCGACGACGACGTCTTGCTGCAAGAGGCACGGCATCTCTCGGCGACGATTCTGACGACCGACAGCATTTTGATGGAACGCCGCCTCCTGCGCGACAGAATCATTCCCGCTTTGTGGCTGCCGCCGACGCTGACGATTCCGGGACAACTTGCGCTGGTGTTCCGGGAGTTTGGCCTGACGGTGGGCGAGCCGCTTTGCATGAGTTGCGGCGGTGAACTGCGGCGTGCTGACAAGGAAGCCCTGCGGGAGCGGATCCCGCCCAAAACCTATCGCTGGCTGGACGAGTACTTTGTGTGCAGCCGCTGCGACAAACTATTCTGGCGAGGAACGCACTGGTGCCGGATCAAAACTCAGTTGATGGATGTGATGGCAACCACTCATTCGTGATTGGCGGGGGGTGGAACAGGATGGGTAAGTCAATTAACTAAATCAATTCCTGAATCAGCGCCTGGGCCTGCTCGTTAGTGATGCCGAGCTTGCGGAAGGCCAGCGGGCCCTTGCCGTCATGGAGAACCGGTTCCAGGTCTTCGAGGGCCGGGAGATCGGTGCGCTTCCAGAACAAGCCGATGGGGATTTCCTCTCCCCAAAGGTAACCCTTGTCGAGTGCCTTGTGGAAATCGGTCGGATCATGGCCTTGTTCTTCGAGATTCTTCACCCTCGGGTTGAACCACTGATAGGTGTTGTCTTTGTTGTAAGTGACGCACGGGCTGAAAACGTCCACCAGCGAAAAGCCTTTGTGCAGGATGGCGCCCTTGAGCAGTTCGACCAACTGCTTTTGTTTGCCGCTGAACCCGCGGGCGACATAGGTCGCACCCCCGACTATCGCCATAGGCACGGGATTGATTGGGTTCTCCACGTTGCCGTGGGGCGTGCTCTTGGTCTTCATGCCTTTGACGCTGGTGGGTGAGGTCTGGCCGGTGGTCAGCCCATATATCTGGTTGTTCATGACGATATAGGTCAGGTCCACGTTCCGGCGCATGGTGTGCACGAAATGATTGCCACCGATGCCGTAGCCGTCGCCATCGCCGCCGACGCAGATGACCTTCAGCTCGTGGTTGCCCAGCTTGACGCCGGTGCCGACAGCCAGCGCGCGGCCGTGGAGCGTGTGCATGCCGTAGGTATTGATGAAGCCGGGCAAGTTGGAGGAGCAGCCGATGCCGCTAATGACCACGACTTGGTGCGGCTTGAGGCCCAGCTCAAACAAGGCGGTTTGCAATGCGGAAAGCAGGGAAAAATCGCCGCACCCAGGGCACCAATCGGGATGGATTTTGCTCTTGTAACTCTCTTTGACGAGTTGGGCAGTGGATGTGAGGATTTCTGTTTGTGGCCCGGGTTCGACGAGTGTGCTCATAAATCAGGTGGCTGGTGGTTGGCGGCTGCCCCAGCGCTGGATCGCGAGCTCGCAATTAAAGCTGGGTGTTGATGAAAAAGCAGATGGAAACGCAGGCATGATCAGGGGCGCTAAACTGTAATTTCGTGGGCCGGCACTGACAGATTGGTTCGTCCGGCGAGCTGCTCTTTGACCGCGTTGACCAGGTGATGCGGCATGAACGGTTCACCGTCGTATTTGCGAATGTGGCCGTGGGCGGTGAAACCCGTTTCAGATCGCAAATAGCGCGAGAACTGGCCGGAGTAATTGTTTTCAACGATGATGGCGTGTTTGCTGCTGGACAGGATGCGGCCGACTTCATCGGCGTGGAACGGGACGATCCATTTGGTCTGAAGCTGGTTGGCAACGATGTCTTCCTCGGCAGCGAGCTTTTCCACCGCCTCGCGAATGACGCCTTCAGTCGAACCCCAACCGACCAAGGTGACTTGCGCGCTTTCGGGGCCGATGAGTTTGGGCGGCGCAATTTCCGACAGGACGGTCTGCATTTTGCGGGCGCGTTTCTCGACCATCATCCGGCGCTTGACCGGGTTGGTGAACTCGTCGCTGATCAGCGTGCCGTCTTCATCGTGTTCGTCCGTGGCGGCAATGTGAATGTGGCCGGGGACGCCAGGAACGGCGCGGGGCGAAATACCGCTCTTGGTATTTTTGTATCGCAGATAAGCATTGTCGTTATAGCCGCCGAACGGGTTGTCCGATTCTCCATTGCCGTTGGGGAAAATGATTTGGCCACGATCGATCGGCGCGTTGAATTTGAGGTCGGCGGCATCCACGCTGCAGGTGCCTTCGGAGATTAACAAATCCGCCAGCACTAGGCCAGGACATTGGTACTTATCCACGAGGTTGAACAGCTCCGGGATCGTGCGAAAGAGATCGAGTTGGTTGGCCGGGGCAACGATGATGCGCGGGTAATCGCCCTGGCCCGCGCCAAGAATCTGCCACAGGTCGCCCTGCTCGGTCTTGGTTGGCACGCCAGTGGCCGGACCGGCGCGCTGGACATTGACGCAGACCACGGGCGTTTCGATCATACCGGCCATGCCCACCGCTTCGCTCATCAGCGCGAAGCCGCCGCCGGAGGTGGCGCACATGGCGCGGCAGCCGGTATGCGCGGCTCCGATGACCATGTTCATCACGCCGATCTCGTCCTCGACCTGACGGACCATGATCCCTAACTGCCGCGCGTGCGAAGCCATCCACATCAGCACCCCGGTGGCGGGACTCATCGGATAGGCAGCGTAAAACTTGACGCCCGCGGACACCCCGCCCATCGCTGTGGCTTGATTGCCGGTGACGATGGCTTTGGGTCTGTCCAGCTTGGGCGCTGTGAACGGAAACCGCTTGAAGTTCTGCGCCGCGTAATCATAGCCGCCCCGGGCGATGCCCACGTTGTCGGCGACGACGGCGTCGCCTTTCTTTTTGAATTGGCGGGCAATGACCGCTTCCAGCGTCTCGGATTCGATGCCGAGCATTTGCAGAGCGGCGCCGAGCGCTGCGGTATTGGCCGCCAGTTTGTTGACGCCGCAGATCTGCTTCATTGGCATCGGGCAGAGTTGGACGCCGGGTGCCGCCTCGCCCGGTTTGAGTTTGTCGGCGTCGTAGATCACGCGCGTGCCGGCCTGCATCAGCCGGAGGTGCCGGTCCATCGAATCCTGGTTGAGCGGGATCAGCACGTCGAGCTTGTCGCCCATACTGCGTACCGGGCCATCGCTGGCGCGGATAGTCAGAAAGGTGTGGCCGCCCCGGATGATGGACTGATAGGCATTGTAGGCGTTTACGTTGAGGCCCCGGCGCGCGAAAATGCGGGCCAGGATGTCGCCGGTGCTGGCAATGCCCTGGCCGTTCTCGCCGCCAATTCCCACCGCAAAATCAACTCTAGCCATGCTCGATTCCTTTGTGTCACCCAGCTTTGCTTGGCCTGGACCAGACCAGAAAAGTACATCCGAATTTTAAGCGGAGCCCGGCGAGAGTGCAAGGTTTTAATCTTCAGTTTGAAACTTTTACTACTCGCTTTCGCCGCTGAGCCAGCACACCCTGGAACCGATATGGCGAGCATCCAGATCCGGCGGACCGGACTTGCCGACCGAGAGCATGATGAAGCAAACACAACTGGCACTGAGCGACGCGGCCGAATGGCTGGGCGATTGGCACCCGCTGGCCGAACAACTCGGCTCTGCCGACGGGCTGATTGCGCTCGGTTCGGTTTCCGCGTGGTTGCGCCTTGAGCCGGTGCACAGCCTGCCTTCGCTGCGCGATTTCCTGGAACATTTTCAAGGACGGATCCTGCTGTCTGTGGAACTGCCCGCTATTCAACGCGCTCACGGACACACCACGCGCAATGAAGTGCGCGAGCTCATCGCGCTCGACCAGCGACTGGCGGGCCAAAAAGTGCTGAGAGATTTTGCTTCCGCCAGCCGGCGCGTAGGACAGGGTCAATTGCAAAAGTTGCGGCCGTTGAGGGACCAGCGACTGGTCCAGCGTTATTTGCAAGCGGTGGAAACTGGCCGGGCACACGGCTGGCACACTCTGGTCTATGGGCTGACGCTGGCGGTTTATTCGCTGCCTTTGCGGCAGGGTCTGCTCGGTTATGCGCATCAAACCACGCGCGGCTTTATCTACTCAGCTGCGCGAAGGCTCGAGCTTTCAGAACGAAAATGCCGTCGCCTGTTCGACGAGATGTGCGCGGATTTGCCGCAAGCAGTAGAAAGGTTGCTGAGGGAAAGAGCGGCCGCTTAACCTAAAGTGGGAAGCGAGGAAGGGGTAATGGGTCAGAAGCTGTGAAAAAATTGAAAACGGCCAAAATTCGTCGTCATAAGTCGTTGATTACCAATGGGGGCATTTTGTGTTTTGGGGCTTTCTGCCAATTATTTCACAGCTTCTCAGTGACGGCGGACTACAACGTTATCGGAGTGCGCCCGTCCTCGGGCGCAGCGAGCACCGGTTGTTCCGATGCGTCCGAGTCCATTGGGGCTGGCTCGCGTTCCGACATTGCTCCGCCCGAGGACGGGCGCACTCCGCCGAGGCGATGCCCCGCCGTCGCTGAGAAGCTGTGAAAAAAGTGAAAAAACTCGCCGAAACCGGTACAAGCGCGATTGGGAATCAACGACTTGGGAAAGTGGATCCCGGAAATTCTTAATTTTTTCACACCTTCTGACCCAGTACAGGAAGGGCCAAAGCGGAGTTGCCTTGGGCGCCGCGGAGGGGTAAAGTGGCTGGAAAGTTGCTGTCTGACGGCCGCCCGGCTGCTGGAAAGTTAGTTACGACCTATAAATGGGCCCAGACCGGGTGAAAACAAATTGGCATGGTGAGCACATTGAGTCCGGGTGAAGAAGCGCAGTTGGGACAGACGATTGAGATGTTCGAAGTCATCACTCAATCGCAGCCCCACGACTACCAGTCGCTGGAGATTCTCAAAGAGGCCTATTCCAAGCTGGGCCGGGAGAAGGACGTGATCGGTACGTCCAAACGCATCGCTGAGGCCTACGTGCAAATGGGCCAGCTTTCTTCGGCCATCCTCGAATACGAAACCATCCTCCAGCGCTGCCCGGACGACCCGGATGTGCAAGCGGCCTTGAAGCAAATCGAAACCAAGGCGAACAATTTTCCAGTCGAACCTGCGGTAACTGAACCCGCGCGCGCGGCCAAGCCGGCGCTGCCGACGGCAAAGAGAGAACAAACTGCGGGCAAACCGCCGTCAGAGCAAATCGATGATGGTCGGCGGACGATGCACAAAATTTTTGTCGAAGGCAAACTCATTTCCTCAGGCGATTTCGATCTTTGCTGGCCCGCGCCCGACCCCTTCGCGCCACCGGGCGGAGTTATCGACCCGTTCATTCAAGTCCTGGCCGACAAAGGCATTTTGGTGGCGGACAAGGCGCTGAAAGTTTTGTCGGACCGCTCGCGGTCGGCTTACCTGCCGCTCAACAGCTACGACATTGATATGGACTTGGCGCGAAGTTTTCCGGTGCAAACCTGCCAGCGCTGGTGCGTTTTGCCCTTCGACCGCATGAGCAAATCCATTCTGGTGGCCACGGCCAACCCCTTCAACCAGCAAGCGGCCAAAGAATTGTCTGAGGCCACGGCTAATCGTCTGCTGTGGTATCTGGTGCCTCCCGCTGAACTGGTGAAGCACCTTCGCAAAGTCTTCCGATAAACCTATGCCGCCGATCAAAACTTTTGGAGAACGCATCGCCGACGCCCTGGTGGAAGATGGTTTACTCACCGCCCGGCAGGTCGAAGAACTGCTCGAACAGCAAAAAAAGGAGGGCACCCGTCTCCTTAAATTGATCCTCGAAAAGGCCTACGTCAGCGAGCAGGACATGGCGGTTTCCATGGGCCGGGTCCTCAACACCCCCCCGATCAACCTCGCCCGCGTCAGCATCCCTCTGGACGTGGCCGATTTGTTGCCGCGCGAATTGGCGCATAACCACAAGATCGTTCCGGTTTCCCGCCTGGATAACAAGCTGTTCCTGGCCATGGCCGACCCGCTCAACGTGCTGGCCATTGATGACGTCAAGCGCATCACGCGGCTGGAAGTGGCGCCGCTGATCGCGTCCGAAAAAGCGATCATCGACAAGCTCAACAACATTGATGCCTCCAAGAGCGGCAGCATGGAGGACCTCATCCTGGATGCGAAGAAAAAAGGCGACGTTGATGCCGAGACGGACAACGTGGAGATTTCCCGCGAGGCGATTGAAGAAGTGAACCTGGATCAACTGGCCGCTTCGAGCGAAGAGGCCCCCGTCATCAAACTGGCCAACCTGATCCTGGTCCAGGCCGTCAAAGACCGCGCCAGCGACGTGCATCTCGAGCCGTTTGAAAAGGCCTTGCGGCTGCGGTATCGCATTGATGGCGTGTTAGTGGACGCGACGCCGCCTCCGAAGCAAATGCAAATGGCTCTGGCCTCCCGCTTCAAGATCATGAGCAGCCTGGACATCGCCGAACGCCGACTGCCCCAAGATGGCCGCATGCGGATCCGTGTAGGGGGCAAGGATTTCGACCTGCGCGTTTCGATCATGCCGACCGTGCACGGCGAAAAGATCGTGCTGCGGGTGTTGGACAAGTCCAATCTTTCGGCTAGTATTGACAAGTTGGGCCTGGATCCGGAAACGTTCTCCCAATTCAAAGCTGCCGTGGACGCACCGCACGGCCTGATGCTGGTTACCGGCCCCACCGGCTCGGGCAAAACAACCACCCTTTATTCTGCGCTCAACGAACTGAACAGCCCGGCCTACAACATCGTCACGGTCGAGGACCCGGTCGAGTTCCAGATTCCCGGTATCAATCAGGTGCCGACGAAAAAGGAAATCGGGCTGACGTTCGCCAACGCGTTGCGCTCCATTTTGCGGCAGGACCCGGACATCATCATGATTGGCGAGATCCGCGACACCGAGACCGCCGAAATCGCCGTCGAAGCCGCCCTGACCGGTCACCAGGTTCTGAGCACCATGCACTGCAATGACGCGCCCGGTGCGATTGCGCGGATGGATGATATGGGCATCGCGCCCTTCCTCATTTCTTCCTCGGTCATTCTGGCTTGCGCTCAACGGCTCATGCGCCGCATCTGCTCGCATTGCAAAGAGCCGGTCACCTATCCATCCAAGATGTACCGGGACCTCAACATCGACCCGAGCATCTTCGACGGAGTCACTCTCTACCGCGGCCGCGGATGCGAGCGCTGCAAGAACTCCGGTTATGCCGGCCGCTTCGCCATCATCGAAGCCATGACCATCACCGACGAAATCCGCAAGTTGATCATTTCCCGCGCCAACAGCCGCGAGTTGGGCAAGATCGCCATTGGCCACGGCATGCGGACGCTGCGCATGGTGGCCCTGGACCGAGTGCGCGACGGCATCTCCACGCTCGAGCAAGTGCTGGTGCTGACTTCGGCGCATTGATCGGCATGGCTTGATGATGGAGGAGCGGAGGAGTGGACTGTTGGGGAGAGCGATGCTTCAGCGGTTCTGTGGCGCAGCACTCCAAGGCTGCAATAATCCGTCACTCCAGGTCTTCCTATGCTCGAATTAGAAGAGGCCCTCAGGCGAATCCTTGCGGCCATCCCTCAGCCGGCCAGCGAATTCGTTGCGCTGACCGACGCTCATGGGCGCGTGCTGGCCGAGCAGGTCTGGTCGCCTCTCGACCTGCCGGTATTCGATAACTCCGCGATGGACGGTTATGCTGTGCGCGCGGGCGATGTGGCGGCCGCCAAACCAGAATCGCCGGTCCGGTTGCGCCTGGTGGGGAAAGTAGCGGCAGGGGAGACTTCCTGGGCGGAAGTCAAAGCAGGGACTTGCGTACGGCTATTCACCGGTTCGCCCCTGCCACCCGGGGCCGATGCGGTCGTGATGCAAGAGGATACCCGAGTCGAGTCGAGCGATGCGGGCGAGGTGTTGTTCCTGGACTCCGCTAAGCCACTGGAGAACGTCCGCAGCCGCGGCGAAGACGTGAAACGGGGGGAACTGCTCGCCCAAACAGGTGAGTTTCTGACCGCCGGTCGAATCAGTCTGCTGGCCGCTGCCGGGCGTACCCATATTGGCGTGGGAAGACGGCCAGTCGCCGGCCTGTTGGCGACTGGCGCGGAACTGCGAGAGCCGGGCCAGCCGCTGGGGCCAGGCCAGATTTATGACAGCAACCGCATCGGCCTGGGCGCGCTGCTGGGTTGCGCTGGAGCAGTTGCCAAGGTGTTCCCGCTCGTCACCGACGCGCTCGACGCGACGCGGCAGGCGTTGGAACAAGCCCTCGCCGAATGCGAGGTGGTCGTGACTTCTGGCGGCGTCTCGGTCGGCGACATGGATTTCATCAGAAGCGCCTTCGAACGGGCCGGCGGTGAGTTGCAATTCTGGAAAGTCGCCATCAAACCGGGTCGGCCGTTTGTCTTTGGCCGGTATCAAACCAGACTTTTGTTCGGCCTGCCTGGAAATCCGGTTTCCGCGCTGGTCACGTTTCTGTTATTGGTGCGCCCGGCGCTGCTTCGTTGGCAAGGGGCGACGGACGTTGCCTTGCCCCGGCATCCCGGCGTGCTGGCCGAACCGCTGTCAAACCCGGGGCCGCGCCGGCATTTCATGCGGGTGAAGGTGGATGCGGCTGGGAATATTCGCTCTGCCGGCCGGCAGGCTTCGCATGTATTGAGTTCGCTGGCTGCGGCCAACGGCCTGGTGGATGTGCCGCCAGAAACCAATCTGCCGTCGGGAACCGCCGTGCAAGTAATCCGCTGGGAATAGCTGGCGCGAGCGATCTACGGAAACGGTCTCACAGGCGCAGCGAAAGTGGGCGCGAGGGGCATCAATTTCTGTGGTTCAACTTTAGGCAACGAGGTCTCCGGACCCGCTAGCCCAGGCAGTTTCCTACTCGCGTCAGGCAGGCCGCCAGAAGTAAAGCCGCGATTCAAAGCGCCCGACTGAGCATCGAAGCCGTTGCGCAGACCCCAATTGGGGACGCCATCCAAGCTGCTGGCCGCGTTAATCGAGTGGCTCGGTGAATCAATAATGCTGCCAATCGTGTTAACCGAACTGGCGCCGGCTCCGGAATCAGGCGGCAACGGCACGCCGTACAGCTTATAGAGCTCGGTCTTGTAGGCTTTCTGTTTTTCTGTCTCCTCAGGAGTGGCGGTGTTCTTGCTGAAGCCGAAAATATCCGAAGCGGAAACAGGGGTCAGCGACGGGCCAAACGCGCCGCTGCTCAATTCGGTTTCGACTATGCCTTTGAGCGTCTGTTCACCTTCCTTGAGACCCCCCGGCTGGTGGGTGAGGGCGTCGTCCTGAGACTCCGAATTCTTGCGTTGGTCTGGTGACTTGCGCGCGTCGAACGTCTGGCCCTCTTTGCGTGGATTCTGGGTGGCCGCGGCGTCGCCGCTGTGATCAAGCCTCTCGTAGTATTGTTCCAACGGCGAGAGTTTTTTTCTCTCCTGTCCATTCTTATCGTATTGCGGCATTTTGAAAATCTCTTCCGGCGACAATCCAGGCACCAGGTCCTCCGGGCTCATAAAAATCAAGTTTTTCCGCCGTTCCTGTAATTCCTTGGCGCGCTTGCTCAAGATGGGCGGCGCAGCGGGCGTAGGAACGGCCGACGCCGGCGCTAAAACGCCATCGAGCGAACTCTTGGGCCCAAACGCCCCGAACGGCTGGAGCAAGTCGTCTTGTAATTGCCTCAGGCCATCTCTCTTGGTGCCCAATTGGTGCAGGTTCGTGCTGACTTCAGTGCTTTTGGGCCGGGAAAACTCGATAGGCCGGCCACGCTCCTGGCCGCCGGCTCGTGGGCTGCACACCAGCACGCCGCTCAACCCAGCGGTTGCCAAGGCCAGACAGAACCCGGAACTCGAAACCCTGAGAATCATTTCGGTAAGAAGCCTATTCGACACCGGGTGATAAGTCAAAGTTCAAATTTATTCGCCCGACAGGTTCGGGGCGCATCTTGTCGGTACCACCAGCCGCCGCACAAATCCCTCTTCTCCCTCTCTCCATCAGATGGAGAGAGAGGGCTGGGGTGAGAGGCCGCGCGCGACCCTGCTGCCAGCGGGTCTTCCCCCTCTCCCCATCGGATGGGGAGGGCGGGGTGAGGGGCCGTCCTTTCTCCGACCGGTGGTACTGACAAAATGCGCCCCAGGTTCTGGGCCTGCCGATTGCAAATCAAACTGAAATCGGCGATACAGCAGATTGGCAATTGATTGGAAATTCCCCGCGCTAAGCGAATGAAGGCGTTAAGTAACTAACCAAACAAATACCCTTTCCCAAACCGGGATCGTGTTCCGGACGCAACACTGCTGTGTCTTCTCCTGATGCAAATGCCCAAACCAGGCCGAGTCAACCTCAACTCGAGGCTGCATCGGGACTTGAAAGCCAGCGCTCGCCTGGCCAGCGGAGCGGCAGCGCCAACCGACCCTCCTGGTGGCTGACCCGCTTCATCATTCTACGATTGCTGGGTTTTGTCTATCTCATCGCGTTCCTGGTCGCGGCCAATCAGATCGTACCGCTGGTGGGCGATAACGGGCTTATGCCCGCCCGGCTGTTTCTGGACCGGGTCGCAGCGCACTTCGGTTCCCGTGCACAAGGGTTTCTGCAATTGCCGAGTTTGTTTTGGATGAACCTCTCCGATGGCTTGCTCGTTGTGATGGCATGGGCCGGAGCAGCCCTGTCCGCGTTGGTCGTCCTGGGCTATGCCAACGCGATTCTCCTGGCGCTGCTGTGGGCGTTGTATATGTCTTTTGTTCACGTCGGACAGGACTGGTATTCGTATGGCTGGGAAATTCAGCTCTTGGAGACGGGTTTTCTGGGCATTTTCTTGTGCCCGTTGCTGGACGGGCGGTCGTTTCCGCGTCGGCCTCCGCCCACCGTCGTCTTCTGGCTGTTCCGCTGGCTTGCCTTTCGCATCATGTTCGGGGCGGGGCTGATTAAACTGCGCGGCGACGCCTGCTGGCGCGACCTCACCTGCTTGTACTATCACTATGAAACACAGCCCCTCCCGAATCCGCTCAGCCGGACGCTGCATTTCATGCCGCACTGGTTTCACAAGTTCGGCGTCCTATGGAATCACTTCGTCGAGCTGGTCGTGCCTTGGTTGGCTTTTGCGCCGGGCCGCCTGCGTCATATCGCGGGAGCGCTGCTGGTCAGCTTTCAGGGTATCCTGATTCTGAGCGGCAACCTGTCGTTTCTCAATTGGCTGACGATCGTGCCCGCGCTGGCCTGCTTCGACGACTCACTGCTGGGCCGCATTCTGCCGAAGCGTTTGGCCGAGCGCGCCCGCCGCGCCGCCGAGACCGCCCAATCCGGCCGCGTTGACGGGGCGGTCGCCGTCGGGTTGGCCGCGCTTGTGGCCCTGCTGAGCATCGCCCCGGTCGCCAACCTCTTCTCGCCGCGCCAGATCATGAACACGTCTTTCAACCGGTTGCACCTGGTGAACACCTACGGGGCGTTTGGCAGCGTGGGCCGCGAGCGGCATGAGATCGTTTTTGAAGGAACCGACGAACCAACGCTCACCGAGCGCACGCGCTGGCTGGAGTATGAGTTCAAAGGCAAACCGGGCGATCCGCGGCGCCGGCCCCGCCTGATCGCCCCCTACCAGTACCGGCTCGACTGGCAAATTTGGTTCGCGGCGATGTCTTCGCCCGACCAATACCCGTGGACCCTCCACTTGGTGTGGAAGCTGCTGCACAACGACGCAGGCACACTGAGTCTGCTGGCCAACAATCCCTTTCCGCAGCAGCCGCCGCGATACATCCGCGCGGTGCTCTATCGCTACCAATTCGCGCCGACTGACAACCCAACCGGCGCCTGGTGGAAACGAACCCGCCTGGGTCTGTGGCTGCCGCCGTTCTCAGCGGAGGACCCGGCCCTGCAGGCGTTCCTCATTGCCAACGGCTGGTTGACACCGGACGGAGCGGGCCAGCCGCGCGGCAGAGCCAACCTTGGGGTGCTGGAATGATGGGGTTATGGAGCGACGGAACATCGCCGTCCGGCGGTGTCGTGGCCCCTCACTCTGCCACTCAACCACTCCAAAGCCGTTCACATTCCGCCGCGGTTACGGCTCGCTGGTGATTCTGGTCCACTGCACGTCTTGTGTCCCGGCGTAAATCGCGAAGGCCTTTTCGTTTTGAATCAGCACAGCGCGCACGACGCTCGAATCGTCTGCGCGGCCAAGATTCAGGACCGAGTCCGGGATGATGCCTACCTTCTTATGCGCGTAAATCAGCGCAAACACCGCCTGGGCCAATGCCAGATAGGGCAGCTCTTTGTACGCGCCCTCAGCCGAGTCTTCGACGGCATCGGCGAGGAATTCGAGCTGATCCACAAGGTGCGGAAACTGCGGCTCGTAGATTTGAGTGAATTCCAGTTTCCACTGCGGTAAATGCCGGAGCAGTTTGTCCACAATGGACGGTGTAATCGACGACGCCCCGCGATTTACGAATTCCACAATTTCCGCCATGCGCGGAATCTAGCTCAAAGCCCGAAAGGAGGAAAAGACAAATAATTTGGTTGCCGCTCTATCGCGCTGTCCTGCCCTGGACAGCCGCTCGCTACCGGTCAGTCCGTCCCGAAAAGCTGGCCAGCATCACCGCAAGGGCGTCCACCTCGGCTCTGGCCGAGTGGTTCGGATCGACGCTGTGGTAGCGATTGAGCATGATCGAAAAAACCAGATGCTCGCCGGCGGCCGTGGTGACGTGGCCCGATAGCGAATCGGCCCAGCGCAACGTCCCGGTCTTGGCCCGCACGTTGCCGGCGGCGGCGGTGCCATTCATCCGGTTTTTCAACGTCCCATCCACACCCGCAATCGGCAGCGAGTCCAGATACAGCTTCGCGCAAGGCTGGCGGCTCATGTATTCAAGCAGGCCGATGATCGCGGCGGGCGTGGTCAAATTGTTGCGCGATAGCCCCGAACCTTCTTCGAAGAGCACGTCGCCTCTTCTGACCCCGACGGCGGCAAGGAACTGGTTTAGTGCGCGCAGTCCCAGTTCCTCGGAAGTTTCTCCGAGCGGAGTTTGGGCCTCTCGCAGTTTCTCGCCCACGTGCGCCAGCAGCAGATCGGCATAAAGGTTTTGCGACGGTTTCAGCACTTCACGCGCGATCTCGCCCAGGGTCAGCGATTCCACCGAGCCCAGCTCCAGCAGTTGGGCGGAATAGATCGGGTTCACTTGCCGGTCCACCCAACTCATCGTGCGGAGCTTGCCGCTGACTTTGATGCCGTGCCGGGCCAGTGACTCCTTGAAGAACGAGATAAACAAACCCGCCGGATTATGTATCGTCACGTCATTGGTGTAGCCGGGGTCATCCCTGGGCATTCGACCGGAAACATAAACCAGGTTTTCGCCCAGCGGGCGATAAAAACTGATGTTGCGCTTCGCGCCCTTCGTCACTGTCTCCGTGCGGTTGCTCAACGTCAAATAGCCTGTGGGTGGCCAAAGTGACAGTTCGCACGGCGCGCCCATTCGTTGGCCTGGTTTGATCGAGGCTTGCAGCGCGTTGTCGTTGATGGTCAGCGCCGAGACCTCCGCGCCATAGTAATACTCCAGATCGTCCCAGGCCCAACCCGACCCGAACGCCGGCCCATGGAAATAACTCGCATCACCTACAAGATTCCCGGCGACGCGCTTGACGCCGGCGTTGGTGAGCGCGGACACCAGCGGTTCGAGTGCCTTATAAATGTTGGTCTCATGCTGGCGAGCGTTGATGGTTGGGTCCCCGCGGCCAAATACGATCAGATCGCCTTTGAGGACGCCCCAACGGTTGGGTTTGGCGCGCGCATAAAGTGAGGTCTTAATCCGGTAATCCGGGCCGAGCCGATCAAGCGCCAGCGCCACAGTATAGAGCTTGGAGTTCGAGGCCGGGCTAAACAACTTTTGCGGGTTATGCTCGAACACCGTTTTGCCGGTGTCCAGCGAGACAACCTTCACTCCCCACAGGGCGGCCCCAAAACGCGGTTGCGACACGTGTTCGCTCAGGCGTTTTTGAAGCTCACTGAGCGTCGCGACGGGTTTCGCTTCCTGGCCAAACCCCGCGCAGGCAACCACAATGCCGGCCAGTACTGTGACAAACAAATTTCGAGACGTGGTAGGGCGCGTCACTCCGTGCGCGCCGTTCGGAAAGCTGTCTGCGGACCGCGGCGCGCACGGAGTGGCGCGCCCTACCCACGCTCTGCACGACATAACGAAACTTATTTGTCGCGGTAATAGCGTTTGCAGCAGCAACGTTTTCCGATCTCTTCTCATGAGCTTCGCGTAATTTTTTCTTGGCTGCCCGGGCGCGGAGCTTGGGCGCCATGCCGGGCCATGAAACCCGGTGCATGCACAGTTGCCAACCAGCAGCCTTATGCGCGTCATCAGGCCTTGTTTTGGTGACTGTCCGGTTGGATGTCAATGCTTCCGTGGCCGAACGCACTGCGAGCAAAGTCTGGTTACATCTACGCCGGCGTCAGAAGGCGGATTTCAACTCGAGGGCAAATTCCGCCTCTTCTGGTTGGCGGCTTCGATATTTTGACCCGCGCTGAAAAGGAGGGAAATGAGGCGTTGACATCAATAATGGATTTTGGTGTTATCAACTCCGCCTTTGGCTGGAAATTCTTATGTACGCTGTATTGGAAACCGGCAGCAAACAGTATCGCGTCACGGCGGGCGATACGCTGGAGATCGAACGCCTGACCGTCGAGGCTGGGCAGCCCGTGACCTTCGACCGTGTGCTGCTGGTCAACAACGACGGCAAAGTCATCATCGGCTCACCCACCGTGGCCAGCGCCACCGTCCTCGCCGACGTGGTCGAACACATTCGCGGCGAAAAAAAAATCGCTTTCAAGATGAAACGCCGCAAAGGCTATCACAAAACCATCGGGCACCGCCAAGAGTTGACGGTGGTGAAAATCAAAGAGATCAGAACTGAACCAAGTCCCCTCGTCGCTTCCTCACCGGCCAGCGACCAGCCATCGCCAATCACTGATCCACAATCGCCAGTCGCCGCTCCCGAATCACCAATCATGGATCACCGAGCAGCACCAATTGGCACGCAATCCTCAATCCCCGATCCCCGGCCAGCAATCACCACTTAACATTTT
>WNGQ01000487.1_pt1 | contig 41952 bp, 39 predicted proteins | sample 5407661 | NCBI WGS metagenome assembly WNGQ01 (sample SAMN13153382, study PRJNA577476) | soil metagenome | isolation source: 60 cm soil or saprolite under Garry oak tree replicate 2 | place: USA:California | collected 2016-06-15 | reverse complement strand
GCGATCGCGGGCGAGCCAGCGGTACCCCGTCACCGTGAACGCCCAGGCCACGGCGCTTCCGGCGGCGAGCACGTTGCCCAGGAGCGGATCCGGTGCCGTGGCGAAGCGACGCTCACCCCCGACGAACAGCAGCGCGAGGCCCGCGCCGAGCACCGCCATGAACACCAGGTCGCGGCGCGTCACGCGCTCGTGGAGCAGCCAGGGGACGAGCGCGACCACGAAGAGCGGATTGGTCGCCTGGAGGAACACGGTGTTCGCGGCGGTCGTGAGCTTGTTCGCGAGCACGAACAGCAGGCCCGCCGCCGCGTAGGCGAGCGCGACGAGCCCGACCCGCCGGTCCCAGCTGCGGCGGGCCTCAGGGATGAGCACCACGATCGCGGAGCAGGCGACGAGGGCGCGGAACGCCGCGATCTGCCAGCCCCCGAACGAGCACCACTTGATGGCCGCGCCCGCCGTCGAGAAGCACGCGGCGGCCAGCACGAGCTGGAGGCGGGCCTTCACGAGGCTATCCCCAGGCTGGAGCCTGGGCTCGGCGAGACGCTGTCCTGAAGGACCCCGTGTGCTTTAGCACAGTGCGGTGCCGAGCCCATCCTTCAGGATGGGAACTCACGTGCTGAGACTGCGGATCCGGATTGCGCAACGAGATCCAGCCGGCGCTCCCCTCGCCGCGCCAGCCAGTAGAGCGGCCACCCGAGCAGCAGCGTCGCGCCGGAATACGCCCACGCCTCCCCGATCGAGCGCATCCGAGCGACCCAGCCCCATCCCGACTGCCCGATCACGCCACCCAAGTTCCCGAACATCGAGTCGAGGGAGATGATCGTGGCGCGCTGAGCGGACGGGATGTGGGCGTTCAGGTAGGCTTGCTTCACCGGCATCGCGATTCCGACGGCGATGCCGTAGACGAGATAGAGCGACACGACGACATAGAAGTTGCTGAACAGGCCGCAGGCGACCGCGGTCACGGCCTCGAGGCCCACGGAGAGCATGAGCACGCCGGCCCGCGTCGGCACCGCGCGCGACAGCGGGCCGACCAGCGCGTTTCCGGCGATGAGGCTCAGGCCCACGAGCGAGCTGATCACGCCGTCCACCCACACGAGGTTCTTCCCCAGGAGATCGAGGAAGTAGCGCTGCCAGCTGTAGAACCCGAAGATCATGAAGCTCACGGAGACGAGCGAGGCGAGCATCACGGGTCGCACCACCGGGTGCCGCAAGCCGTACTCCATGCCCTGCACGAACACGCGCCGCATCTCGACCGGCACCCGCCGCAGCTCGAGGGCCCGCGGCGTGTAGCCGAGCTCCGGCATCCGGAACCACGCGAGCGCGAACAGCGGCACGACGATCGCCGCCCGCACCAGGTAGGGGATGTACAGGTGGATCTGGCCGAGCAGCCCGCCCCCGATCGTGCCCAGCAGCATCCCGACCCCGAACGCCATCTGGCCCCGCGCGAACACCGGCTCGAGCGGCTCCGTGTATCCCGTCGCCTGGAGCGCGTCCACCAGCCACGCGTCGACCGCGCCGGTGTAGAACGTGTAGCCCAGCCCGAGGAACACCGAGACCCACATGAACGCCCAGAAGCCCCAGCCGCGCCACGCGATCGCGACGTACAGGAGCGTCGTGACGAACAACGTGACGAGACAGAGCAGCAGCGAGACCCGCCGCCCCACGGTGTCGGCCACGACGCCCGTCGGGATCTCGAACACCATGGAGCCGAGGGTGAACGCCGAGTTCGTGAGCAGCACCTGCATGATGTCGAGGCCGGCGCCCATCTTGAACAGCGTATCGATGCCCCAGATGAGCGACATCGCGAGGTTGAAGAGAAACGTGATCGTGAGGTAGCTGCGGATGATGCGCGCGCTCACGGGACGTTCCGGGCGAGCCAGTCGCGCGCGATGGCCGCGATGTCCTGATGCTCGACGTCCGCCAGCGCGTTGAGCCGGCGCATCTCGGCGTCCGAGATGCCGCCCGCGAGCTGGCCGAGTGCCGCGGCGATCTCGGGATGCCGGCCGACCACGGCCTGCCGCATCACCGGTGCGGCTTCATAGGGGGGGAAGTAGTGGCGGTCGTCCTCCAGCACCACGAGGTCCAGCGCCCGGATCTGCCCGTCGGTCGAGTTCCCGGCGATCACGTCCACCTTCCCCTCCGCCAGCGCGCGATACGTGAGCCCGAGGTCCATCGCGGTGGGCGGGGCGGCGAACCGGAGACCGTACGCGCGCGCCAGCCCCGGGAAGCCGTCGGCGCGCTCGAGGAACTCGTAGCCGAACCCCGCATGCCAGCGCGGCGCCAGCTGCGTCAAGTCGGAGATGCGCGCGAGGCCATAGCGCGTGGCGTCGCGGTGGCGTACCGCGATGGCGAACGTATTGTCGAAACCGAACGGCCTGCCCCACGCCAGCCCGAAGCGCTGCGCGTAGTCGCGCGCCACGGTGTGATAGACGCTGTCGCGATCGGCGACGGGCGGGAGCTTCAACACCGCGGTGTACGCCGTTCCCGTGTACTCGACGTACAGGTCGATCTGTCCCGCCGTGATCGCCGCGTGGCACACGAACGTACCGCCCAGGTGAAAGCGTCGCTCCACCGGCAGGCTCGTGCGCCGCTCGATCTGCTGCGCCACGATCTCGCCGAGCAGGTCGGATTCCGTGAAGTTCTTGGACCCGACGACGACGCGCTCGCGGCGGGCGCACCCCCCGAGGAACACGGCGGCGGCGACGATCCACCGTCCCAGCCTCAGCGCGCGCGCCACGCGAGCCTCCGTTCCGCCAGCCCGAGCAACCCGTCCGCCGCGAGCGCCATCAGCGCCGCCGGGACCGCGCCCGCGAGAATCAGCGTGTCGTTCACCATCGCCACGCCGCGGAAGATGTACACGCCCAAACCGCCCGCGCCGATCGCGGCGGCGATCGTCGCCGTCCCCACGCTCACCACCGTCGCCACCCGCACCCCGGCGAGCATCACCCCGAAGCCGAGCGGCAGCTCGACGAGCGTCAAGAGCTGCCAGTCGGTCATCCCCATGCCCCGGCCCGCCTCGCGCACCGCGGGATCGACGCCGGCGATCCCCGTGTAGGTGTTCCGCACGATCGGCAGCAAGCCGTACACCACCAGCGCGACGATCGCCGTCGTGGCCCCGATCCCCCCGATGAGCGGCAGGGGGATCAGGAAGCCGAAGAGCGCCAGGCTCGGGATCGTCTGGAACACGTTGGCGAGGCCGAGCACGGGCCCGCGCCACGCCGGCCGGCGGGTCAGGACGACGCCGAGCGGGATGCCGATGACGATGGCGATCCCCGTTGAGATCGCCACCAGGGAGAGATGCTGGCCCACGAGGCCCCAGACTTCCTGGGAGTTGCGGGCGTAGAACTGCAGGAGATCGGTCACGCCGCCTCCAGGAATTTCCGCACCTCCGGGTGGCCGCTCTCCCGGAACTCCGGCGGCGTCCCCAGGAACGCGAGCCGCCCCTCATGCATCAACCCGATCCGCGCGCCGAGCAGCAGGCCCTCGCGCACGTCGTGGGTCACGAAGACCATCCCCTTGTCGAGCCGTCCCTTGAGCGCTTGAAACTCGCGTTGCAGCTCGACCCGCGTGATGGGATCGAGCGCGCCGAACGGCTCGTCGAGGAGCAGCAGCGGCGGGTCGGCGGCGAGGGCGCGAGCGACGCCCACGCGCTGGCGCTGCCCGCCCGACAGCTCGTGGGGGTAACGCCCCGCGAAGCCGCCGGGGTCGAGGCCCACCAGCGCCAGCAGCTCGCGCACCCGCGCGGCGATCCGGGCCGGCGGCCAACCCTCGAGCCGCGGCACGAGCCCGACGTTCCGCTCCACAGTGAAGTGAGGGAACAGTCCGATCTCCTGGATCACGTAGCCGATCCGCCGGCGCAGTTGCGTCGCCGGAACGCCGACCGCGCGCTCCCCCGCCACCAGGACCTCGCCGGTGGTGGGCTCGAGCAGCCGGTTGATGAGCTTCAACGTCGTGGTCTTCCCCGAGCCACTGCGGCCCAACAGTACGAGCGTCTCACCCGCCGTCACGGTGAACGAGACGTCCTGGACGAGGTGACCGCCCCTTCCCCCTTCCCTCTTCCCCGGTAGTTCGTACCCGAGCCCCCGCACCTCGAGCGCCGCGGTCATGCGAGCGCGGCCAAGACCATGAGAAACCGCTCGTCCTCGCTCCGCCCCTGCCAGCGCACCGCGAGCCCGGCGTCGGAGAGAATCCGGAGGAAGGTGTCCGCGGCGTACTTATACGAGTGGCTCATGTCGAGCCGCTCGCCGCGGGCGAGGCGCAACACCTCGCCGCCCGTCTGGGCCTCGACGTCCTGGCGGGCGCGGAAGTGCTTCGGAATGAGGTGCAGGCCGGGAAGCCGCGGGTCGTCCTTCGCCTCGAACACCAGGTCGCCGTCCGCGTCGCGGATCCCGACGGCGTGGAGCGGCGCCCAGGCGAAGCGGCGATTGAGCGGGTTATCGTAGCCCGCGACCGTCGCGTCACCCGCGTAAATCTCACCGTCCACGAGCAGGCCGTCGCCGGGGCGGAGCAGCCGCGCCAGCCGGCGCGCGGCAGCGAGCGGGTCGAACGCGCCGAGCGTGTTCCCGATGAGCAGGACGAGGCGGCGCGGCGTCTCGGGCTCGGGGGCGAGCGCCGCCAGGTGCTCCGGCCGCGTGACGTCCGCCTTGATGCCTTGCGCGGGGAAGCGGGCGCGCAACGCGCCGCCGCACGCCATCTCCAGCAGCGCCTGGCTCGTGTCCACCGGCACGTACGACACGCGGACGCCGTGCTCGCGCAGCGCCTCGAGCAGGATCAGGTCCTTGTCTCCCTGGCCCGCGCCCAGGCTCAGGACCTCGAGCGGGCCGGGCGGAAACAAGCGGGCGAGCTCGGCGGCGGACCGTGCGATGAGCGAGCGCGACCGCACGAAGTTGCGGTACGCGCCGTCCGAGCAGAGCGCCAGCCAGGCCCGCACGGACAGGGGGAACCAGTAGAAGAACTTCTCCGGGAGGCGCCGCGCGTGGAACGCGGAAACGAATTCCTCGGCGAGATCGTTCTCGGTGAGCAAGGCCTGAATCGGAATCATGACACGTTCCGGATCCACGATGTGTTCACACGCTGAAGCGTGCGCTCGGCCCGGCGCTGTGCTTAAGCACAGTGACTCGCCGAGCCCACCCTTCAGGGTGGGAAGAACGTGCGAGAGCACTTGAAGCGCGTCTGAGAGTAGTGGTTGACGGGTGTGACGGCAACCCGTAGGATTGACCAGACAGCCGTCTTCCTGGCCCTTTCAAGGAGGCAGTAATGCAGATCGTCGAGATGCAGGAGCTCGTCCCCAGCTGTCATCGTCCCGAGATCGTCGAGACGAGCGAGCTGGTCCCCACCTGCCACTCCTAAAGCAGGAGCGGCTTGATGCACCCGGGGGCCCGGACTGACGTCCGGCCCCCTCTGCGTTTCACGCTGCCCGAGCTGCGCCTCGGGTTCGGCGCGTGGGCGGTGGGGGGCGCGGGATGGGGTGCGCCGGGAGCCGAGCGCGACCGCGCGACCGCCGTGGAGCGTGCGGTCGAGCGCGGCATTACCTTCTTCGATACCGCGCCCAGCTACGGCGACGGCGCCTCGGAGCTGCTGGTCGGCCGCGTCCTGAAGCCGCACGGTGAGCGAGTCGCGATCGCGACCAAGGTCGGCCCCCACGACGACCCGCGTCGGTCGCTCGAAGCCTCGTTGCGCCGCCTGCAGCGTGAGTACGTTGACCTCGTGCAGCTGCACGAAGCGCTGGACCGCTGGGAGTGGCAGCTCGAGAAGCTCCACGCGCTCCAGGAAGAGGGAAAGGCGCTCGCGATCGGCCTCTGCAACACCACCCACCTGCAGATCGCCCGGGCGCTCGAGCTCGCGCCCGTGGTCTCCTACCAGGGACCGTACAACCTGTTCGATCGCGACGTGGAGCAGCGCCAGCTGCCGGTCGCCCGGGAGCGCGGACTCGCGTTTCTTGCCTACCGGCCGCTCGCGGCCGGGCTATTGAGCGGGAAATACGCGGCCCCCCCGGAGTTCCCGGCCGGCGACCACCGGCGCGGGATTTATTGGTTTCGGGGTCCCGAGTTCGCGCGCCGCCGCGCCGTGATCGAGCAGCTGCGTCCCATCGCCCAGCGCCTCGACTTGTCCCTCCCGGCGCTGGCGCTCGCGTGGGTGCTCGGCCAGCCGGGAGTCGGCGTGATGTTGGCTGGGGCACGGACCAGGGAACAGGTGGACGAGCAGCTCACTGGCACCCGACACCTCACACCCGACACCCTGGCGGAGGTTGACGCCCTCGTCGCGGAGGCCTTCCGGCTGCCGCACGCGACACACGCGCTGCGAGCGCAGGCGGCCACCTGGGGCGAGCGCGAGCGCTTTATCATCGAGCGACTCGACGGGACGGCGAGCGCCGAGGCGATCGCGGCGGCCTGGACCGACCGCGGGGAAAAGCCCATGGTTGCCGCCCAGGTCAAGGTGTTTTGTGACCAACTGGCCGAACAGGGGTTAGTAGTTACGGACACCGGATAACGGACGACTGATGACGCAGCTCATGGTGGGCGCCTTCTACAATCCGCACCTGGGCGCGGAGCTGGCCCGCGCCGATGGCATCGACCATCTCGCGATGGCCGACCCGCCGGCCGCAAGCGATCCGTGGTGGCCGGTGATCCGGGAGCGCTACACTCTGTTGCTGCACGACTACTTGGGTCAGCTCTCCGAGCCCCTCGACGAGCGCTCGATCGCGCGCGCCCAGTCGCTCGCCGAACTGTATCGCACGCCCTGGGTGGCGGAGCACTTCCAGTGCCTGCACACCGAGGACGGCACGTACAACCTCAACTACGTCTTCCCGCCGCTCTACACCGAGGAGTTTCTCGCGCGCTTCGTGGCCAACGCCAAGGCACTCAAGGCCCGGCTCGATCAACCCCTGGTGATGGAGAACATCCCCGGCTTCTTCGACGTCAAGGCGAGCCAGATGCCCGAGCCCGCGTGGTTGCGGTGCTTCTTCGAGGCGACGGGCGTCGGATTCCTGCTCGACCTGCCGCACGTGTGGCTCCAGGCGCATTACCGGGACCTCGATCCGGAGCGGTGGCTCGCCGAGTTCCCCCTCGAGCGCGTGGTGGAGCTCCACGTGGCGGGAGTGGAGCTCGACGACGATCTCCAGGGACCCTGGATCGCGCCCGCCGAGCCGAGCGACGAGATGCTCGACTTCATGGCCCACGCGGTGAGCCGCTGTCCGCAGGCGAAGGCCGTCACGTTCGACGCGTTCTCCCCCTCGCTCACTGCGGACGTCCTGTTCCGGAGCGTGGAGCGGATGCGGCGCGCGTTATGAAGGTCATCGCGCCGGCGCTGCTCGCGCTGTGGCTCGGGAGCACCGTGATCCCCGCGGGCACGCGCATCCCGATCCGGTTCGTCCAGCGCATTACGAGCGGCAAGGACACGGTCGGAACGCCCGTGCTGGTGCAGACGATGGGCGCACTGGTCCGGGACTCGTGCGTCGTGGTCCCGCCGTACACCCGAGCGAAGGGGCGCATCGTCGTTTCCAAGGGCGGCGGCCGGTTCGGCCGGCACGGGCGGCTGGGCCTGCGGTTCGACTCGCTCGAGGTGCGCCCGGGTCGCTGGGCCGCGATCTCGGGCGTGCTCGATACGCTCGAGTACGCCAAGCCGGGGACCCTCACGGACTCGGGGCTCGTCTCGAGCGGGAAGACCTCGGTCGTCGGCGTCGGTAAGCGCCTGGTGCCGGCCGGCGTCGCAGCGGCGGTCGACCTCGCGGCCGCCCCGGTCGCGCTGCTCGGCGGCTATGCGCTGGTGCGCCGCGGACCTCCGGTTCGTATCATCGCGGGCGAGATCGGCGGGATCCGGCTGACCGCGCCCCTCGAACTCGCCGACGACGGCCGGTGCGAGCCCGTGAGCGCGCACCGCGAGCTCGCCGACCTGCCGGCGCTGCCACAGTTCGTGCCCCGCACGGAGAATCGGGCGGGCACCGTGCTCGGCGACCCGTTCAACGTCTTGCTGCTCGGCACCGCGAGCGCGGTCGACAGCGCGTTTGCGAGCGCCGGCTGGGTGCGTGCGCAGAAGCCGTCCGTCCTGGCGGTCACGAAGGAAGTCACGGCGGCGATCGCGAGCCGGCCGGCCATCAGCGCCCCCGTGAGCACGCAGTACTTCGAGAGCCGGCCGCAGGATCTCGCGTACGAGCTGCCCGGGCCAAACGCGCGCATCCGGCACCACATCCGGATCTGGCTGCTCGACAGTCTGTCGCTCGTGTGGATCGGCGCCGCCAACAAGGACATCGGCGTCATCTTCAAGCCCTGGGAGCCGCAGGCGACGCACCGCATCGACGCGCAAATCGATCGAGAGCGCGATCGCATCGTGCACGACCTCGAGGCGAGCGGCTGCGCCGACCTGGTCGACTACACCACCCTGCCCGGCGCCGTCACCCAGGCGCGGAACACGTCGGGTCAACGGATCGTGTCCGACGGCCGCACGGCCGTGGTGCGGTTGCGGCCGTGCGGCCCCTCCCCCGTGGCGACGCCGTGACGCCCGCGCCAAGCGATCGCGCGTTGCAGGACGACGTGATCCGGGCGCTCGCGGACGCGCCGTACCGCGCCTCGGCCGAGTGGCGGGACCGCCGGCTCGCCGACCCCGAGCGGGTGGAGCGCTATGGGCGGTTCCTGGCGCGCCACTTCTACTACGAGCGCCTCGTCCACTTCTTCAAGTACTCGCGCGCGCTGGCGCGCGTGACGGGCCGGCGTCCCGAAGCGATCCTCAGGCGCCCGGGCTTCGACGCCCTGCTTCCCACCGCGGTGCTCGGCAGCCGGGAGACGGCGCGGGCCGTCGCGCGGCTTGCGGTCGAGTACGTCTCCGAGGCCGACGCGCCCATTCCGTATCTCGCCGACCTGCTCCGCTACGAGGAGGCGATGATGGTGGTCGAGGCGGGGCCGCGGCAGTGGCGAGACTCTGACGGTGCCGGGGGAGCAGGGAGCAGGGAGCGGTACCCTCCGGAGAAGGTCGAGGGAACGCTGCTGCTGGAGTTCGCGTTCGATCTGCCCGCAGTGCTCCCGAAGCTGCTCCAGCCGTGGACCGAGCTGCCACCGGCGCCAGTGCGGCCGACCAAGCTGCTCGTCGCGCGGTCGCCCCAGGGACGCGTGGCCGTGGCGCGCAGCGACGCCGCCGTCGCCGCCGTGGTCCAACTCGCCGACGGCAAACGGACGCTCGCCGAGCTGGCGGCGGGCGCGGGGCTGCAGGCGAGCGAGCTCGAGGAGACCCTGAAGGGACTGGTGGACCTCGGGGCCGTGAGGTTCTCCACGGGAAGCTAGCCTCGCGTGGCGCCGCGGCGGACCGCCCAGTAGTTTCGCGGGTGACAACCGCTCAAGGGAGCGACCGTGACGACAAAGTACGAAAGCGCCGACCTGTTGCTCAAGTTGTACGACCTGCGTCGCGAAGCGGTGCTGCGGAAAGCGCGCGCATGGTTCCGCGAGCAGTTTCGCCCCCAGAGCGCGCAGGAGGTGCTCACCGCGTATCGCGGCAAGCACAGCGCCCCCTATCGCATGGTGACGACGTACTGGAACATGGCCGCGGCGCTCGTGCTGCACGGCGCGATCGAGGAGCAGATGTTCGCGGACGTGAACGGCGAGCACGTCATGGTGTATGGCCGGCTCCAGCCGTTCCTGGGCGAGCTGCGCGCGGCGCTCCACAACCCCGGATACTTGGACCACCTGGAGAAACTGATCCTGCGGATGCCGGACGCCCAGGCGAGGCTCGCGCGGGTGCGCGGGATGAGCGCCCCGGCCGGCAGGCCGGCGCGGCCCAAGCGTCCCGGGAAGGCCGCGTGACCACCGCCACGATCCCTCGACCCGACGCCACCGAGTACGCGCCGTTTTACGGCACGTACGTGGGGAGGGTCCCCGACGGAGACCTGCTCGAACTGCTCGAGCGGCAACGGCGCGAGACGCAAAACTTACTGGCGGGCCTGTCGGACACGCAGGCGCTGCACCGCTACGCCCCCGGCAAGTGGAGCATCAAGGAAGTCGTCGGCCACCTGATGGACAGCGAGCGGGTGTTCTGCTACCGCGCGCTGCGGTTCGCGCGCGCCGACGAGAAGCCGCTCCAGGGCTTCGACGAGAAGGCCTGGGTGCCGGCCGGCAGCTTCGACGCCCGCCCGCTCGCCGACCTCGCGGCCGAGCTCGACGCCGTACGGCGCGCCACGATCGCGCTGTTTCGGGGGTTCGACGCCGCGGCGCTGGCGCGCAAGGGCACCGCCAACAACAACGAGGTCACGGTGCGCGCGCTCGCGTGGATCGTCGCCGGGCACGAGCGACATCACGTGGCGATCTTGCGGGAGCGTTACCTGGCGTGACGGTCACCGTCGGTCAGACGGCGCGCCGCAGCCTCACCCTGACGCCGGACCATGTGGCCACGTACGCGAAGCTCACCGGCGACTACAATCCCCTGCACTTCGATGCCACGTTCGTCGAGCGGACGAAGTTCGGAAGGCTCGTCGTCCAGGGAGGGCTCACGACCGGGCTGCTGCACGCGCTCGTCGCCATGGACCTCCCGGGACCGGGGACGGTGTTCCTGAGCCAGCATTGGAAGTTCACCGCGCCGGTGTACATCGGGGACACCATCACGGCGGAGGCGGAGGTGCTGAGCGTGCACGCCTCGAAGCCGGTGTGCCGGCTCGGGATCAAGGTGATGCGACAAACGGGAGAGACGGTGCTCGAGGGGGAGGCGTGGTGCTACACGATGGCGCCATCATAGCCGCAGATCGCGGGCCCTCGCCCGAGACGACACTCCGCCGCTAGACTGTAAGGCTGATGGACTTCGACCCGCTCCCCCAACAGCGCCTTGCGATCGAGGCCCCGCTCGGGCCCACCCTCGTCGTGGCCGGGCCGGGAGCCGGCAAGACCTTCTGCCTGATCCGCCGTGTCCACCGCCTGATCGCCTTCCTCAACTTCGACCCCGCCCGCATCTGCGCCGTGACGTTCACCAACAAGGCAGCAGAGGAGATCGCCATGCGGCTCAAGCGCACGCTGGGGGAGCGCGCGGAGGAGGTCACGAGGGGCACGCTACACGCCCTGTGCCTGGCCATCCTCCGCGAGCATGCCGACGCCGCCGGACTCCACCGCGGCTTCGGGGTGGCCGACGAGGAGTACCAGCGGATCGTGCTCGGCCGCCTCGGCGTCCACGCCAAGCGCCGGGGCGGACTGCTCACCCTGTTCACCCGGCGGCGGCTGCAGGACTACCGCCTGACGGCCGGGGACGAGTCCGTGTACCGGGAGTACGCGGCCTACCTGGCGCGCCGCAACATGCTCGACTTCGACGACCTCATCGCGCGGACTGCGACGCTGTTCCGCGAGCGTAGCGACGTCGCCGACGCCGTCGCCGCGCGGTGGGACTACCTGCTCGTGGACGAGTTCCAGGACTTGAACCCGGCACAGTACGAGATCCTGAAGCGGCTCGCGGCGCCTCATCGCAACTTCTTCGCGGTCGGGGATGACGAGCAGTCGATCTTCTCCTGGACCGGCGCCGATCCTCGAGTGCTCGGCCGGTTCCGCGAGGACTTCGGGATCGCGCAGCCCGTCGTGCTCGACCGCAACTGCCGCTGCTCGCACCAAATCTTCGAGACCGCGCGCCGTGTCCTCGCCGAGAATCCGCACCTGTTCGACAAGCGACTCGTGGCCGAGCGGGCGTCCGAGCACGAGGTACGCGCCTACGCCTTCCCGGACGAGGACGCCGAAGCCGCGTGGCTGCTCGAAGACCTCCAGGCCGACCAGGCGACCACCGCGCTCAGGTGGGGAGATTACGCCATCGTCTATCGCAAGCACCGCGTGGGCGAGCATCTCGAAAGTCGGTTGTTGCGCGCCGGGATTCCCTGTCGGCTCGCCCGGGGGCACTCCATCACGGAAGACGACGTGGTGGGCTACGTGATCGCCGCGCTGCGGGTCATGCGGGATCCGGGGGACCCGGTGGCTCTGGAGGGACTCGCGCGGGTCGTCTTTTCGGAGCACCTGCTCCAAGAAGTGCAGGCGGCGGTGGGCGACGCCGGCGACTTCCTCGGCATCGTGCGCAACCTCGCGCGCGCCCGCCCTGCGAGCGACCCCGATACGAAGAAGCTCTGGCGCTTCGTCTATCAGGTGGAGAACCTCGGCGCGCTCGCGCGCGCGCATCACTCGCTCCCCGCGCTCGTGGAGGAGCTCCTCTCCCAGACCATCGGCCCCTACCGGAACGCTCTGGAAGAGCGACACGACGAGGTCACCGACCCCGCCGACCTGCCCGAGGCCGTGCGGCTGGCGGAGTGCCTGGAACGGGCGATCGCCGCCGAGCACTCGATCCTGATCGAACCGCAGCGCGGCCTCGAGATCGCCCTGCGCGGCATGCTCGCCGCCGCCGGCATGCGGCACGTGCCGTCGCCGCGCGGACACGAGGCCGGCGAGGGCGACCTGGTGCTCCGCGCCGCGGATGGAGGTGGCGTCGGGCTCGCGCTCGCCCTGTTCAAGGCGCTCCAGCTGCTCCACGCGCGCGAGCTGGGGTCCGCGCTCCCGCGCTACGTCACCTTCGATCTCGAGACGACGGACAACGACGCCGCCACGTGCGACATCGTCGAGATCGGCGCCGCCAAAGTCGCCGACGGGGAGATCGTGGACCGCTTCCACGCGCTGGTGCGGCCCGCTCGACCGATCTCGGCCGGCGCGACAAGGGTGCACGGCTACACGGACGCCGACGTCCGGGACGCCCGCCCGTTCGCCGAGGTCTGGCCCGCCTTTCGCGAGTTCGTCGGCGATGCCATCCTCGTCGCCCACAACGGCCAGCGGTTCGACGTCCCGGTGCTGCGACGCCTCGCCGCCGAGCGGGACGGAGTCGAGCGCCTCGTCTTCTTCGACACGCTGCCGTTGGCCCGGTCGCTGGCGCGCGGCAGCGCCAAGCTCGTCGACCTCGCCACCCGTTTCGGCATCGACCCCGGGCGCTCGCACCACGCGCTCGACGACGCGCTGACGTTGGCGCGCGTGTTCCGCGAGCTGGAGCGGCAACGCATCACCCGCGCGCGGAAGGCGGTCCTGGTGAACCTGCTCGACTACCTCGGCCTCGCGCTCGCGCTCGCACCCGACGACCCGTCGAGCGACGAGCGTCGGATACTGTTCGGTCTGGCCCGGTACTACGCCCTCGGGCGCTACAGCGACTGCCTCGAGTTCTACGCCACGGAGCGGGAACGCACCGGGGCCGACGCGCCGTCCGTCGAAGCCGTCATCGAGCGGCTGGGCGGGAAGGCGCTCATGGCGCACCTGCGGGCGGAGCCCGAGCCGGCGCATCGCTACCCCGCGGCCCTCGCCCGCCTGCGGGCCCTGATGGACGGCGACGCCGCCCTCACGCTGCAGGACGGCATCGCGCGCCTGCTGGAGCGCGTCGCCCTCTCCACCTCCGCGGGCGTCGAGGTCGACCCCCAGCGCGTGAACCTGCTCACGCTGCACTCGACCAAGGGGCTCGAGTTCTCGCGTGTCTACGTCGTGGGCGTCGAAGATTTCCAGTTGCCCGGTTACTACGCGGCGATCGAGAACCGGGTGGATGAGATCCAGGAAGCACGCCGCCTCCTGTACGTCGGGATGACGCGGGCGCGCGACCGGCTCGTGCTCACCCGGGTCGATCGGCGGTTCGGGCAGGATGCCGGCGGCAGCGCGTTCCTGGACGAGATGGGTTTGGCGGTCGCCCTGGCGCCGGAGGGCTGACTCGGACCCGCAAGCTAGCGCTTCAGCGTAACGACGATCGCGGCATATCCCTCGGTGGGCCCGAAGCGGCTCGCCGCCTCGTTCTGGCTGAGCCAGCGCATCTCGAGAACGGTCTCCACCGGAATCGTCTTCAGGAAGTCGGGCCCGCCGGCGACGTGGTCGTTCAGATACACGCGAACCGTAATGTCCTGGAGTGGCTCGGTCGGGGTCCCCGGGAGCCTGGCGAGCTCGCGTCGCTGGAACCAACGCGGGCGCAGCATCTCGACGGCGTCGAACGCCGTGGCGATGCTGGCCTTCGCGCGCTCGATCTCCTCAGCGGTGAGCAGGTTCCGCTGCCCGCGTTGCGCGTGCAGCGGGGCGCCGGCCGCGAACGCCGCGATCGACAGCACGGACAGTCCGACTCCTACCGTACGCATGTTGCCCTCCTGGTCACGTGTGCGCCTACCGGTACCCGGCGGCCTGGAGAGAGAAAAGCTCGGCATAGAGCCCTCCTCTCGCAAGCAGCTCCTCGTGCGTACCCTGATCAACCAGCTCGCCCCCTTGCAGCACGAGGATGCGGTCCGCCATTCGCACCGTCGAGAAGCGGTGCGAGATGAGCACCGCCATCCGCCCCCGCGTCAGCTCCGCGAACCGCAGGAACACCTCGTACTCGGCGCGCGCGTCGAGCGACGCGGTCGGCTCGTCCAGGATCAGGACCTGGGCGTCGCGCATGTAGGCCCGGCCCAGCGCCACCTTCTGCCACTCGCCCCCCGACAGCTCCACGCCGCCGTCGAAGCGGCGGCCGAGCATCTGGTCGTAGCCCTTCCCGAGCCGGGAGGCGACCGAGTCGGCGAGGCTGCGGCGCGCGGCCTCGCGGATCCGCGCCTCGTCGCCCAGCTGCTCCACCTGGCTCACCCCGATGTTCTCCTTGAGGATGAAGTCGTAGCGCACGAAGTCCTGGAAGATGACCCCGATGTTCTTGCGCAGACTGTCGAGCTCGTACTCCCGCAGGTCGACCCCGTCGAGCAGGATGCGTCCCTCGTCCGGGTCGTACAGGCGGGCCAGCAACTTCACGAGTGTCGTCTTGCCCGCGCCGTTCTCACCCACGAGGGCGATCCGCTCGCCCGGCTGGAACGTGAAGGTCAGGTGCCGCACCGCCCACCGGTCCGAGCCCGGGTAGCGGAATCCCACGTCCTGGAACTCGAATCCCCGCAGGATCGGCACCGGCACGGCCCGCGCCCCGGGCCGAGACGTAACCCGCGGCTGCACGTCGAAGAAGGTGAACAGGTCCGACAGATACAGGCTCTGCTCGAACACTTGCGACAGCGACAAGAGGATGCGCTGGATCAGGTCGCGGCTCTGGCGGAACGAGCCCGCGAGGAACGTGAGCGCGCCGATCGTGAAGCGCCCCAGCACCGTGAGATAGATCGTGACCGCGTAGGCGCCGTAGTAGCCGAGCGTGCCGATGGTGACGAACAGCGTCGAGACGATGTTGCGCCTGATCGCGAGCCGTTTGTTCTCCTCGTAGAAGTCGTCCGACAGCTTGGCGTAGCGGCCCACGAGGAAGTCCGACAGGTTGAACAGCTTGACCTCCTTCGCCATCTCGTCCGACGCGCCCGCGTACCGCAGGTAGTCGAGCAGCCGCCGCTCGGGAGTCCAGCTGAACAGCAGCGAGTAACCGAGCGCCGCGTAGTGCGTCTCGCCGAGGAACGAGGGCAGCACCGCGACGACGAGCAGCAGCAGCAGCCACGGGAGCTGGACGAGCAGCACGCCCGCGAGCGACGCCAGCGTCACGAGATCCTGCGCCGTGGAGAGCAACAGGGCGATCAGTCCGATCCGGCCCACCGTCTGGCGGCGGGCGCGCTCCAGATGGTCGTAGATCTCGGCATCCTCGTACTGCGCCAGGTCGAGCGTGGCGGCATGCTGCATCAGCCGCACGCTGATGCGGTTCGAGAACAGGTCGCCGAGCAGGCTCTCGAGCAGCGACGACAGCCGGGCCAGCCCTTCTCCCGCCACGGCGATGCCCAGCTCGAGCCCCACGAGCCCGCCCAGGTACCACCAGTCCACGGCCGTGCCCCCGCCGGAGCGTACCCGCATCGCGGCGATCACCCCGTCGATGATCAGCTTGCCGATCCACAGGACCGCGAGGGGCACGAACGAGCGGATGGCCCGCAGCACGAGAATCGCCACGGTGTACCCGCGATGGGTCTCGTACACGAGCTTCAGCAGCGGGGGAACGTACTTGAGCGCCTGGAGCCGCTCCCCCCACGTGGGAGGCTTTCCGTCGGGCCCGGAGAGCAAGCTCCTGGGCTTCGGCATGATGCCGTGCGGGATGAAGCGCGGAGGGGGGTTCGTCACAACCTTAACTTGTCCACGGGGCCGTGCGTCAATATAACCGCATGAAAAACCTGGTCGTTCCGCCGCTCGTGACGGCGCTGCTGCTCGCGGCGGGCGTGGGAGCGGGGCAACAGCCCCCCGTCCTCACCCCGCGCGATTCCGCGTTCCACGCGCTGAACCGCCTCGCCTACGGGCCGCGCCCCGGCGAAGTGGCGCGCGTGGCGCGGGAAGGCGTGATGCGGTGGATCGACCGGCAGCTCGCGCCCGACCAGATCGCCGACGGCGACCGCGTCGCGCGGGAGCGCGAGTTCCGGGTCCTTCACTACGACCGCGGCGACCTGGCCCAGCTGTACCTCGACGCCCAGCGGGAGCGGCGTGAGCGCAAGGCCGACACCACGGCCGATCAGACGCCCGGCCCGGTGGAGCAACAAGGCCGCCGGCTCGCCGGCCAGCTTGCCGAGCTCGCGGTCGTGCGCGCCACCATCTCCGAGCGCCAGCTGTACGAGGTGATGGTCGACTTCTGGACCAACCATTTCAACGTGTTCCTCGGCAAGGGCGCCGACCGGTTCCTGCTGCCCGATTACGTCGAGCACGTGATCCGCCCCCACGCGTTGGGCAGGTTCGAGGATCTCTTGATCGCCACGGCCGAGAGCCCGGCGATGCTGTTCTATCTCGATAATTGGGAGAGCGTCGCGTTGGGGCTCAACGAGAACTACGCCCGCGAGCTGCTCGAGCTGCACACCCTCGGCGTGGACGGCGGCTACACGCAGCAGGACGTGATCAACGTGGCACGCATCTTCACGGGGTGGAGCATCAAGCGGCCCCGGCAGGGCGGCGACTTCGAGTTCCACGAGTGGGCGCATGATGAAGGGGAGAAGCAGGTGTTGGGTGTCAGGTTTCAGGCTGGCCACGGCATGGACGAGGGAATTCGCCTGCTCAAGCTGCTCGCCAATCAGCCAGCAACCATGCACCACGTGAGCCACCAGCTGTGCGAGCGGTTCGTGAGCGACGACCCGCCGGACGGTTGCGTGGACGACGCGGTCGCCGCCTGGAAGCGCTCGGGCGGCGACCTCCGCGAGGTGCTGCGGGCGATCTTCACGTCGCCCGACTTCTGGGCGCCCCGCACGCTGGGCGGCAAGGTCAAGACGCCGCTCGAGTTCGTGGTGAGCGCCGCGCGCGTCGTCGGCGCCGATCCCGACACCAACCCCCGCCTCGCGCAGCTGGTGGCGCGGCTGGGCGAGCCGCTATACCTCCACGTGGCGCCGGACGGGTACCCGGAGAAGCAGGACGCCTGGGTGAACAGCGGGGCCCTGCTCGACCGCATGAACGCGGCGGTCGCGCTCGCCGCCGGCAACGTCCCCGGCCTGGTCGTCAATCTCGACTCGATCGTTTCACCGACCGCGGACGCCGACCGGCTGGTGGCCGCCCTCGACGAACGGATTCTCGGCGGCACCCTGTCGCCGAACACGCGCAAGGTGCTGCGCGAGCAGCTCGCGGACGTGGGCGATCCGTTGCAGGCGCGGGCGCTGGCCGTCGGATTGGCGATCGGCGGGCCGGAGTTTCAGAGGCAGTAGTTAGGCGGATAGGCGGTTAGGGAGTGACAACAATGACGATCTCAAGACGCGTATTCGTGAAATCCGGCGGGGTCGCGCTGTTCAGCCTGGGGCTCGACCCGCTGTTTTTGGCCCGGGCCGCCTACGCAGCCACTAACCGGCTAACCGGCTATCCGCCTAACCGCCCGATTCTCGTCTGCCTCTTCCAACGCGGCGCCGTGGACGGGCTCAACATGATCGTGCCGCACGGCGACGCCCTGTATTACCGGGAACGGCCGCGGATAGCGGTGCCGGCAACGGACGTCATCGATCTCGACGGCTACTTCGGGCTCCATCCCCGGCTCGCGGCGCTGAAGCCGTGGTGGGACGCGAAGAGCCTGGCCGCGATCCACGCCATCGGCTCGCCCGACGCCTCGCGCAGCCACTTCGACGCGCAGGACTACATGGAGGCGGGCACCCCCGGCGTGAAGGCCACGCCCGACGGCTGGCTCAACCGCTACTGCCAGCACGATCGCCAGCACGCCGACACGCCGTTCCGGGCCGTCGCCTTCGGGCCGCAGTTGCCGCGCATCCTGGCCGGCAGCGCGCCCAGTCTCGCGATCGACGACCTGCAGGCGTTCGGCCTGCGCGCGCCCCGCCTTCAGCCCGCCGCGCGCGACCGCCTCACGCGCGCGTTCGAAGAGCTGTACGCCGGCTCGGCGACCGGCCTGCTCTCGAGCTCGTCGCAGGAGGCGTTTCATGCCGTGCAGATGTTGAAGCAGCTCGATCTCGCCGAGTACCGGCCCGCCAACGACGCCGCCTACCCGCGCGGCCGGTTCGGGAAGGCGATGCTCGAGATCGCCCAGCTCATCAAGGCCGACGTCGGGGTGCAGCTGGCGTTCGCGGACGTGACGGGGTGGGACACGCACGTGAACCAGGGGGCGAGCGAGGGACAGCTGGCGACGCGCCTCGGTGAGTTCGGGCGGGCGCTCGCGGCGTTCGCTCAGGACCTGGGCGAGAAGCTGCGCGACGTGGTGGTGCTCACGATGTCCGAGTTCGGCCGCACCGTACGGGAGAACGGCAATTCCGGCACCGACCACGGACACGCGACCGCGATGCTCGTCCTGGGCGGCCCGGTGAACGGCGGCACGGTGCTGGGGAGGTGGCCGGGCCTCGACCCGGCGCAGCGCTTCGAGGGACGGGACGTCCAAGTCACGACGGATTTCCGCGATCTGTTCGCCGAGATTCTGGCGCGCCACCTGGGCGCGCGCGATCTCTCGGCCGTCTTCCCCGGATTCACGCCAGATCCAGCGCGGTTCCCCGGCGCGATCCGCGGGTAAGCTATTTCACCTTCGCGGCGCGCTCGAGGGTGGCGAGCAGGGGCTCCAATTCCCACGCTTCGTCGTGGCGGACGCCGTTCACAAAGAACGTCGGCGTGCCGTTCACGCCGCTCGCGACGCCGCTCCGGAAGTCCTCGCGCACGCGCGGCTCGTATATCCGCCCGGCCAGCTCCTTCCGGACGCGCTCGGCGTCGAGGCCCAGATCGCCGGCGTATTCGACCAGGTTGTCATCGCCCAGAGCGAATTGTCGCTCGAACAGGCGGTCGTGCATCTCCCAGAACTTCGCCTGCGCGCCGGCCGCTTCCGCCGCCTCAGCGGCGTGCTGCGCGTGCGGGTGACTCTCGCGCAGCGGGAAGTTCCGGAACACGAAGCGCAGGCGGCGACCCAGCCGTTGCTGGATCTCTTTCACGATTGGGTAGGCACGGCCGCAGTACGGGCACTCGTAGTCGCCGTACTCGACGAGGGTGACGGCGGCGCCGGCCGGGCCGCGGGCGTGATCCCGCTCGCCGACCGGGAGCGTGAGCTGGGGGGCGGCCTGCGTGTCACGCCGGCTCACGCCGGGGTCCGCTCGCCCGCGAGCGACTGGAGGGCGCGCAGGATCCCGTCCGCGCCGGGATTGACGCCGATGGGCGAGACGTAGCTCCAGCGGATCACGCCGTCCCCGTCGATGACGAACAGCGCCCGCTCCGTCCAGCCGTCGCCCTGCCGGTACACGCCGTAGCGGCGCGCCACCGCGCCCTTCGGCTCGAAGTCCGCAAGCAGGGGGAAGTGGAGCTTGCGGTCGCGAGCGAACGCCGTGTGGCACCACACGCCGTCCACCGAGACGCCGAGCAGCGTCGCCCCGTAGCGCTGAAACTCGGGCAGGACCTCGTTGTACAGCGCCATCTGGTCCCCGCATACCGGGCTCCAGTCCGCCGGATAGAACGCCAGGATCACCGGCCGGCCGCGGAAATCGCGCAGCGACACGGTCTGGTCGGGGGTGCTGGGGAGCGTGAAGTCGGGCGCCGGCCTCCCGGCGTCAAGGGCAGCCATGGGTGTTCCTTTCAAGAAGTGCGAGTCGCCGACTCGTCGGGGACGATCGCCAGCTCGAGCTTGTCGGCTTTGCGTAGCACGACGACGGTCGTGGGCGCGCCGATCCGCTCCGTGACGAGCAGCCGATGCAGGTCGTCGATGCCTGCCACGGGCTTCCCGTCGAAAGCTACTATGATATCGCCGGAGGTCAGCCCGGCGCGCTGTGCCGGGCTGTTCGGCTCCACGCCGGTGACGAGCACGCCGCTCGTGGCGTCGAGGCCGTGGGCCCGCTGGGCGAGCCGCAACAGCGGCACGTTCTGGCCCGCCACGCCGATGCGCCCGCGGCGGATCTTGCCGTGCCGGATGAGCTGGCCGGTCACCACCTTCGCCGTATTGATCCCTACCGCGAAGCAGATCCCCTGCGCCGGAAGGATGACGGCGGTGTTGACGCCGATCACGCGTCCGCGCGAGTCCACGAGCGGCCCGCCCGAGTTACCGGGGTTGAGCGCCGCGTCGGTCTGAATCACGTCGTCGATCAGCCGGCCCGTCACCGAGCGGAACGAGCGGCCGAGCGCGCTCACGACGCCCGCCGTCACCGTGCTCTCGAAGCCGAGCGGGTTGCCGATCGCGATCACGAGCTGCCCCACGCGCAGCGTCCCCGAATCCCCGAGCTCGGCGGCCGCGTGGGTGGCGGGCTCCACCCGGAGCACCGCGAGGTCGGTTTCGGGATCGTCGCCGACCAGATGCGCGCCCACGCGCCGCCCGTCGGCGAACGCGGCCTCGATCCGCGTGGCGTCGTGCACCACGTGGCTGTTCGTGAGGATGAAGCCGTCGGGCGTGAACACGAACCCCGAGCCGTGCCCGGGCACCTCCCGCGCCGGCCGCCCGCGCCGCTCGACCCGGTGCCGCACGTCGACGCTCACCACGGCGGGGCCGACTCTTTCGGCTGCGCCGGTGACGGCCTGCGAATATGCGTCTAGCACATCCATATCATGGCTCACATTCCCAGAACGCTGGCCGGTTCCCTATGCCTTCCCTTGACGCCTCCCCTCGACGCCCTCCCGCGACGCCTTTCGTATATTCTCGCCTATGGAGCTCGCGGGGGCGTTGGCCGTTGTAACCGGAGCGACACAGGGGATCGGGCGCGCCATCGGCGTCGCGCTGGGCCAGGCGGGAGCCAAGCTCGCGATCTGCGCACGTACGGACGCCGCCGTCCGCGCTACGCTCGGGGACTGGAAGAGGGCCGGCATCGACGCGATCGGGATGCGGTGCGACGTGTCGGACCCGGCGTGCGTCGACGCGTTCGCCGCCTTCGTGACCGGGCAACGCGGCGCCCCGAGCATCCTCGTCAACAACGCCGGCATCGGCCGCTTCAAGCCGCTCGAGGAGCTGTCGCTCGAGGAGTGGGACGAGATGATGGGGGTGAACGTGCGGTCGCTCTATCTCGTGACGCGGGCGTTCCTCCGCGGGATGAAGGAGGCGGGGGGAGGCACCGTCGTGAACGTGGCGTCGCTCGCGGGCAAGAACGGTGTCGAGGGCGGTACCGCATATTGTGCCTCGAAGCACGCGGTGCTGGGGTTCTCGAAGGCGCTCATGCTCGAAGTCCGCAAGCACGGCGTGCGGGTGGTGGCCGTCTGTCCCGGGTCGGTCGACACGTCCTTCGGGAACCGGCAGCGCGGCAACCGCGACCGGGTCCTCAAGCCGGAAGACGTCGCCCACGCCGTCGTGGCGGCGCTTACGGTTTCCGACGGGGCGATGATGAGCGAGCTCGATATTCGGCCGACTAACCCCTAGAACCGTCGAGGAACTACGTGGACGAACTGCGTCGAGGAGAGACGTTGAGGGCCGGAGCGGTCCCGCGACGTCTTCCCTGGACGCCCTCCCTCGACGTCGCCCCTCGACGCAGTTCGAAGTCGTGATCGACCCGATCCGTCGGCTCCTGACGGAAGCCGGTAAGGCCAAGCAGACGCGGGCCTTCTGGCAGGCGGCGACGGACGTCGTGAGCGAATGGACCGGCGCCCGGGTCGAGCTGACGTACAAGGGATTGAACGAGTCCGGCGCGCTGCAAGCCGGCGCGGACCTCCCCGAGAGCGGCGAGTCTTTCCTCGCGGACTTCCACGACGCCGACGGCCGGCACGTGAGCGTGCGGTTGCGCGGGCTGCCCGAGGGATTCCCGGCCGAAGCGCTGCACTCGACTATCGAGATCGCCTCTCACCTCGCGGTGATGGTTGCGCGGCGCAGCGGGCTCGAGCGGGAGCGCCGGCTCGGCACGTTCCTGGTCGAGCTGTCGCGCTGGCTGCTCGCCGCCCCCGACCGCGAGCTGCTGCTGCAGTACACGCTCCAGAGCGTCACGAGCCTGGTGGAGGCCCAGGGCGCCTATGTGGCGCTGCGCCGCCCCGACGGCACCGCGCTCCGGGTCGTCGCGACGGTGGGCCGGTGCGTGGAGCTCGAGGGGTGCGAGATCGCCCTCAACGCCAGCGCCACCGGCCGTGTGGTCCGCTCGGGCGAGGTGCTGCTCACCGACAACATCCTCGCCGAGCCGGACGCGCAGCAGTCCCTGTCGCCGTCCGGGACCGCGCGCGCGGCGATGATCGTGCCGCTCAAGACGTCGAGCGGCGTCGCGGGGGCGGTGGGCGTCGTGCGCTACCTCCGGCCCGCCGCGGACGAGCCGCCGCCTTTCGGGCTGGTCGAACTGCAGTACCTCACGGCCGTCGCGGCCCACATCGCCGGCGGCCTCGAGCTCTCCGAGGCGGTGAGCGGCGCGCGCGCCGCGGCGGAGCGCGCGCATGCGATGGTGGACGGGAGCCCGCTCCCGATGGCCCTGGTCGATCTTGAGGGCCGGGTCCAGCAGCTCAACCAGGCGGGGTGCCGCCTCTTCGGGATCCCGTCCGAAGGGCAGGCCCTGGGGCTGCACCTGGAAGCGCTCGGACTCTCGCCCAGCGAGATCTCGCTCCACCTCGTGCTGGCGCGCCCCCGCCACGGGGAGCCGTGGCACGGCCGCGTGCTCGTGTCGCAGTCGTCCGGTGACCGGCGCATCTGCGACTGCACGGTGACGGGGCTGTCGGGCGTGGGGCCGGACAGCCTGTTGGTGGCGCTGTACGACCGTACCGACGAGCTGCGCGCCCAGCGCGAGCTGATCGCCCGCGAGAAGCTCGCCACCGTGGGCGAGATCGCGAGCGGCGTGGCGCACGAGGTCAACAACCCGCTCGCGGCGATCCGCATCGAGGCCGAGCTGCTCGGGCGCGCCAGCAAGGACCCGGAGACGAGCACCACGGCGGCCACGATCACGCGGGAAGTGGACCGCGCCGCGCGCATCGTGCGCAGCTTGCTGCGGCTTGCGCGCCGCGCCGACACGGCGCCTACGCGCGTGCAGATGAACGACCTGGTGCGCGATGTCGCCGAAATCCGCCAGCGGGTGCTGCGCGCCGAGAGCGTGGAGCTCCGCACCGAGCTCGACCAGTCCGCGCCCGCTGTCCTCGGCCTCGGCCAGGAGCTGCAGCAGGTGGTGATCAACCTGGTGACCAACGCGGAATACGTGGTGCGCGGGCGCAAGCCCGCGATCGTGCACCTCACGACGCAGGCGCGCGAAGGCTGGGTGCGGATCGTCGTGGAGGACTCGGGCCCGGGTGTCCCGCGGGAGATCCGAGCCCGCATCTTCGACCCGTTCTTCACGACCAAGGGGCCCGACGAAGGCACCGGCCTCGGCCTGGCGATCTGTCAGCGCGTCGTCACCGAGGTGGGCGGGAAGATCTGGCTGGAGGAGTCCAAGCTGGGAGGAGCGAAGTTCGTCGTGGAGCTGCCGGCGGCCCCCGAGGACATCGAGACGAACGTGATCGGATGACCCGGGCGGTCAGTGCTCCAGGATGCGCTGCCGGTACAGCGCGAGGGTGATCAGGCCGGAGACGCCGAGCCCGACGAGCAGCGCCGTGAGGCGCCAGTCGAGCCCGAAGCGGGCGGCGCCGACCAGCGCGGCCACGAGCCAGGCGATGCTCGCGAGGAAGCCCAAGACGACCACCTCCTTGCGCGCCATCAGGATCCCGAAGACGTAGCCCCAGCTGAAGCCGCACACGGCGAGAAACATGATGCCGTGCGGGATTTTGACCGGGTCGATCAGATTGAGCGCGCCCGCGAAGAAGCAGAACAGCCCCAGCACGGTGTAGCTCGCGAGGTGCAGCGCCAGCGGCAGGGGGACGGTGCCCATGCGATTGAAAGTCATGGGGCAAAAATAGACGCCAAGACGCACAGACGCCAAGGCGCCCAGGGGTGACTTGCAAGCGACGCGAACGTATCTCGAGCTGACGAATCCAGGCCAGTTCCGTCCGGCGTTCGGCGAATTTCCGGGCCTCCGGGTCGAGCGGGTGGAGCGTCCCACGCCCGCGCTGTACCGCCGGTGCTACCGCACGGTCGGTGAGGCGTACCACTGGCGCGACCGCTGGGACTGGAGCGACGCCGAGATCGGCGCGCACCTCGCGCAGCCGGGGATCACGCTGCACGTCGCGACCCTGCAGGCCGCGCTCGCCGGTTGGTACGAGCTGCGGCACGTGTCGGAGGACGGCTCCGTCGAGATCGCCTACTTCGGGCTCGCGCCCGACGCCATCGGGCACGGGCTCGGCAAACACCTGCTCTCCTGCGCGGTGCGCGACGCATGGGCGCTCCGACCCTCGCGCGTCTGGCTCCACACCTGCACGCTCGATCACCCGAATGCGCTGCCGAACTACCAGAAGCGGGGGTTCGTGGCGTACAAGACGGAGCGATACGAGGTGACGTGATTCATTAGATTTCCTCGCGTGAACTTCACCCTGTCGCGCAAGCAGAAGCTCCTCATCACGGCCGCCGTATTCACGCCCATCCTGCTCTTCGTGCTCTACACCTGGAGCGCCCTGACCTGGAGCTACGCGAAGGGAGAGCGCGCCGGGTACGTCCAGAAGTTCTCGAAGAAGGGCTGGATCTGTAAGACATGGGAGGGGGAGCTGGCGATCGTGTCGATCCCGGGGACCATGTCGGAGAAGTTCTTTTTCACCGTGCGGGACGACGCGCTGGCGGCGCGCGTGAACCAGACCATGGGAAAGCGCGTCGCGCTCACGTACCACCAGCACAAGGGCATCCCGACGACCTGCTTCGGCGAGACGGAGTACTTCGTCGTGGACGTGAGGAACGTGGAATGACGACCCGGGACAGCTTCGGCAGCCGCAGCACCTTCAAGGTCGGCCGGCGGACCTTCGAGATCTTCCGCCTGGCGGCGCTCGAGCAGCGCGGCTTGCCGGTGAGCCGGCTCCCGTACTCCCTGCGCATCCTCCTCGAGAACCTGTTGCGGCGCGAGGACGGGCACACGGTGAGGGGCGACGAGATCGAGAAGCTGGCGCAGTGGGATCCCAGGAAGACCCCGGACGACGAGATCGCCTTCATGCCGGCGCGCGTCCTGATGCAGGACTTCACCGGCGTCCCCGCGGTCGTGGACCTCGCGGCGATGCGCGACGCGATGCAGACGATGGGCGGCGACCCGAAGCGCGTCAACCCGCTCCTCCCGGCCGAGCTCGTGATCGACCACTCGGTGATCGTGGACGAGTTCGGCACGCCCACGGCGTTCCAGGTGAACGCCGACCTCGAGCTGCAGCGCAACCGCGAGCGCTACGCCCTGCTGCGCTGGGCGCAGCAGACCTTCCGGGGGTTCCGCGTCGTGCCGCCCGACACCGGCATCGTGCACCAGGTGAACCTCGAGTACCTGGCACGCGTGGTGTTCACGACCGACGGGAAGACGCCGCAGGCGTACCCGGACACGCTGGTCGGCACCGACTCCCACACCACCATGATCAACGGGCTGGGCGTGCTCGGCTGGGGGGTGGGAGGCATCGAGGCGGAGGCGGCGATGCTGGGCCAGCCGGTCTCGATGCTCATCCCCCAGGTCGTAGGCTTCCGCCTGACCGGCAAGCTCGCCGAGGGCGCGACCGCGACGGACCTCGTCCTTACTGTCACGGAGATGCTTCGCAAGAAGGGCGTCGTCGGGAACTTCGTCGAGTTCTACGGGCCGGGGATCTCCACCCTGCCGGTGGCGGACCGGGCGACGATCGGCAACATGGCGCCCGAATACGGCGCCACGGTGGGCATGTTCCCGGTGGACCAGGAGACGCTGCGCTACCTCACGTTCACCGGACGCTCCAAGGAGCAGGTGCAGCTCGTCGAAGCCTACATGAAGGAGCAGGGCCTGTTCCATTCGGCCGGCGCACCCGAGCCCGCGTACTCGGACACCCTGGCGCTCGATCTGGCGGCGGTGGAGCCGAGCCTCGCAGGCCCACGGCGGCCGCAGGACCGCGTTCCGCTGCGCGACGTCGCGCGCAGCTTTCACCTGGTGCTCCCGGCGCTCATGAAGCCCTCTTCGCCGATTGCGCCGCCCCAGAACATGGGCCGGTGGGAGGGTGAAGGGGGGGGCGGTGGCGTGGCGACCGCGGTCGAGGCCCCGCCGCAGCGCCGGACGCACGTTGACCTGACGCTCGACGGCGCCGCGCACCAGCTGCGCCACGGCTCGGTCGTGATCGCCGCGATCACCAGCTGCACCAACACGTCGAATCCGTCGGTGATGATCGCCGCGGGCCTGGTCGCGAAAAAGGCGGTCGAGAAGGGCCTCCGGTCGCAGCCCTGGGTCAAGACGAGCCTCGCGCCGGGCTCCAAGGTGGTGACCGACTACCTGAAGCAGGCCGGCCTGATGCCCTACCTCGAGCAGCTGCGCTTCCACCTCGTGGGCTACGGCTGCACGACGTGCATCGGCAACTCGGGCCCGCTCCCCGAGGCCGTCTCGGCGGCGATCGCCGAAGGGGAGCTGGCGGTGTGCTCGGTGCTCTCCGGGAACCGCAATTTCGAAGGGCGGATCCAGCAGGAGGTGCGCGCCAACTATCTCGCCTCACCGCCGCTGGTCGTGGCCTACGCGCTCGCGGGGCGGATCGATCTCGATCTCCAGCAGGAGCCGTTGGGCACCGGGAAGGACGGCAAGCCCGTCTACCTGCGCGACATCTGGCCCACGGCGCAGGAAGTGGACGCGCTCGTCCGCGCGTCGATCAAGTCCGCGATGTTCCACAAGGAGTACGGCGAGGTGTTCCGGGGCGACGAACGCTGGAACGGCCTTCCCGTTCCCGCGGGCGAGCGCTTCGCGTGGGAGCCCGATTCGACCTACATCCGCCGCGCTCCCTATTTCGACGGCATGCCCGGGGCCCCGGGGCCGATCGGCGACATCCGCGGCGCGCGGGTGCTGTGCCTGCTGGGCGACAGCATCACCACGGACCACATCTCCCCCGCCGGCTCGATCCGCAAGACGAGCCCCGCGGGGCAATACCTCGTCGGCCACGGCGTGCAGCCGGCGGACTTCAACTCCTACGGCTCGCGCCGCGGCAACCACGAAGTCATGGTGCGCGGCACGTTCGCGAACGTGCGGCTCACGAACCTGCTCGCGCCCGGGACCGAGGGGCCGGTCACCGTGCACCTCCCGGACGGCGAACAGATGACGATCTACGACGCGTCGGTGAAGTACCAGGCGGAGGGTGTCCCCCTGCTCGTGATCGCCGGGAAGGAGTACGGCTCCGGCTCGTCGCGCGACTGGGCGGCGAAGGGCCCCCGGCTACTCGGCGTGCGCGCGGTGATCGCGCAGAGCTACGAGCGCATTCACCGCTCGAACCTCGTCGGAATGGGCATCCTGCCGCTGCAGTTCCAGGCGGGCCAGAGTCCTGAAACGCTCGGCGTGAGCGGCAAGGAAACCTTCGACCTGACCGGGCTCGGCGACGTGCTCGCGGAAGGGTTCCCACGCGGACGGGAGCTGACGGTGCGGGCGACCCGGCCCGACGGCTCAACGGTGCAGTTCCAGGCGACGGTGCGGATCGACACGCCGCAGGAGCTGCAGTATTACCGCCACGGGGGCATCCTCGAGTACGTGTTGCGGCAGCTGCGCGAGGGGATCTAGGCCGGCTCCTACAGGCTTACCTGCAGCCGTGTGTAATAGAATCCACCGTTCATCCCGAACTGCGTGACCCGCCGACTGTACACAAAGCGGCCGAAGCTTTGGTTCACGGGGTGCACCTGCGGGTCGGGATAAGTGTTGAGGAGGTTGGTCGCGCCGACGGCAAGGCGTACCCCGCCCGCCAGCTCGTACGACAGATCGAGGTCGAACAGCGTCTTCGCCCCGAAGTGCTCGTCCAGTGTCGGGTCGGTCGGATGGTGGTACTGGATGGCGCCGTAGTAGGTGGCTCGCGCGAGGCCTGCGAACCGCCCGAGCCCGTACCGGGCGGCGAGCGAGCCCTTCGCGCGAGGCAGCGCATCCTCGAGGCGGTTGCGATCCTCGCGGTTCAAGATCCGGTTCTGAATCGTCGTGAGACCGGTGCGGAACGTGTCGGCCATCGCTTGCGGGACGTTGACCCGGACCACCTCGGTCTTGGTGAAGCTCGCCGAGCCGGTCAGAGTCAGCGCGCCACGACCGAGGCCGCGCGCGTAGGCCGCGACGAGATCGAGGCCGGTGGTCCGCGTATCGACCGAGTTGGTGAAGAACTGCGCCGTGGTCACGCCCTGGCTCTGGAACGGGGCGAGGATCCGCTTGACGACGGTGTCGCTCGCCGAGAACTGGCTCGTCAGGACGATCCGGCCGTCGATCGTGATGCGGTAGAGGTCCGCGGTGAGCGACAGGTTGGGGCGCGGCCGCGCCGTAATCCCGGCGCTCAGGTTCACGGACGTCTCCTGGGTGAGATCCGGGATCCCGAACGCCTTGGTCACCCGACTCTGATTGTTGCTCGTGAGCACGTTTTGCGGCGCGAGGGCGCCGCTCACGAACACGAACTGCGTGCTGACGTTGTTGAACCACAATTGCTGCAATGATGGCGCCCGGAACCCCGTGCTGACGGCGGCGCGCACCGCGACGTTCGGTACGATCTCGTAGCGTCCCGCGAGTTTGCCGTTGATTGTGTTCCCGAAGTCGCTGTAGCTCTCGAAGCGCCCGCCCGCGTCGACGAGGAGCCGGTCGGTCAGCTGACTCTCGAGCCCGGCGTAGACGCCCAGGCTGGTACGGGAGCGGTCCACCTCGTTGGCAGGCTGGAATCCGGGGAAGCCCTGCGAGCCGGGCTGCTTCGGTCTCCCGGCCGCGGTGGTGTCGTAGTCGATCCCCGGGCGGCTCCCGCCGTTGCCGAGCTGCCAGGACGCGGCATCCCCCGCCTCGATGCGGTAGTCCTCGAGCCGGAACTCGGCCCCGGTAACGAACGACACCGACTTGAGCCGTCCGACTTGGAGCGGGCGTACCAGGTCGAGATTGCCCGTGGTCTGAGCGAACGCCAGGCGCCCGGCGTCGAAGGTGGTGGGGCTCGCCGCGCCGAGCGAAGCGTTCACGGTGTTGTCGATGATGAACTGGAAGTCGTTCCGGCCGTGGGTGAGGCTGAAGTCCACGTCCCAGCCGCGACTCGTGCCGCGGACGCCGGCGCCGATGGACTGGTCCGTGATCCCCGTGTTGATGTACGGCAGCATGCCGTAAGGGAAGATCTGCGGCACGACCTGCGCCTCCTGGTCCGGCAGCCGGTAGAAGGCGTCTGCCCGGCCGTCGCGCGAGGAAAACCCGCCGAAGCTGTAGAACTCGGCGTTTTCGCCGAGCGGCACCATCGCGTTGAAGAACGCGGTGCCGAACGTCGCTTCGGCTTGACCGACCTTCATCGTGAACGGAGCCCGGGTCAAACCCAGCGTCGCCAGCGAGTCGTCGTCGATCTTCCGCAACGAGTCGGTGTACGCCGCCGGGGTGCTCGGCACGGGTGTCACGAAGATCGGACCCGACCAGGTCGCGGCGCGGTTCGTGGCCCCTCGGTCGAGATACTCGGCCGTGATGTTGAAGAAGCCCCGGTCCCCGATCGCGAAGCCGTAGTTGGCGTCGGCCTTGACCTGATCGCCGTCGTGGTGGTCCGGCGTGTCCCAGAAGCCGCCTCCGCCCGGCGTCGTCCCGACGGTGCTGCTCGCTTCCACATGGTCCGTCTGCCGCTTCAGCACGAGGTTGATCACGCCGGCGATCGCGTCCGAGCCGTACTGGGCCGAGGCGCCGTCGCGCAGCACCTCGATGCGCTCGATCGCCGCCGCCGGGATCGCGTTGAGATCCACCCCCACCGTGCCCCGGCCGAACGTCCCATTGACGTGCACCAGTGCCGGCGGATGCCGCCGCTTGCCGTTGACGAGCACCAACACCTGATCGGGCCCGAGGCCGCGGAGGCTCGCCGGGTTGATGTGGTCCGAGCCGTCGGCAATGGTTTGGTGCGACGCGTTGAACGACGGCGCGAGCGTACCGAGGATCTGGTTCACCTCGCCCTGGCCGGTCTCTTCGACCTCCTGGGAGGTGATCACGTCGACCGGCACGGGCGTCTCGACGGCGGTACGCGACGTGCGGGCGCCCACCACCACCACTTCGTTCAACGATAGAGGCGTCGCGGTCAGCTTGAAATCGGCGGTGACCGTCTGCCCTGCCGCCACCGTGACGCGCTGCTCCGCCGCGTCATAGCCTATCAACCGCGCGCGCACGCCGTGCGCCCCGGGGGGGACGCTCAGGTGATATTGTCCCTTCTCGTTTGTCAGCACGCTTCGCACCGTTCCGACGATCACCACGCTCGCGCCGGGGAGCGGCGCGCCGGACTCGACCGCCACCACGGTCCCCGAAACGGTGCCGGTCTGTTGCGCCGCGAGGGGAGGGGCGATGAGCAGTGCGGCGTACATCGGCAGGGCGCGTCTCATGTGCCACCTCCTGGAGGGTGACGGGATCGCAGGGTCCAGGTGTGGCTAGAAATACGGCGCCGCTCGCCGCGGCGCTACCTCGCGGACGGAGCGCTATTCACGCGGGTTTGCGGGCGCGCACGAACGCCCCCATCACGCAGCCGTCGACCTCCCGCGCCAGCACCTCCGCGTCGAGCCCGGCGCCTTGCAGCAACGCGTTGGCGTCGTCGAATCGGTAGATCCGCGTGGGCTCGATGCCGATCTCCTCGAATCCCTGCTGGGCGAGCAGGGTCTTGAACTCCTCTTCCTCCAGGGCGCCTGCGACACACCCCACCCAGGCCTCAATGCTCCGGCGCACCTCGGACGGAAGCTGTCCCCGCACCACGACGTCCGACACCGCGAAGCGACCTCCCGGCCTGAGCACTCGGAACGCCTCGCCGAGCACGCGGCGCTTGTCGGCGGAGAGATTGATCACGCAGTTCGAGATGATCACGTCCACCGAGCCGTCCGGCAGCGGGATGTTCTCGATCTCCCCTTTCAGGAACTCGACGTTCGTCACCCCGGCCTTGCGCTGGTTCTCGCGCGCCAGGGCGAGCATCTCGTCAGTCATGTCGAGGCCGTAGGCCTTCCCGGTCGGCCCGACGCGCTGGGCGGACAGCAGGACATCGATGCCGCCGCCCGAGCCGAGGTCGAGGACCGTCTCCCCCGGGTGCAGCGCCGCCAGGGCGGTGGGATTGCCGCAGCCGAGCGACGCGAGCACGGCGCCCTCGGGCAGCCCCGTGGTCTCGCCCGCGTCGTACAGCTGCGAAGTGATGGGATCGCCGCAGCAGCCGCTCTTCTCGCCTTCGAGCACGCGCAACGCCGCTTGGCCGTACTTCTCCCGTACGGTTTCCTTGATGTCTGGGCCGCTCATCAGAAGCTCCTTGTCATTGGCAGCAGGCGGTCCGGCAACTACCGGCGTGCCTGCCGGGCTTCACGGCACCCGTAAACGCCGCGATCGCTTCGAGCGCGTCGGGATTGAGGGCGTAATGCACCCAGCGTCCCTCGCGCCGGTCGGTCACCAGCTCGGCGTCCTTCAGCGTCTTCAGGTGAAACGAGAGCCGGGACTGCGCCGCGTCGAGCACGGCCTGCAACTCGCACACGCAGCGTTCTCCGTGGGAGAGCAGGCGCACGATTTCGAGGCGCGTCTGATCGGAAAGCGCGTGGAACCAGCGGGCGGCGCGGTCGATGTCGGGAAGGGTCGCCGTGGGCATGGCGGAAACATATCAACTTATCTTGATGTGTCAACCGGGCCGAGCAACAGCGCGTTGACGGTCACGGTGACGGTGCTCGCGCTCATCGCCAGCGCGGCCCAGGCCGGCTGCAGCAGGATCCCGAGGGAGGGATACAGCGCCCCCGCCGCCACGGGGATGGCGATCGCGTTGTAGATCGCCGCCCAGAACAGATTCTGCTTGATCTTGCGCCGCACGCGGCGGGCGAGTGTGAGCGCGGTCGCCACATCGGCCGGATCGTCCCGCATGAGCACCACGCCCGCCGTTTCGATGGCAACGTCGGTCCCCGCCCCGATGGCGATCCCCACGGACGCCGCCGCCAGCGCCGGCGCGTCGTTCACACCGTCGCCCACCATCGCGACGTGCGCCCCTCCCGCCTCGAGCCGACGCACCTCCGTCGCCTTGTCGCCCGGAAGCACCTCGGCGCGCACGTCGGCGATCCTCAGGGACCGGGCCACCGCCTCCGCCGTGACGCGGCTGTCCCCGGTGAGGAGCACGACCCGGACGCCGAGCCCATGCAGCCTCGCGACCGCCGCCGGGGCGCCCGGCCGAATCCGGTCCGCGACGGCAAGCAGGCCCAACAGCCGCCCCTGAGCCGCCACGTAGAGAACGGTCTTCCCTTCGCTTCGCAACTGCTCGGCGCGCTCCGCCAGCCGCGGCGCCACTCGCTCGCGCTCGAGCAGCTTGCGATTCCCCACCAGCACGCTACGGCCGTCCACGGACGCCCGGACGCCGTACCCGGGGACCGCCTCGAAGCCGTGAGCCGCCGCGACGGGGATCGCGCGCGCCGCCGCGCCGGCCACAATCGCCGCCGCCAGCGGATGCTCCGACTGCGCGTCCGCGGCAGCCGCGAGCCGCAGGACCTCGGCCTCGTCCACGCCGGCATCGGGCACCACGTCGGCCAGCGCAGGCCTCCCCTCGGTCAGCGTACCGGTCTTGTCGAACACCACGGTATCGACCCGAGCAGCGGCTTCGAGCACGGTGGCGTTCTTGAAGAGCACGCCGGCCCGGGCGGCCCGGCCCACTCCAACGGTGATGGCGGTCGGCGTGGCGAGCGCGAGCGCGTCGGGACACGCGATCACCACGGCGGCCACGGCGGCGGAGAGGGCGAAGGCGAGCCCGTGTGAGCCCAAGAGCTGCCACGTGACAAACGTGACCACGCCCGCCGCGAGCGCCGCGATCACGAGGTACTTGCCGGCGAGATCGGCGAGCCGCTGCGCCGGAGCCTTGGACGACTGCGCCTCGCGCACCATCGCCACGATCTTCGCGAGCGCCGTGTCCGCGCCCACCTTCGTCGCGCGGAACCGGAAGGCGCCTTGCTGGTTCCGGGTTCCGCCCGTGACCGGCGCGCCCGGCTGCTTCGCCACGGGGACCGGCTCCCCGGTGAGCATCGATTCGTCCACGTAGCTCGAGCCGTCGGTGACGACGCCGTCCACTGGCACGGTGTCGCCGGGGCGCACCGCGAGCATGTCGCCCACCACCACCGCCTCGAGGGGCACCTCCTCTTCGACGCCGTCCCGCACGCGCCGCGCGGTCGGCGGCGCGAGCTCAAGCAGCGCCTCGACGGCGCGACCCGTGGCGAACCGGCTCCGCATCTCCAGCCAGTGCCCGAGCAGGCTGAACGCGGTGAGCATCGCGGCGGCGTCGTAGAACAGCTCGCCCCGCAGGCCGAAGGTGACCGCGACCGAGTAGCCGTAGCTCACGAGAATCCCGGTCGCGATCAAGGTCATCATGGTGAGGTCACCCCGCAGCAGCGACCGCCACGCGGACGACACGAACGGCCACCCACCCCACCACACGACCACAGATGTCAGGGCGAACCCGAGCAGTCCGTGCGACAGGCCGAAGGGCAGCGCGACCGCTTGGCCGACGAGCGAGGTACCGAGCGGCGAGTACAGGACGATCGGGACGGTGAGAATCGCGGAACCGACGAAGCGCCGCAGCATGTCGTGCGCCATGTCGGGCGCCGCGTGCCCGTGATCATGGTGGTCAGTCATCTCCACCCCCCGGCATGCCCGGCATCCCGGGCATCATCATCCCGCCCTCGCGCGGGCCTGCCGGCCGCAGCCGCACATAGATCGCCAGTCCGGCCGGCGTCCGGCTGCCGTACACGGCCTCGAGGCTCGAGGGGACCACGTTGAGCGATCCCCGCACGCCCACTCCCGCGCCGAGCCCCCACGCCGTTCCGACCGTGCGCAGGTAGCCGAGGGCGAGCGCGCCGACGTCGTATTCCGTCATCGCGGGTACCGACGGAATCACCAGTTCCTCGGCGGTCTTGCGTACGTACTCGGCGCGGCCGAACAAGGAATTCGTGCCATCCAGGTCAAGGGTGCTCTCCACCACAACGCTCGACGCGAGCCGCCCGGTCCCGATCTGGTCATTGGCGCCGTAGATCAGGGCGCTCGACCACGTTCCCCCCGTGCTCCAGGGCTGCGTGGTGAGCGCAGCCGCCCCAAGCCGGTGAGGGGATTCGTCCGGGCGGAGCCCTTCGGGGCTTTGCAAGTACGCGTACCAGGCAGACAGGCTCCATCGCCGTCCGGGGTTGACGATCAGACGGGCGCTGTAGGAATCGAGCCTTCGACCGGCGTAATCGAAGTTCGTTCGATTCTCGTCCGGTTCCCGGCCGTTGAACCAGGAAGCCTCGAGCTTCACGCTCCGGGTGAACACTCCCGCCGTCACGACGCCAAAGGTGATGTGCGTGCCGTCTTGCCAGTGGTGTGAGATCGGCGCCAAGGGGTCATCGGCGGCCGACGGCCGGTGCGGGAACGCCACCGGCCCCACGGCCGGTTCGCCGACCGGTGCGAGGTAGAGTGAGAGCCCGAGATTTTGAGCCACCGGCCGCTCATACAGCGCCGCGAGCTCCATGAAGAGGTCGTGCGGGTGCTGGCGATCATGCAGCGGCGCCCCCTGGTAGGACTCCCCTGACTGCACGAGCAAGGGGTAGCCCCGGCTGCCGATCGTCCATGGCTCGGCGCTCAACATCCCGCGCAGCTGGAGTTGGCCGCCGCTCAGCGGTCGCGTCGCCGCCGCCATTTCCCAGTTGACGAGCCCGATCTGGTTACTCCCGCGGGATCCTCCCTGCCGGTCGTATTGCAGAAAGCCCACCCCGTGCAGCATGAGGGTCCAGTCGCCGAGCACGACATGAGCGGCATGCATCGGGGAGGCGTCAGGAAGCCACGAGGTGCCCGAACCCATCCGTGCTTCGGGAATGCCGAGCGGTCCCGCTTTCATCTGCATCGGGTGCTGCATGTCCATCTGCGCTCGGAGCGGCCACGTCGTGCCGGTGATGAGCGCGAGCAAGAGCCATCGCATGTCCAGACCTCCTCGAGCCAGAGTCGAACGCGCGCGCCGCTCCCGCGCGGCGCGGACGCACTACGCCTGCGTTGGCTGACTTAGGCTTGAGGCGGAGGAGCGAGCGGTGGAGCGAGGTACGACGTCAGCGCGGCGTGCCGTTCACCTGCTCCGAAGCGGGACGCGGTGCGCAGGGCAATGGCCACCTTGGCCCACGTGGGCGTCGCTGGACCCGCAGTCGGGCACGCGGTCCCGGCGGCGCAGCCGAGCCCCGTGGCATCCTGATGGCACGCCTGATCCGGCGTCTGGGCGACGAGCGCAGCGGACGGCGCCGCGTGCTGGTGCGCCCTGCTCCCATGGTGCGCCGGGTGCATCTCGCAGGGAGTCCCCGCCTGTGCTAGGAGGCTCACGCACATCGGCAAGCCTGTCCCGGTACCAACCACCGAGAGCATCACCGCGAGCGCGACGGCAGCACGAGAGACCATCAGTGCGCCTGGCTTGGCTTCATCATCTGACGATGCTGCTCCGTCCACGCCTGCATCGAGTCGGCCCATGCCTGCATGCCAGCGCGTTGCGCGTCGGTCAGCACAGCCCGCGCCTGGAGCGCGGACGCGAGCATCGCCCAGTGCGCCTTCCCCATCGCACCGTGTGCCGCCTGGAAGTGTACCTTGATCGCGCTCGTGTCCGGCTTCGGGGAATCGGCCGCCTGCTCGAGCGCCTGCATGTGAGAGTGCGCCTCCGCTTCCGCCGCCTCTCCGGCGCTCCGAGCGGCGTCACGCAGTGCGGTGAGCCGCGTAACCTGGTCGGGAGTGAGTCCCAGCGCGTCTTTGCGGGCCAAGAGGTGCTGCGGCGTGTACAGCATCAGCTTCATCATCCCGGGCCCCATCTCCCGCATCATGGGACCTTGCATCATCTGCGGCATGCCGCCGGGCTGCTGAGCGGCGAGGGGGGCGCACGCGAGCACCACCACGAGCGGCTTCCAGGTCATCGAGCGCGGCTCCTTCGGGGACTGTAGTAATACTACATGGAGTTCCGCCGTCTGAAGCGCCTCCTGACGCTGGGCCTCGGCGCCGCCGCGCTCGGGCGCCCCGCGCCCGCCGCCGGCCAGGAAGGGGCGTGGCGCCCGCGGACGATCCCGCTCGTGGGCGCGAGCTACGCGCCTGACCTCGGGCTGGTCGTCGGCGTGGGCGTCGTCCACACACGCTACGCGTTCCGCGCGCTGCCGCCGAGCACGCGCCTCCTGGCGGAGGCCGAGTACGGAAGCGCCGCCGGCAGCTATCGCGCGGAGCTCGCAGGCGAGTTCCGCCGGCCGCTCGCGCCGACCGTGCTCACCGTCGAGCTACGCGCGTCCGGGCTCGAGATGGTGCGGTTCTATGGTTTCGGCAACGAGACCGACGCTTCGCAACCGGACAGCGTGTACCGGGTGAACGAGCAGCAATCGCTCTTCGCGCCCGCGGCCACCGTGCCGCTCGCCCCGCGGCTCCGGCTCACGCTGGGCCCGCTCCTGAAGTACGCCCACACCCATGCGGACACGGCCACCGTCCTCACGCGCACCGGACCGTACTACGGCGCGGGCTATTTCCGTCAGATCGGGACGCGCGCGCTCCTCGAGCTCGACACCCGCGACGTGCCCGCCGCCCCTGCCGAGGGCGTGCACGTGCGCTTGATGGGCGAGTGGTACCCTCCCGCCTGGGACGTGGTGAGCCCGTTCGGGAGGGTGTCGGCCGAGGCGTCCACCTATGTGTCGGCGGGCGATCCCCCGGCCGTGACGCTGGCGCTGCGCGCGGGCGGCGCGCGCGTGAGCGGCACGGTTCCGTTGCAGGACATGGTGTACGTCGGGGGCGAGACGACGCTGCGCGGGTACGCCGAGCAGCGGTTCGCGGGACGTTCGGGCGCGTACGCCAACGCCGAGCTGCGGCTCTTCGCGGGTCGGCTCTCGCTGGGCGACGTGGGCGTGTTCGGACTCGCGGATGCCGGGCGGGTCTGGTTCCCGGGCGAGTCGTCCGACCGCTGGCACGCCGCCGCGGGTGGTGGGGTGTGGTTTGCCTGGCGGCACCGGCGGGCCGACACCATCTCGCTCGCCGTGGCGAGGAGCCCGGAGCGCACCGCGCTCTACGTGCGCGCCGGGTTCATGTTCTGAATTACCGTCTCTTCCTGCGATAGAAGGCGCGCGCCTTTGCGCGCCCTCCGCACGTCCGCATGGAGCACCAGCGGCGCCGGCCCGCCTTCGACACGTCGTAGAACATGAGTCGGCAGGTCGGGTTCGCGCACTTGCGCAGCCGGCGGGGATCGCCGCTGGCGAGCAGCTCCGCGGCCGAGCGCGCCACCGCGCCGTACAGCCGCCCGCTGGGGGTACCGGCGGATCGCAGCCGCGTGGCGACCTTGCGGCCGGTGGTGGTGACTTCGCTTACCTCGGGGTCGCGGGCCAAGTGGCGGTTCAACAACAGGAGGAACCCCGCGGGACGCGCTCCCGCCGCCCATGCCGCAAGCCCCCGCCGTAGCGCCTCCCGAAAGGCCCGCAGGCCCGCCGGCTCGGACCCGAGCGACGTCACCCGCACTACGCCGCGTGGCAGCACGCCAGCCGCCTCCGCCCAGGCGGCAACGTCCCCCGCGCCCCCAAGGAGGTCCCGTACCCTGCCATCCGGCAGGATGACGGTGTTCAGAAGATCGACGGCGAGCCGTTCGCCTAGGAAGAGGAAGTCCATCGGAACATAACCACTAAAATAACAGTTTACTGGTTAGCCCGCCAGTCGGGATCACGGCCGGCGGGTGCCTGATCCACACAACTCTCACGGAGGTCGCGCCATGCCCCGCTTCGCGCAGTACACCATCGCCAACGCGCCCGAGCGCTCGAAGCCGCTGCTCGAGCAGGTGCAGAAGACACTCGGTTTCATCCCCAACCTATACGCCACCTTCGCGGAGTCTCCCGCAGTACTAGAGGGATACCTCGCGCTTTCAGCGAGCCTGGACAAAGGGGCGCTCTCTGCGGTCGAGCGGCAGCTGGTCGAGATCGCGGTGAGCACGGAGAACCGCTGCACCTACTGCGTCGCCGCCCATTCCACGATCGCCGGGATGCTCAAGGCGCGGCCGGAGGTCGTGACGGCCGTCCGCACGGGCGCTCCCGTCGGGGACACGAAGATCGACGCCCTCGTCACGTTCGCCCGCGCGGTGGTGCGCGGCAAGGGCTTCGTCCCCGAACCAGCGGCCGCGGCGTTCCTCGCCGCCGGCTACACCAAGGCGCAGCTGCTCGAAGTCGTGGGGCACGTCGGTCTCAAGACGCTCGCCAACTATGTCCACGCCCTAACCGGCGCGCCGCTCGATGAGGCGTTCCGACCGCAGCAGTGGGACGTGCGGCAGCTCAAGGTCGCCTGACAGAGTGCAGGGTCCCAGCTCGGTGCCGAGCTGGGACTCCGATTCACCGCACCACGATCCTGCCCGTCATCGCCGTGCCGTGCACCGCGCAATCGTACTGATAGGTGCCCGCCGCCGTGAACGTGACGGCGTACGTCTGGCCGTTGCCGCTCATGATCGGGCTGCTCGCGAACGAGGTCGACCCCTCGGACTCGACGCTGTGGGAGACGCTCTGGTTGTTGGTCCACGTCCACGTCACAGTGCCGCCCACCGCCACCGTGTCGACCGCCGGGTTAGCGGTGCCATTGTGGGCGCTGATGAACACGATCCGCCCGTCGTTCCCCACCGTCACAGACCCGGCAGGACCGCCGCCGCCCCCGCCCCCGCCACCGCCCCCGTAGGGGCCGGTCCCGCTGCCGCAGCCCGCGAGCGCCGCGAGCGCGAACATACCTAGTGTGCGTAAGCGCATTTGATCCTCCTCAGCTCGCCTTGCGCGAACTCGATTTTTCCCAGTTGAGGAACAGGAACCCGCCGGGCGCAGCGAGCTTCGGCTCACCCGGGCCGGGCAGGATTTGCAGCTGCAGCTCGTCGATCTTGTTCTTGGAGCAGTCCCAGCAGGCGAGCGCGAAATCGCCGTCCCGCCGCGTGCGCGACAAGAGCATCACGTGCACCATCGCATTGTCGGTGACCAACTGATCGTTCTTGTACAAGTGCCCGAACGCCCACAGTGCCACGGCGCTGTTGATCGTGGGCACGAGCGGGGTGTGCACCTGGGTCACCCCGTGGTAGTAGAGCCCCAGAATCACGCCGCCGAAGCGGGGGTGGTGCGGCACGTCCTTCGTCTGCACGCGGTCCAGCACGAGCTTCCAGCGGGCGCCGTCCTGCGTGGTGAACTCGGCGAGTCCATCCACGGAATCGCGCACCGCGCCTTTGTCCCAGGCCGTGAAGCTGAAGGTGCCGGCGCTCGGGATGACGTTGTTCGAGTAGGGCCCGTCCTTGACCTGCGATTCGAGCCCCTCCCGCTCGTCCCCGAACTGCTTGAGGATCGGGGCGGCGCTGTCCGGGAACGGGAACGGGCCGGGGAGGATCTGGATCACGGGCCCGCCGCCCGTGACCCGGATCGCCTGTACCGTTGCGCGAGCCTCGTGCGTTTCACTCATCGCGCTCTCGCCGTAGCCCGACGAACCGGAGCTCCTCGCCCCCACGACCTTCAGGTGAGTCTCCATGCCCAGCTTCTTGTGCGAATCCTCACCCACAGGGCAGTACACTTCGTACGTCGCGGGCTCGAGGGTGAGCGTGAGGGTGTCGCTCGCGCCCGGCTGGATGACATCGATCTCCTTTTCGATCCCGTGCCCCTCGACCTCGAAGCCGTGCGGGATGCTCCCGGCGTTGGTGATGCTGAACGTGACCGTCCCTGCCGGGACCGCGGTCTCGGACAACTCCACCTTCCACTCGGACAGCTTCACGGTGATCTGGACCGGGGCGGCCGCGCGCTTCAGGCTCGGCGCCGCGGCGAGCGCCAGCGCCACCACCAGGAGCCCCGAGACGTTTCTGATCGGAACGCCACGCAACTGAGTCATGTGCATCTTCCTCCGGCAAGGGTGTGACGACACAATGGTTCGGTGCCGGAGACCCCCCGCGCCCGGTGCTTATTCCCCCGGGAATAATCCCGCCGCGCGCAGGGTCTGTATCCGACAGGTGGACCGCGCGACCCTGAGGACCGGTTGGATCCCAACGAGCTCGAGCGCTTCGAAGCCGTCGTGTTGCCGCATCTCGACGCCGCGTACACGCCGCGCCGACACGCTCGCGACCGAATTCAACGAGGAGCTGCACAGCGAGTCGGCGGCGGAGGAGCACCCGGAGGCGGCGCTGCTCCGCACGGCGGCGCGCGAGTCGCTGCGCGAGGCGCTCGACCGGCTCCCTCCCGAATTCCGCGAGGTGATCGTGCTACGGGAGCTCGAGGGCTTGTCCTACAAGGAGATCAGCGACGTGGCAGGTGTGCCGGTCGGGACGGTGATGTCGCGGCTGTCGCGCGCGCGCAAGCGTCTCCAGGACGCGCTGTGCGCCGAACAGCAGGAGCGTTGACATGACCCATCCCGTCCTCGAAGAGCAGCTGGACGCCTACCTCGACGGCGAGCTCGCGGCGGTGGATGCGCGCGAGCTGGAGGCGCACCTGGCCGAGTGCGCGGACTGCGCACGCTTCCGGGAGGGACGAGTCGCGCTGCGCGCGGCGATCGCCGCGCGCGTCCCGGCGTTGCAGGCCCCGGGCGCGTTGCTCGACCGCGTGCGCGCGGCGCTGCGCGCGACCGCGGAGCCGAGGGCGTCCCGCCCCGCGTGGCGCGCGCTCGCCCTCGCCGCCTCCCTGGCGGCCGTCGCGCTCGGCAGCTGGCGACTCGCGCTGTGGCGCGCGGCCGGCGATACGCTCACCGACGAGGTGCTCACGAGCCACGTACGCTCGCTCATGCCCGGTCACCTCACCGACGTGCTCTCGTCGGACCAGCATACGGTGAAGCCGTGGTTCAACGGCAGGCTCGACTTTTCGCCTCCCGTGTACGACTTCGCCGGACGGGGATACCCGCTCCTCGGAGGCCGGCTCGACTACTTGAACGGGCGGACGGTCGCCGTCCTGGTGTACGGCCGGCGCCAGCACGTGATCAACGTGTTCCTCTGGCCGGCCGCGCGCGGCGCGCCAGCCGGTCCCGCTGCCGCGACTCGTCAGGGATACCACCTGCTCCACTGGACGGCGACGGGGTACGCGTACTGGGTGGTCTCCGATCTCGGTGTCCCCGAGCTCACGGACTTCACCGGCCTGCTCGCGCGAGCGGACACGGCCGCGGCGCAGTCAAAATGAAAGCGGGCCCCGCCGTCTTCGGAGCCCGCTTGCCGTTCGCCCGTCGCGCACCACCTCCTTCTTAAGGATCGTGTGGGGGAGGTCCCCTCTGGAGCCGGTCGTTCATCCGCCGCATCATCTCCTGCCATCGCGTGCGCTGCGCCGGCGTCAGTTGCGCCGCGATCTCACTGTCGACCGCCCCCCCGGCGGGCCAGCGAACTCGCCGGCGCCGCCGCGCCAGCGGCCACGGCCCGAACCGGCGGGAGCGGTCGAACTGGTCGAGCTTCACGAGCGCGAGGAGCAGCGCATCCTGCGACCCCACATACGGAGCCACGAGCTGTCCCAGTGCTTCGTGATCACCCGCCAGGACGCGCGCCACGAGCGCGGACTCTTCCTCTGCGGACCGCGCCTCTCCCGGCCTCCCCGGTGGGCTGTCCGAGTCGGGGGGGAGGGGAGACACGGCTCTCATGGTGGGGAATACGAACGCGGGGGCGTGGGTGCTGACGCGCTGATGAACTCTGACCAGCGGCGGGAGTATACGAAGGGCACTCTGACCCCCAAGGAGCATCGGATGCGTTTCGCCTTCGCGGGCAGCGTCGGCGCCGTCCTGCTGGCCGCGTGCCC
>WNGQ01000457.1_pt1 | contig 42027 bp, 35 predicted proteins | sample 5407661 | NCBI WGS metagenome assembly WNGQ01 (sample SAMN13153382, study PRJNA577476) | soil metagenome | isolation source: 60 cm soil or saprolite under Garry oak tree replicate 2 | place: USA:California | collected 2016-06-15 | reverse complement strand
CCGGCCACAGCGCGAACCGTGGCCGCCATCATCGCCACGGCCACCCTGGTCCTTCTGGCGGCGGGATGCGGCGGCAGCCCATCCTCCGCTGGTTCCGGCGGCTCACCGAATGCGGCAGGGTCAATGAACTCCCCGTCAGCGGTCGCCTACTCGGCCTGCATGCGCTCCCACGGCGTGCCGAACTTCCCCGACCCCAACAGCAGCGGAACGCTCCCCAAGACCAGCGCGCAGCAGCTCGGGGTCAGCAGCTCCCAGCTCCAGGCGGCCCAGAGAGCCTGCCAGCACCTGCTCCCGGCCACCGGCGGGTCGTTCGACCAACAAGTCCGACAGTGCTACCTGGCCGGCAACTGTCCACAGACCCTGGTGCAGCAGATGCTGACCGTCGGGCGGAAGTTCGCCCAGTGCATGCGCAGCCACGGGGTGCCGAACTGGCCCGACCCTACCCTCGATTCCCAGGGGCGCCCCTTCTTCAATCTCAGTAGCCAAGGCATGACCCGCAGCGAGTGGCATTCGGCTCAGATGAGGGCCAAGGGCGAGGAATGCGGTCGCGTGGCAGGAGGCGGGCTGGCGACGGGGTGAGGTCTTTCGATGAAAGGCATTGCCGCGCCGATTCCACCGCACCATCCCCTGAGGAGGACATGATGACCGACAGCACTCGCGCCGTAGGCCGGCTGCGGCGGGCATGGCCGGCCACAGCGCGATCCGGGACCGCCATCATCGTCGCTGCCGCCCTGGCCCTGCTGGTGGCGGCATGCGGCAGCGGCGGCAGTCCATCCTCCGCTGGTTCCGGTGGGTCACCGAATGCGGGAGGGTCAACGACCTCTCCGTCAGCGGTCGCCTACTCGGCCTGCATGCGCTCCCACGGCGTGCCGAACTTCCCCGACCCCAGCAGCAGCGGACAGATCCCGAAGGGATCAGCGCAGCAACTCGGGGTCAGCAGCTCCCAGCTCCAGGCGGCCCAGAGAGCCTGCCAGCACCTGATCCCGGCCACCGGCGAGACCGCAGAGCAACAACAAGAAACACAGTGCGCGATGGCTGACGACTGTTCGCAGGCGGTGGTGCAGCAGTGGATGAGCGGCCTGTTGACGTTGGCCCGGTGCCTGCGTTCCCACGGCGAGCCGAACTGGCCAGACCCCGTCATCAATTCCCGGGGGAACCCTCATTTCAACTACAGCCAAGCCGGCATCGACCATCATTCGTCGCAGGTCCTGTCCAAGGTTAATGAATGCATCCAGCTGACAGGGTTTGAAGGGCTCCCGCTTCCGTAGACGGAATGGCAGGCATGAGACCGGTCCCCCTGGGCAGCGCGCCGTCTGGGCCGACACCGGCGCCGGGGCCAGCACGATCATCTGAAAGGCGATGGAACTGTCGCGCCCCGGACCACAGCAGCGGAACGACCGTGAAGGAGATGCCATGAGTGGCGGGACAACACCGGCGACCAGCGAACGTGCCGGGTTCGTCGAGTCCGGTGGGGGTCTGCCGCCCCAGCGGCGTCGCCGGCGCCGGTGGGTGATCGTTGCGGTGGTGGTAGTGTTGCTCGCCGCGGGTGCTGCCGTGGTGGTCCGTGGCGGGTTCGACGGTGACGGGGGCAGCAGCAGGTCGGGCGGTAGCGGGTCGGCGACCTCGCTGGCGACGGTCGAACGCCGGTCACTGTCGAGGCAGATGCAGGTCAACGGCACGCTGGGGTATGCGGGCTCCTACACGGTCTTGGGTCAGGCGCATGGCGTAGTGACCTGGCTGCCGGCGGTGGGTCGGGTGATCCGTCAGGGGCAGGTGCTATATCGGGTGGACGGGGCGCCGGTGGCGTTGCTGTACGGGTCCACTCCCGCGTACCGCGCCCTCGCCAGGGGCGCGACCGCCGCGGACGTGACCGGGGCGGACGTGGCGCAGCTGAACCACGATCTGGTCGCGCTGGGGTATGTGGGCAAGGCTGATGTGGACTCGGCCTGGGATGAGTTCAACTGGGCCACCAAGGCCGGGGTGGAGAAGCTGCAGAAACACCTCGGGGTGGACCAGAGCGGCAAGCTGTCTGTGGGTGACGTGATGTTCCTGCCGACTGCCGCGCGGGTGACCACGCTGCAGGCCGGTCTCGGCGCACCCGCGACCGGCCCGGTGCTGCAGGCGAGCTCGACGGCGCGGACGGTGAGGGTCGCGCTGGACGCAGACCTGCAATCCGAGGTCAAGGCCGGTGGCCAGGTCACGATCACCCTGCCGGATGGCAGCACCACGCCCGGCACGGTCACCTCGGTGGGCAAAGTCGCCACCGCCCCGTCGAACAACTCGGGCCCTTCGGGCAGTTCCACTCCGACGGTGCCAGTGACGATCCGGCCCACCAACGCGACGGCCACCGGCAGCCTGGATCAGGCGCCGGTGGAGGTGGCGATCACCGACCAAACGGTGCACAACGTACTGGCGGTGCCGGTGAACGCGCTGCTCGCACTGGCCGGCGGCGGCTATGCGGTCGAGGTCGCCAACCCGGACGGGACACACCACCTGGTGTCCGTGTCGCCGGGGCTGTTCGACGATGCGGCCGGGCTGGTGCAGGTCACCGGGTCGGGCCTGGCCGCCGGGCAGCATGTGGTGGTGCCGGCCTCATGAGCGCGGTGTTGCAGGTCGAGCAGGTGACCAAGAGCTACCCGAGTCAGCCGCCGGTCACCGCGCTGCGCGGGGTGAGCTTCACCGTCGCGCGGGGCGAGCTGATCGCGATCGCCGGCCCGTCCGGGTCCGGCAAGACCACGCTGTTGCACGTGCTGGGCACGCTGGAGCGCCCCACTTCCGGACGGGTACGCGCCGCCGGGCTGGACGTCGCGATATTGCGCGACCGGGAGCTGGCCACGCTACGCGCCACCCGCATCGGGTTCGTGTTCCAGCAGTTCTTCCTCGCCGAGCACGCCACCGTGCTCGACAACGTCGCCGACGGCCTGCTCTACACCGGTGTCGGCATCAAGCAACGCCGCGCCCAGGCCGCCGAGGCGCTGGCCGCCGTCGGCCTCGGCGACCGCCCGCACGCCCGACCCACCCAGCTATCCGGTGGCCAGCGGCAACGGGTAGCCATCGCCCGCGCGCTGGTCGGCCGGCCGGCGATCGTGCTGGCCGACGAGCCCACCGGCAACCTGGACAGCGCCACCGGCGAGGCACTGATCACGCTGCTCGAAGACCTCAACGCGGTCGGTACGACCATCCTCCTCGTCACCCACGACCGCGGTATCGCCGCCCGGCTGCCCCGCCGAATCGAGATGCTGGACGGGCGCATCGTTGCCGACACCGCCGACCACGGCGCCTACACCGGGAGCCTGGCGTGACCGCCGCACTCGCGCCACGCCGGTTGCGGCTGGCGGATCTGGGCCGGCTGGCCAGCATCGGGCTGCGTACCCGCAAACTGCGCGCCGCGCTGTCCGCGCTCGGCATCGCCATCGGGGTGGCCGCCATCGTCGCGGTCCTCGGGTTGTCGTCCTCCGCCCAGGCCGGGCTGCTGGCCGAAATCGACCAGCTGGGCACCAACCTGCTAACCGTCGCCAACGGGCAAACCCTCGGCGGCGACAGCGCCGAACTCCCGGTCGCCGCACCCGGCATGATCTCCCGGATCGGCCCGGTCACCGCCGTGCAATACACCGGCGGGGTCCGCGGCGTGAACGTCTACCGCACCCCGCTGATCCCCGGGATCAACACCAACGCGCTGTCCGTGCAGGCCACCAGCCTCGACCTGCCCGCCGCCGTCGGCACCTCGGTGGCCCACGGCCGGTTCCTCAACCCGGCCACCGCCCGCGAGCCGGTCGCGGTGCTCGGCGCCGCCGCCGCCGGGCGGCTGGGTATCGACCGGCTCTACCCAGGCGAGCGGATCTGGGTCGGCCAGACGCCGAGGATCGGCCAGTGGTTCTACCTGGCCGGCATCCTGCACCCGGCCATACTCACCCCCGAAATCGACACCGCCGTGCTCATCGGCTTCCCCGCCGCCCAGACCTACCTCGGCTTCGCCGGGCACCCCTCCGAAATCTACCTGCGCGCGGCCACCGACCAGGTCAACGCCGTCCACGCCATGCTCGCCGCCACCGCCAACCCCGAAAACCCCAACCAGGTCACCGTCTCCCAACCCTCCGACGCGCTCGTCGCCCGCGCCCAAGCCAAGGCGGCCCTCAACGGCCTGTTCCTCGGCCTGGGCGCCGTGTCCCTGCTCGTCGGCGCCGTCGGCGTCGCCAACACCATGATCATCTCCGTGCTGGAGCGACGCTCCGAGATCGGGCTACGCCGCGCCCTCGGCGCCACCAAAGGCCACATCCGCACCCAATTCCTGTCCGAAGCCATGCTGCTCGCCACCCTCGGCGGCGCGGCCGGCCTCGCCACCGGCGCCGCCGCCACCGCCATCTACGCCCACACCAAACACTGGTCCACCGTCATCCCCACCCTCGCCTGGGCCGGCGGGCTGGCCGCCGCCCTGCTCATCGGCGCCCTCGCCGGCCTACTCCCCGCGTTGCGGGCCGCACGGATGTCACCCACCCAAGCGCTCTGGACCGTATAGGAGGCAGGCGATCGGAAAGCAGGCCGTCCCGAGCACATCGACGACCAGGCACAGCCACGACCAACCCCTGAGGAGGGCATGATGAACGACAGCACCCGCGTCACACGCCGGCCACGACGGGCACCCCCGAAGAAGCCCTCGACTGCGCCTGCCGCCTCTACCTGACCGACCCAACCGCTTGGTCATCGGATACAACACCGACGAATTAACAAGCGGAACCACTAGTGGCGCCTCTAGGCGATGACGACGGCGTCCCCGACGGAGATCAAGCCGTCGTTGAGGATCTGCGCGGTGAGCCCGCCCCGGTGGACCAGGTCGTTGATGATCCCGGGCCGTGTCAGCGACTGCAGGTGCTGGCACGGCTCGCAGAGCTTGGTGCCGAGGCACTCCACCGTGCCGACCCGGAAGCGCCGGCCGACCAGATCGTTGAGCTGGACCCCGCGCACCACCACCTGCCGGCGCGACTGGGCGCCGCTGAGGCCGACGTCCTCCAGGACCTCCGCCTCGATCAGCGTCAGCGCCCGATCCGGGTCGTCGCCGTCCTCACGGAAATGGCGGTCGCCTTTGAGTCCTTTGCCCGCCGCCACGCTGACGGAGCTGACCGGCGCGAGTGCTTCGCTCGGTCCGATGTTGATTGCTTCGACGTTCATCAGCCGATTGTGCCTAGCCGGCTACCGCCTCGCCACGCAATTACCAGCGCCGACCTCCTCCGGCCTCACCTGGCGGTTGGGCGCCAGCGGGTGTGGCGGGTGCCGGTGGGGCCCTCGCGGATCAGCTGCAGGCGGGGACGGGGGCCGTCGCTGCGGCTGGTCTGGGGTTTACGGCGACCGGCCTGCCAGGGCAGCGGCCAGCTGACGCCGGGGCCGTCGTAGTCCTGCTCGACGGCGGCGTGCAGGGTCCAGTTGGGGTCGTAGAGGTGGACGCGACCGAGCGCGCAGAGGTCGGCGCGGCCCGCGAGGACGATCGAGTTGACGTCGTCGTAGGACGAGATCGCCCCCACCGCGATGGTCGCGATGCCGACCTGGTTGCGGATCGCGTCGGCGAAGGGCGTCTGGTACGAGCGGCCGAAGCCGGGTTGCTCGTCGGGGGAGACCTGGCCGGTCGAGACGTCGATGGCGGCGGCGCCGACGGCCTTGAAGGCACGGGCGATCGCCACCGCGTCGGTGCCGGTAATGCCGCCCTCGGCCCAGTCGGTGGCGGAGATGCGCACGGTCATCGGCTTGCCGGACGGCCAGACGGCGCGCATGGCGGCAAAGACCTCCAGCGGGTAGCGCAGCCGCTTGGCGAGCGAGCCGCCATAGCGGTCGCGGCGCTGGTTGGTGAGCGGCGAGATGAACGACGACAGCAGGTAGCCGTGGGCGCAGTGCAGCTCCACCAGGTCGAACCCGGCCGCCTCCGCCCGGCGGGTGGCGGCCACGAACTGGCCCTTGATCGTGGCGAGATCCGCCAGGGTGAGCGACCGTGGCGTCTGGTTGACGCCGGGGCGGTAGGGCAGCGGCGACGGCGCGACCACCTCCCAGTTGCCGTCGTCCAGCGGCTCGTCCATCCCCTCCCACATCAGTTTGGTCGAGCCTTTGCGGCCGGAGTGCCCGAGCTGGACGCCGATCCGGGCCGCCGACTCCCGGTGGACGAAGTCGGTGATGCGACGCCAGGCTGCGGCCTGCGCGTCGCTGTAGAGGCCGCTGCAGCCAGGGGTGATCCGCCCGCTGCCGGAGACGCAGACCATCTCGGTCATCACCAGCCCGGCGCCGCCCAGCGCCTTGCCGCCGAGGTGGGTGAGGTGGAAGTCGCTGGGCATGCCGTCGCTGGCCCGGTACATGTCCATGGCCGACACCACCACCCGGTTGACCAGCTCCAGCGCCCCGAGCCGGAACGGCTGGAACATCGGCGGCCGCACGTCGCCGGCCGCGACGCCGCAGCGGCGCTCATGGTCGGCAAACCAGGCGTCGACGCGCGCGACGAACTCGGGGTCGCGCACCCGGAGGTTCTCATGGGTGACGCGGCGGCTGCGGGTCATGATGTTGAAGGCGAACTGCAGCGGCTCCTGGTGGGTGTACTGGCCGAGGTTCTCGAACCACTCCAGGCTGGCCTGAGCCGCCCGCTGGGTCGACGCCACCACCGGCTGGCGCTCGGCCTCATAGGCGTCCAGGGCCGCCTCCAGGGTGTCGTGCTCGTGCAGGCAGGCCGCCAGGGCGAGCGCGTCCTCCATCGCCAGCTTGGTGCCCGACCCGATCGAGAAGTGGGCGGTGTGGGCCGCGTCGCCCATGAGCACGACGTTGCCGTGCCGCCAGGAACGGTTCCGCACGGTGCGGAAGCTGGCCCAGCGGGAGTTGTTGGCCAGCACCTCATGGCCCTCCAGCACGCCGGCGAACAGCTCGCGGATCCGCTCGATCGACTTCTCGTCGGAGTCGCCGGGCGAGAAGTCCTGATCGGCGTAGGCATCGAAGCCGGCCGCCCGCCATACCGACTCGTGCAGCTCGACGATGAAGGTGCTGCCGGCGGCGTCGTAGGGGTACCCGTGGACCTGCATCACCCCGTGCGGCGTCTCGTCGACGTAGAACTTGAACGCGTCGAAGACCCGGCCGGTGCCGAGCCACATGTACCGGCAGGCACGCACCTCGATGGCCGGCCGGAAGCTGGCGGCGTAGCGCGCCCGCGTGGCGGAGTTGACCCCGTCGCAGGCGACCACTAGGTCATGGGCGCACGCCAGCTCGGCAGCGTCCGGCGCCTCGCGCTGGAAGTGCAGGGTGACACCGAGCGCCTGGCAGCGCTGCTGGAGGATCTGCAGGAGCCGTTGCCGGCCCATCGCGGCGAAGCCGTGGCCCCCGCTGGTGATGACCTGGCCGCGGTAGTGGACGTCGATGTCGTCCCAGCGGGCGAACTCCCGCTCCATGCGGGCATAGATCGCCGCGTCGGCGTGCTCGATGCCGCCCAGCGTCTCGTCGGAGAACACCACGCCGAAGCCGAAGGTGTCGTCGGCGGCGTTGCGCTCCCACACCGTGATCTCGTGTGTCGGGTCGAGCTGCTTGGTGAGCGCTGCGAAGTAGAGGCCGCCGGGGCCGCCACCGATCACCGCGATCCGCACCTGGCCGCCTCCCGTCTCCCGTCCAGCTCCGGCGCTACGTGGCCGGCGCGGGCGTGGCCTCGGCCCCTGCCTGCCCTGCCTGCCCTGCCTGCCGCAACCGGAAGCGCTGCAGCTTTCCGGTGCTGCTGCGCGGCAGGCTGTCGACGAACACCACGGCACGGGGATACTTGTAGGGCGCGATCTGCTGCCGCGCGAACTCCTGCAGCGCCCGCGCCTCCAGCTCGTCGCCGGTCACCCCCTGGCGCAGCACGACGTAGGCCGTGACCAGCTGGCCGCGCTCCTCGTCGGGGACGCCGACCACGCCGCACTCGACCACGTCGGGGTGGGCCAGCAGCGCCTCCTCGACCTCCGGCCCGGCGATGTTGTAGCCGGAGGAGATGATCATGTCGTCGCTGCGGGCCTGGTACCAGAAGTACCCGTCGCCGTCCTGGACGAAGGTGTCGCCGGTGAGGTTCCAGCCGTTGCGCACGTAGTCCCGCTGCCGGGGATCGGCCAGGTAGCGGCAGCCGGTCGGCCCCTTCACCGCCAGCCGGCCGAGCTGGCCTGGGGGCAGGGGGACGCCGGCCTCGTCGACGACGGCGGCGACGTAGCCAGGCACGACCCGGCCGGTGGCCCCCGGGTGGATGTCGTCGCCGGCCGCCGCAATGAAGATGTGCAGCAGCTCGGTGGTGCCGATACCGTCGATCAGCTTGACGCCGGTCGCCTCGTGAAACGCCCGCCAGGTGGACTCCGGCAGGTGCTCGCCCGCGGAGACACCCGCGCGCAGGGTCTGCAGCTGTGCCGCCTTGCCGGCGGCGAGCATGGCGCGGTAGCCCGTGGGGGCGGTGAAGCACACCGAAACGCGGTGCTCGGCGATCAGGTCGGCCAGCTCGCCCGGACTCGCCCGCTCCACCAGCAGCGTGGCGGCGCCGGCCCGCAACGGGAACACCACCAGGCCGCCGAGGCCGAAGGTGAACGCCAGCGGCGGGGTGCCGGTGAACAGGTCAGCAGGGGTGGGCCGCAGCAGGTGGCGGGAGAAGGTGTCGGCGATCGCCAGCACGTCGCGGTGGAAGTGCATCGTCGCTTTCGGCCGGCCGGTGGTGCCGGAGGTGAAGGCCAGCAGCGCGACGTCGTCGGCGGCCGTGTCGGCGTCGGGAAACCGCACCGGCTTGGCCTCGACCCGCCGGGTGAGGTCGCCGTCGCCCTCGCCGCCGTAGGCGACCAGCCGCAGGCCGGGGATGCCGGCACGCACGAGGTCGCCGGTGAAGCGGTGGTCGCACAGCGCGACATCGACGGCGGCGATCTCGCCGATCCTGGTCAGCTCCCCCGGCCGCAGCAGGGGCATGGTGGTGACCGCGACCGCGCCCGCCTTGAGCACCCCGAACCAGCACGCCACCAGCCACGGGTTGTTGGGGCCGCGCAGCAGCACGCGGTTGCCTGCCGCCACGCCGCAGTCGTCCACCAGCACGTGCGCCACCCGGTTGGCGGCGGCGAGCAGCTCGCCATAGCTCCAGCTTCGGGGCTCGGCCGGCTCCGCCGTCCTCCCGTGGACGGCATCGCTTCGCTCGCTTGCACGCTCGGCCGGCGGCCGCAGGCATTCCCGCTCGGCGCCGTAGCGCTGCGCCGTCCGGTCGAGCAGCTCCACGGCGCAGTTGAGCCGCTCGGGATACTGGACCTCGGGGATGTCGAAGCGGAACTCCGGCCACTGCTCGGCCGGCGGCAGGTGGTCGCGGCAGAACGTGTCGACGTGCGCCGACCGTATGAGTTGCGTCATTGCGCCTCCCGGTCCGAACCGACCCGCACTCCCAGTATTGCCTTGTCGCGGCGCGCCGTCACCTGGCCCGGCAGGATGCAGCAGGTGAGAGGACGGCGAACCGTTCCTGATACGTCAGCGTCTGTCAGTCAGCGCTGGCGGGCGGCACCGAACGGCCTTGTGCCACCTGGGCACCGGCGGTATCCGGTTCGGGCGGACGGGTCTTGTGGATTTGTGGCCGACCACTTGGAACTCAACGGACACCCTGCTCGACGCGGTACTGCCGCTGCGCCCGCGCCGCCAGGACCACCAGCAGCAGCACCATGGCGAGCAGAACGGCATTGGTGACGTACTTCGCCGTGGCCGGTACGTTCCCGAGCGGCTCCACGATGAACGCAGCCCCCGCCACCCCGAGCAGGCTCCCGGCGGCAGCGGCCAGGACGTGCGGGCCGCTCCAGTCACGGCGTCGCGACCACCGCCCCACCAGCACCAGCCAGACGACGACGGCACCGAACGCGATGCTGGTCGGCAGCCAGCTGTTGGGCTGCGGGCTGACCGGGCTCAGGGCGCCCAGCAACGGACGGATCCCCAGCAGGGCGAACGAGAGCGCTCCGACGACCAGCGGTGTGGGCACGTGATCCGACACGTGATCCGATGCGACCGGGCGCTGGGACGTGCGTGGCCGCGTGAACGCCAGGGCGACCAGGACGAGGATGATGATCGTCGTCGAGGCCAGTTGGGCCGGCGACGCCGTGAGCGTTTCGTTGGCCAGGGTGTCCCGTAGCACGAACACCGCGGCCAGCAGCCACAGGCCGGCCACGACGGCTAGGCCGACGGGGCCGAGCCACGGACGGGTGCCACGCTCGGGGACCAGGGCCTCCGCCAAGGCGATCGGTGCGCAGATGCTGCCGAAGGCGTGACCACCCAGGAAGTCCAAGGCCATGAACGCGCTCACGCCGATGGCCGGCAAGAGGGTGGGCTCGCGAATGTTGTCCCAGTAGGGGATTGCCCGGTAGGCGGGGTTGAACAGCGACTGGTCGATCACGCCGGCCTGGACCAGGCCGAACGCGAGACCGAGCAGCAGCATCGACGGCCACCCACGACCGGCCCGTCGCGTGGTCTCGCGGATGAGGACCGCGGGAGCACCGTACAAGGGTGCGAAGATCACCAGGCCGAAGATCAACGCAGCCGGGTTGCCGATGATGTCGTCGTAGCCGATGAGGTACTCCGCGCTCACCGGCGCGAACAGGAAGAGGAACAGGGCCGGTGCCACCGTGGCTCCTCTCCATCGGTGATATCGGTGATGCCGTATTCCCAAAAGATTCCTTTCTCTGAGTGTCGTCACGTCATAGGCGGGTGACGCCGACGGCGGCCATCGAGGATGGCGAACCCCTGCAGCTCGACCAGTGCGCCCTCGTCCCACAGGCGCGTCACGCCGACGGCGGCCATCGCGGGGTAGTCGCTGCCGGCCAGCCGCCTCCAGACGAGACCGATGTCGCGGGCATGGGCGCGGTAGTCGGCCAGGTCCACGGCGTAGACGGTCAGGCTTGCCAGCTGGGAGGGCGTCCCGCCCGCGGCCTCCAGCGCCGCCAGCAGGTTGCCGAGGGCCCGCTCGAACTGCTCGGCGACCCCGCCGACGACGATCCGGCCGGCGGCGTCGAGCGCGGTCTGGCCGGCGAGGAACACGACCCGGCCTTCCCCGACGACGGCGTGCGAGAAGCCGCGCGGCCGGCTCAGGGCCGTTGGGTTGATGCGCTCGATGCTCATGCCAGCGTCAAGGTTACGGTAGACGGTAGCCGCACGAGCCACGGGACCTGACGTGCCAGGGAGGCGAGACGTGCTCAAGCCCGAGGACTTCACCGACGTCATCTATGCCGTGGAGGAGGACGCCTTCGCGGTCGTCACCATCAACCGGCCCGAGCGGATGAACGCCTTCCGCGGGCGGACGGTCGACGAGCTGCTGTCCGCCTTCAAGCATGCCTGGGCCGACCAGCGGGTGGCCGCGGTCATCCTCACCGGCGCTGGCGAGCGGGCCTTCTGCGCCGGCGGCGACGTGAAGGAACGCGCCGAGACCGGCTCCTACGGGCCGACGGAGTGGGGGATGTTCGAGATCGAACGGCTGCACCGGATCATCCGCGACATCCCCAAGCCGGTGATCGCCGCGGTCAACGGCGTGGCCGTCGGCGGGGGCCACGTGCTGCATGTGCTCTGCGACCTGTCGATCGCCGCCGAGCATGCCCGCTTCGGCCAGACCGGCCCGCGGGTCGGGTCGTTCGATGCCGGCTTCGGGGCCGCCTACCTCGCCCGCGTCGTCGGTGAGAAGCGGGCCCGGCAGATCTGGTTCCTGCTCGACCTCTACGACGCCCCGACCGCCGAGCGCTGGAACCTCGTCAACGAGGTCGTCCCGGCCGGGGAGTTGCTCCCTGCCGCCCGCGCCTACGCCCGCAAGATCGCGGCGTACTCACCGACCGCGCTGAAGTTCCTCAAGCACGCCTTCAACGCCGACAGCGAGCACATCGCCGGCATCTCCAGCCTCGCCTTCGACGGCCTGGACCTGTTCACCCACTCCGCCGAAGGCATGGAAGGCGCCCAGGCCTTCGCCGAGAAGCGCGCCCCGGACTGGGGTCCCTACCGAGACCGACGACCCTGACGCTCCCGAGGCTTCTTGCACCTCACGGGGTGAGGCGGTTCGGCCCCCGGAACAGGAAGCTGGCGTCGCGGATCGAGTCGAGCCCCAGCAGGACCATGAGGAAGCGGCTCAGCCCGAAGCCGAAGCCGCCGTGGGGCGGGGTGCCGAAGCGGAAGCTGTCAAGGTAGAAGCGCAGCGGCTCCAGCTGCATGTCCTTCTCGAGCGCCTGCCTGCAGAGCACCTCGTAGCGGTGCTCGCGCTGCGCGCCGGTGGTGATCTCAACCCCGTTCCACAGCAGGTCGAAGCTTTCCGTCACGCTCGGGTCGTCCTCGGGGCGGAGGTGGTAGAACGGCCGCACGCCCTCCGGGAAGCGGGTGACGAACACGAACTCGTGCCCCTCCCGCTCGCGGACCAGGGCGGAGAGCTGCCGCTCTCCAGCGGGATCCAGGTCCTCCCGGGGCGTCTCGGGGTTCCAGCCCTCCGCGCGCAGCAGCTTGAGGGCGTCGGCCATGGCCAGCCTGGGGAACGGCAGCGCCGGCACCCGCACGGTGACGCCGTACTCCGCCTCGATCTCGGCTCCGTGCCGCTCGGCGACCCGCTCCAGGGTGTGGACGAGCAGGCGCTCCTCGAACGCCATCACGTCCTCGACCCCGTCGATCCAGGCCATCTCCACGTCCACGCTGGTGAACTCGGTGGCATGCCTGGTGGTGAACGACGGCTCCGCGCGGAACACCGGGCCGATCTCGAACACCCGCTCGATGCCGGCGGCAATCGCGAACTGCTTGTAGAACTGCGGCGACTGCGCCAGGTAGGCCTTGCGGTCGAAGTAGTCCACCCGGAAGACCTCCGCGCCGGACTCGGAGGCGGTGCCCATGAGCTTGGGGGTGTGCAGCTCGGTGAACCCCTCCGCCTGGACGATCTCGCGCATGGCCTGCTCGACGGTGGTCTGGATGTCGAACACCAGGCGGCGGGCGGTGGTGCGGCGCAGGTCCAGGAAGCGCCAGTCCGCGCGGTGCTCCGGCCCGGAGTGCTCGTCGATCGGCAGCGGGCTCTCAGCTCGCGCGACCACCTCCACCGACTCGGGGACCAGTTCGAGCCCACCCAGCTTGACGATGGGGTTGTCCTTGACGCGCCCGGTGACCACTACCGCAGACTCCACCGAGAGCGAGTCCAGCAGGGCCTCCAGCTGGTCAGGGTCGCCGTCGCCGCCGCCGCGTGCGTGGGTGACCTGGACGATGCCGGTCGGGTCGCGTACCAGCACGAACTGCATCTTGCGCTGCAGGCGCAGGGTCTGTACCCAGCCGCAGACGGTCACGGTGCGGTCAAGGTGGCCGCGCAGGTCGCTGATAAGGGTTCGTTGCATCCGGGCTCCAGGGATTCGGTCTTCGGCGTTCGTCGCCTGACGGGCCGTATTGTGACAGCCGTCGCGGTCAGGGCGCGGTCAGGGCGTGGGTGTGGCGGGCGATCACCAGGTCCTCGTCGGTAGCGACCACGTGGACGGTGCAGGGGCTGGCGGGCTGGCTGATCAGCGGCGCGCTGGCGCGGTTCTGGGCGGGATCGAGGCGGACGCCGAGGTGCTCGAGGCCCTCGCAGGCCTGCTGGCGGACCGGGGCGGCGTGTTCGCCGATGCCGCCGGTGAACACCAGCGTGTCCAACCCGCCGAGCACCGCCGCGAGCGCGCCGAGGTGCTTGCGGAGCTGGTAGCAGAACAGCTCGACGGCGAGCTCGGCGGCCGGGTCGTGGTCGCGCCGGGCCAGCAGGTCGCGCATGTCGCCGCTGCTGGCCGACACGCCGAGCAGCCCGGCCTCATGATCGACCAGCTGCTCCAGCGCGGCGGGGTCATAGTCGCGCCGGCCCGCCAGGTACACCAGTACGCCCGGGTCCAGGTCGCCGGGCCGGGTGCCCATCATCAGCCCGCCGCTCGGGGTGAAGCCCATGGTGGTGTCGAGGGGCAGCCCGTCGCGGACCGCGGCGAGGCTGGCGCCGTTGCCGAGGTGCGCCACGATGGTGCGGCCGTGGCGGCCGATGCGGGCGTGGTCGATGACGTACTCGTACGACAGCCCGTGGAATCCGTAGCGGCGCACACCGTCGTCCCATAGGCGGCGGGGGAGCGGGAGGCGCTGCGCCACCTCGGGCATGCGCCGGTGGAAGGCGGTGTCGAAGCAGGCGACCTGCGGTACCCCGGGCAGGTGCTTGGCGACCGCCTCGATACCGCGGAGCGCGGCCGGCTGGTGCAGCGGCGCGAACGGCACCAGCGCCTCCAGGTCGGCGAGCAGGCGGTCGGTGACCAGCGCCGGCGCGCTGTGGCCGGGGCCGCCGTGGACGACTCGGTGCCCGACCGCGCCCGGGGCGGGCAGACCGGCGTCGCCGAGCCGCGCCAGCGCCGCCTCGGCCGCCGCGCCCGCGTCGGCCCGCTCCACCGTGTCCCGCAGCAGCAGCTCCGGCGCCTCGGCCTCGGCCTCGACCCTGGCGCCGGCCCCGAAGCGGTACAGGGCGAGCTTCAGCGACGACGACCCGGCGTTGAGGCACAGCACCACGCCGCCCACGGACCCGGGGGCGGTCACGGGGTCGTCCAGGTCCAGTCGCGGACCTCCGGCAGGTCCTCCAGGTGCTCGACGATGTAGCGGCGGTGCCGGTCGAGCTGCTCGGCGCAGTAGTTCGCCAGCCGCGCGACGCCCTCGGTGTCGGGGATCCGGCGGGCGCGGCGCAGCGCCTCCAGGCACAGGTGGTAGCGGCTCGTCTGGTTGAGCACCACCATGTCGAACGGCGTGGTGGTGGTGCCCTGCTCGTTGTAGCCGCGCACGTGGAAGCGGTCCGGGCGGGTGCGGCCGTGGAGGATCTGGTGGACCGCGCCCGGGTAGCCATGGAAGGCCATGACCACATCGACGCTGTCGCTGAACAGGCCGCAGAACGCCGCCTCGTCCATGCCGTGCGGGTGGCGGTCAGGCGGGAACAGGGTCATCAGGTCGACCACGTTGACGACCCGGACCCGCAGCTGCGGCAGGTGCTCGCGCAGCAGCCATGCGGCCGCCAGCGTCTCCAGCGTGGGGATGTCCCCGGCGCAGGCCAGCACTACGTCCGGGGTGCCGCCCTCGTCGTTGCTGGCCCAGCGCCACACCCCAGCGCCGCGGGCGCAGTGCCGGCGGGCCGCTTCCACGTCGAGGTACTGCAGCTGCGGCTGCTTGTCGATCACGATCAGGTTGAGGTAGTCGCGGCTGCGCAGGCAGTGGTCGGCGATTGACAGCAGGCAGTTGGCGTCCGGCGGCAGGTAGATGCGGGTGACCTCGCCGCGCAGCGACAGGGCGGTGTTGACCAGGCCGGGCCCCTGGTGGCTGAAGCCGTTGTGGTCGTTGCGCCAGCAGGTGGAGGTGAGCAGCACGTTCAGCGACGGCACCGGGCGGCGCCAGGGCAGCGCGCGGGCGGCCTCCAGCCACTTGGCGTGCTGGATGGTCATCGACGCCGACACCATCGCGAACGCCTCGTAGGTGGAGAACAGCCCGTGGCGGCCGGTCAGCAGGTAGCCCTCCAGCCAGCCCTGGCACAGGTGCTCGCTGAGGACCTCCAGCACCCGCCCGTCGGGGGCGAGGTGCTCGTCGGTCGGCAGCGTCGCCTCCATCCAGGCCCGCTGGGTGACCTCGAAGACCGCCCCGAGCCGGTTGGAGAGCAGCTCGTCAGGGCAGAACACGCGGAAGTTGGCCTGGGCGGCGTTGCGGGCGAACACGTCCCGCAGCCACACGCCGAGCTGGCGGGTCGATTCGCGGGACTCGGTGGCCGGTCGCGCGACCGGGACGGCGTAGCGGGCGTCGTTGTAGGCGGGCAGGTCGAGCGGGACCTCGACCCGGCCGCCGTTGGCGTGCGGGCTCGACCCCATGCGCCGATCGCCTGCCGGCGCCAGCGCCGCCAGCTCCGGGCGCAGCAGGCCGTCGCTGCTGAACAGCTGCTCGGGCTGGTAGGAGCGCATCCACTCCTCCAGCATCCGCAGATGCTCGGGGTTGTCCCTGACGCCGGGCAGCGGGACCTGGTGGGCGCGGAAGGTCCCCTCGACCGGCACGCCGTCGACCGCCTTCGGCCCGGTCCAGCCCTTGGGGGTGCGCAGCACGATCGCCGGCCAGCGCGGCCGGAGGGCCCTCGCAGGCCCAGTCCCGGTCCCCGTCGCCGCTGAGGCGCTGCTGCGCGCATCGGCCTGGATGGAGCGGATCGCCTGGTAGCACTCCTCCAGGGCGGCGGCGAAGTCACGGTGGACCGAGCGCACGTCCTCGCCGGCGACCACCCGCACGTCGTAGCCGTGCCCGCCGAGCAGGGCGCGCAGCTCGTCGTCGCTGGAGCGGCCCAGCACGGTCGGGTTGGCGATCTTGTAGCCGTTCTGGTGCAGGATCGGCAGCACCGCCCCGTCGCGGGCCGGGTTGAGGTAGCTGATCGACTTCCAGGACCCCTCCAGCGGGCCGGTCTCCGCCTCGCCGTCCCCGACCACGCAGGCGACCAGCAGGTCCGGGTTGTCGAAGGCCGCCCCGAACGCGTGGACCAGCGCGTAGCCGAGCTCTCCGCCCTCGTGGATCGACCCCGGCGTCGGCACGCTCACGTGGCTTGGGATCCCGCCGGGGGTGGAGAACTGGCGAAACAGCCGCCGCAGGCCCGCCTCGTCCCGGGAGACGTCCGGGTAGAGCTCCGAGTAGGTGCCCTCCAGGTACACCCCCGCCACCACTGCCGGGCCGCCGTGGCCCGGTCCGGCGATGAAGATCACCTCGGCGTCATGGGCGCGGATCAGCCGGTTCAGGTGCGTGTAGACCAGGTTGAGGCCGGGGGAGGTCCCCCAGTGGCCGAGCAGCCGCGGCTTGATGTGACCGGGTTCCAGCGGCACCCGCAGCAGCGGGTTGTCCTTGAGGTAGATCTGCCCGACGGTGAGATAGTTCGCGGCGTTCCAGTAGGCGATCAGCCCTTCCAGCTCCGCTTCGGACAGCACCGAAGGCATGGCCATCCCTTCGTCGTCGTTTGCTCCGGGCGCGATCGCCTCGATGCTACCCGCCCGCCTGTCGGGTCGGGACGGTCGCCCGCTTGGGCGAGCGCGTCTGATCGCGCTATCCGCTCGCGGTCCCCGCGGCCTGCTGCGCCTGGCGGATCAGCGCGCCGAGGCGGTCGATGGCGCGCTGGTAGGCGCCGAGGTCGTGGCGGTCGAGGGCGGCCTGCGCCTGGTGGAACGCGGCGGCCTCCTGGGCGAGGATGCGGGCGAGCGCTGCTGGCGGCGACCGGCTCGGCCCCGCCGACGTCTGCCCGCTCGGGGGCGCCTGCCCGAGGATCTGGGCGATCGATCCCTCCAGGGTGGGGCTGTAGCCGAGGTCGTTGTTGAGGAAGGCCGCGACCCGGCGGAGCTCTGGGATCGCGCCCTGGCTCGCCTGGATGAAGATCGGCTGCACGTACAGCAGCGCGTCCCCGACCGGCACGGTCAGCAGGTTCCCGAGCGTTACGGTGGAGCCCTGCTGGTTGAACAGGGTCAGCTCCTTGGCCACGTTCGGGTCGGCCAGGATCTGGGCGTTCACCTGTGTCGGCCCGAACACGGTGCGGGCGCGGGGCAGGTTGAACAGGGTGATGGTGCCGTAGCCGTCCGGGTCCGCGCGGGCCGCCATGTAGGCGACCATGTTCTGCTTGCTGTTGGGAGTGAACGGCAGCACCAGCACGAAGTGCTCGCGAGTCTCGCCCGGCAGCCGCACCAGCAGGTAGTAGGGGCGCATCCGCTCCAGCTGGGGCACGCCCACCGCGAACGGGGTCGGGGCGGCACCGAGGCTCTGGCGGATCTGGCCGGAGCGGTCCTCGGGGATCGCCCAGAAGTCCTGCTTGGAGTAGAAGTCCTTGGCCGACGGGATGTGGTAGGAGGCGTAGCGGTTGGCCTGGATCGCGAACAGGTCCTCCGGGTAGCGGAGGTGCGCCTGGAGGTCCGCCGAGATCGAGGCGCGTGGGGCGAACAGGCTGGGGAACGCCCGGCGCCAGGCCCGCAGCAGCGGGTCGCGCTCGTCGAAGGCGTACAGCGTCACGGTGCCGTCGTAGGCGTCGACCACTGCCTTGACCGAGTTGCGGAGGTAGTTGGCGCGGCCATGCACGCCGCGGTCGCCGGGCTGGTCGCGGCGGGCAGCCGCCTCCATGCGGATGCGCTCGGAATAGGGATAGGCGTCGGTGGTGGTGTAGCCGTCGCGGATGAACACGATGCGGCCGTCGACCACCGCGACATACGGGTCGCCGTCCCACTGCAGGAACGGCGCGGCCTTCTCCAGGCGGGTGCGGATGTCCCGGTAGAGGATCACCCGCGAGCCGGCGGTGACGTTGCTGGAGATCAGCAGGTTCACGTCGTGGAAGCGGAGCGCGAAAGCGACCCGGCGCAGCAGCCCGCTCACCGGGATCCCGCCGCGCCCGCCGTAGCGGAACGACGCCTGCGGCTCGCCGCCGGGCGCGGGCGCGTCCACCTCGGGCTGGCGGGTGTCGGCTACCACGTAGGCGGGCGTGTCGGGCGGCGGCTCGCCGTAGTAGATGCGCGGCTGCTGGACCGGGATGGCCGCGCCCGCCGGCTGGTCAAAGCCGCTGGCCACAAACAACGGCCGTCCCGACGCCTCCGCGGTGTTGACCTGGGCGGCCACCACCCCATAGCCGTGGGTGTAGGCGAGGTGCAGGTTCTGCCAGGTCTGCGCGGACGGGTCCAGGTTGCGCGGGTCGACGTCGCGGGCGGAGATCATCACCTGGCGCCGCGTGCCCGCGATCGGGTAGCGGTCGACGTCGACATCGCTGAACTGGTAGTACTGGCCGATCGCCTGCAGGTTCTGGATGGCGGTCTTGAGCACGCCGGGCTCCCACAGGCGGACGTTGTCGACCGTGACCTGGTCGGCCTGCAGGGCTGCGGCTGGCAGGCGCTCCGCGGCGGCGTACTCGGTCGTCGTGACGTGATCCAGCGCGAACGCCTTGCGGGTGGCGTCGAGGTTGCGCTGGATGTACGGCAGCTCCCGCTGCAGCTCCTGCGGCGCGACCTGGAAGCGCTGCACGATCGTTGGGAAGATGCCGCCAACCAGGATTGACGACAGCCCGAACAGCACCAGGCCGCTGCCGGCCAGCAGGTAGCCGCGCGAGCGGATCGTGGCGAAGACCAGCAGGGCGCAGACCGGCGCCAGCAGCACCATCAGGCGCAGCGCCGGGAGCTGCGCGTGCACGTCGGTGTAGGAGGCACCGGTCACCACCCCACGGGGCGAGAACACCAGTGAGAACTGGTCCAGCCGGTAGCCCCAGGTCTTGAGCAGCAGCGCGAGGCCGAGCAGCAGCGACAGGTGCGCGCGTGCCTCGGGACTGACCCGCCGTCCCGCCAGCCGCGGCCGGATCCCGCCGAGCAGGTACCAGCTCCCGCCGGTGACCAGCAACGTCGCCAGCAGGGTGAACAGCAGCCAGCCGAAGACCAGCCGCTGCAGCGGCAGCGTGAAGGTGTAGTAGCCGATGTCGCGGTGGAACTGCGCGTCGACGTCGCCGAACGGCACCTGGTCGCGCCACAGCAGCAGCGCCTGCCATTTGCCTGCCGCGTGCAGCGCGACGCTGAGCACCAAGACAGCCACCAACCCCGCCTGGAGCCACCACCGGTGTGGGGCGAGCAGCACCTGCCAATGGTCGCGGTCGGAGGGCAGCGCCTCGCCGCCATCGGCCGCGTCGCGCCGCCGCTCCCGAGCCAGCGCCCGAGCGGCGGCCCGCGACGCGAGCCGCAGATTCACCACCAGGAACAACCCGGTCCCAGCCCCGGCAACCAGCGCGAGCGCGAACCTCGCGCCGAGAATCCTCCAAAACACCTGGGCCTTGCCGACCTCCTGGAACCACAGCAGGTCGGTGTACAGCCCGGCCAGGGCGAACAGCAGCCAGACGAGGACGAGCAGGCTCGCCGCGACCACAAGGGTCCGCGTGCGCGGTGGGCGGCGGAGCACCGCCACCCCAAGCCCCTTCGATGCGACCACCGGGCGGCTCCGATGGGACGACTGCGCTCTCTACCCTAACACCACCCAGCCCAGCCGCGACCATGCGACCTCGCGACGCGACCTCGTGACGCGGCTGTGTCGGCGGCGTAGGCTCTTGCCTGGGTGCCAGGATTGTCCAGATGCAGCCCAGGAGCCGGGAGGGACGCGATGGAGCTGACCCAGGACAAGGCCCTCTGGATCTATGACCGGATGGTGACCATCCGGGCCTTTGAGGAGCGGGTGGCAAAGCTGTTCGCCGACGGCCACATCCCCGGCTTCGTCCACCTCTATGCCGGCGAGGAGGCGGTCGCGGTCGGTGTCTGCGCGCACTTGCAGGACACGGACTTCATCACCTCGACCCACCGGGGCCACGGCCACTGCATCGCCAAGGGCGTCCCGCTCGGCGCGATGATGGCGGAGCTGTTCGGGCGGGTGGACGGCGCCTGCAAGGGCAAGGGCGGCTCCATGCATATCGCCGACGTCTCCCGCGGCATGCTGGGCGCCAACGGGATCGTCGGCGGCGGCCCGCCGCTGGCCTGCGGTGCCGGGCTCACCGCAAAGCTCAAGGGCACCGGCGCGGTCTGCGTTTGCTTCTTCGGCGACGGCGCGGCGGAGCAGGGAACGACCCATGAGGCGATGAACCTGGCCGCGATCTGGAAGCTCCCGGTGGTGTTCGTGGCCGAGAACAACGGCTTCGCCGAGTCCACCCCAGTCGAGTACCACTGCGCGGCCTCGAACATCGCCGACCGAGCCGCCTCCTACAACATCCCCGGCATCTCGGTGGACGGCTACGACGCCGTCGCCATGTACGAGACGGCCGGCGAGGCGGTGGCCCGCGCCCGCCGCGGCGACGGGCCCAGCCTGATCGAGGCTAAGACCTGGCGCTACTTCGGGCACTTCGAAGGCGACCAGGTCACCTACCGGACCGCTGAGCAGTCGGCCGCCTACCGCGAGCACGACCCGCTCACCTGGTTCGCCAAGCAGGCGCTGGAGCGCGGCCTGCTAGACCCCGCCCAGGTCGAGGAGCGCGACCAGGCCGCCGAGGCGGCGGTCGACGAGGCGATTGCCTTCGCCGAGCGGAGCCCCCATCCGGCGCCCGAGGACGCGCTCACCGACGTCTACGTCAGCTACCGGTAGGAGGGTGCACCATGGCCGTCGCCACCCGCACGATCACCTTCCGCGAGGCCGTCAACGAGGCGCTGCGCCAGGAGATGGCCCGCGACCCCGACGTGGTGCTGATGGGCGAGGACGTCGCCGGCGGCGCCACCGTCCCCGGGTTCGAGCAGGAGGACGCCTGGGGCGGGGTCCTCGGCGTCACCAAGGGGCTGGTGCAGGACTTCGGTCGCGACCGCGTGCTCGACACGCCGATCTCCGAGTCGGGCTTCATCGGCGCGGCCGTCGGCGCTGCGGCCACGGGGCTCCGCCCGGTCGCCGAGCTGATGTTCGTCGACTTCTTCGGCGTCTGTATGGACCAGATCTTCAACCAGGGCGCCAAGCTCCGCTACATGTTCGGCGGCAAGGCCCGCGTCCCGCTGGTGATCCGCACCATGATCGGGGCCGGCTTCCGTGCAGCCGGGCAGCACTCTGGCTGCCACTACTCGGTCTTCACCCATATGCCCGGGCTCAAGACGGTAGTGCCGTCCACGCCGGCCGACGCCAAGGGCCTGCTCGCCGCTGCCATCCGCGACGACGACCCGGTGCTGTTCTTCGAGCACAAGCTGCTCTACGACACCACGGGCGAAGTTCCGGAGGGCGAGCATCTCGTCGAGCTTGGTCGTGCCGCCGTGCGGCGCGAGGGCGACGGCGCCACCGTGGTGGCCATCGGCCGCATGGTCAACCTCGCGTTGGAGGCGGCCGAGGCGCTGGCCGCGGCTGGCGTCGAGGTGGAGGTGATCGACCCGCGTACCCTGTCGCCGCTTGACGACGAGACGATCCTCGCGTCGGTGCGCAAGACCGGCCGGGTGGTCGTGGTCGACGAGGACAACCCGCGTTGCTCGATGGCCACCGACATCGCCGCCCTGGTCGCCTCCCGGGCCTTCGACCACCTGGACGCCCCGCCGCAGCTGGTCACCGCGCCGCACACGCCGGTGCCGTTCGCGCCGGTGCTCGAGGACTTCTACGTTCCCACGCCGGAGCGCATCGCCCAGGCGGTCCAGGCCACCCTCTAGCCCTCTCGCGAGGTCCGCTGATGCTTACCGAGGTCCGCATGCCGAAACTCGGCATGGCAATGAAGAAGGGTGCGGTCACCAAGTGGCTCAAAGCCGAGGGCGAGACCGTCCAGGAGGGCGCCGAGCTGTTCGAGCTGGCGACCGAGAAGATCACCGCCGTCGTCCCGGCGCCCGCCTCTGGGCTGCTCGGCCGGGTGGTGGCCCAGCTCGGCGCCGAGCTGTCGGTCGGCGCGCTGCTCGCCCTCATCGGCGAGCCGGGCGAGGTCTTCCCGCCCGCACACGAGCTGGCCGCCAGCGCTGCGGAGCCGCAGCCGGGAGCGCCCCCGTCCCCAGCCGGAGCGCCGCCCGCTCCACCCGGGTCAGCGGCCCAGCGCGGCGGCGGTGGAGGCCGCGGCGGCGACGGGGCACCGGTGTCCCCGGCGGCGCGGCGCCGCGCCCGGGAGCTTGGCGTGGACGTCGCCCTGGTGCCGCCGAGCGCGCCCGGCAAGCGAATCATGGTGGAGGACGTGGAGGCGTTCGCGGCCACCGCCGAAGCCGCCGCCGAGGCCGCGGCCGGGGAGGTGCTGGCCCCGGCCGGGCGGGTGGTGCCGTTCACCGGGATCCGCAAGGTGGTCGCCGAGCGGCTCAGCGAGAGCCTGCGCACCACCGCGCAGGTCACGATCTCGCGTGAGGTGGAGGCGGGTGGGTTGGTGGCGCGGCGGGCCGCGCTCGCCGCCGGCTTCGAGGCGGCCACCGGGCTCCGTCTCACCTTCACCGACTTGCTGGTCGAGGCCGTGGCCCGCCTGCTCGCCGACCATCCGCTGCTGAACGCGACCCTGACCGACCAGGGCATCGTCGTCCCCGACGCCGTGCACGTGGGCATTGCCGTCGCGCTTGAGGACGGCCTGATCGTGCCGGTCATCCGCGACGCGGGCACCCGCCCGCTGGCCGAGCTCGCCCGGGACCGGGCCGACCTGGCCGCCAAGGCCCAGGCCGGGACCCTGACTTTGGACGAGGTCGAGGGCGGCACGTTCACGATCTCGAACCTGGGCAGCTTCGGCGCCGATGCCTTCACCCCGATCGTGAACCCGCCGCAGTGCGCGATCCTCGGCGTCGGCCGCATCGTCGACAAGCCGGTGGCGGTCGAGGGCCGGGTGGAGGTCCGGCCGCTGCTGTGGCTGTCGCTCACCTTCGATCACCGGATCGTGGACGGCGCGCCCGCGGCCCGCTTCCTCCGGGAGCTCGGCGACCGCCTCGCCACGCCGGCGCCGGGGTAGGCGGCACCGCGTGCCCACAGCGGCAGCGGTCGGGCTGATCGCGAACCCGGCGGCGGGCCGGGATATCCGCCGCCTGACCGCCCACGCCTCGGTGGTCCCGAACCATGAGAAGGCCTCGATCGTCCGCCGGGTGCTGCACGGCTTGGCCGCGACCGGCGTGGAGGTCGTGGTCTACCTGGCCGACAACGCTGGGATCATCGCCGCCGCGGTCGACGGCGCCCGCCCGCCGGTCGCCATGGAGGCGCTCGGCCTGCGCGCCCACGGCTGGGCGTCGGACTCGACCGAGGCCGCCCGGCTGCTGGCCGCGGCAGGGGTTGGCGCGATCGTGACCCTCGGCGGCGACGGGACCAACCGGGCGGTGGCCGCCGCCTGTGGCGACGTGCCGCTGGTGGCGGTCTCCACCGGCACCAACAACGTCTTCCCCACGATGGTCGACGGCACCGTGGCTGGACTCGCCGCCGGTCTGGTTGCGACCGGGGCGGTGGCGGCGGAGCAGGTGGTGCGACGGACCAAGCGGGTCGAGGTCGAGGCGCCCGGAGTCTCCGACTTCGCCCTGATCGATGCTGCCGCCTGCGCCGACGCCTTCGTCGGCAGCCGCGCGATCTGGGACGTGGCGCGGGTTCGCGCGCTGGTGCTGACCCGGGCCGAGCCCTGGTCGGTCGGCCTGTCAGCGATCGGCGGCCGCCTGCGCCCGCTGGCCCCGGACGAACCCAGCGGGCTGTACGTCAAGCTCGGCGAGGGGCCGGTGGTGACCGCCGCAGTCGCGCCTGGAGTGGTCGCCAGCGTCGCGGTCGCGGGCTGGCGGCTGCTCGAGCTCGGCGAGCCGGTCACGCTCGGCGGTGGCGGCACGGTCGCACTGGACGGCGAACGGGAGCTGGCCCTCGACCTCGACGGCAGCGCCATCGCGGCAGTGACCCTGACCGGCCCACGCGTGGTCGACATCCGCGCCACCCTCGCGGCGGCCGGCCGTGCCTGAGGCAGCGGCTGACCTGGTGGTGGTGGGCGGCGGGCCGGCCGGGGTCGCCGCCGCCCTGGCCGGCCGCCGGGCAGGCGCCGAGGTGGTGCTCCTCGAGCGGGGTCTGCTCGGCGGCACCTGCGTTCATGCCGGCTGTATCCCCTCGGCCGCCTACCACACCACGGCCTCGATCCTCCACGACCTGCGCCGAGCCGGCACGCTCGGGGTGGAGGTGGAGGGCGGTGCCGCCAGCGCCAGGCTCGCCTGGGACCGCGTCCAGGCCTGGGCGTCCCGGGCCAGCGAAGCGGTCGCCGCCGGGGTGCGCGCCCAGCTCGGCTACGCCCGGGTCACCGTGGCGCAGCGCACCGCCACGGTCGCGCCCGGCGGGGTGGACGGCTACGAAGGCGTCCCAGCGGTGGTCGCCGTGGGTGCCCGCTCCGTGGCGCCCGCCGGCATGCTGTCCAACGACACTGTGATGGGGCTCGCTGCGGTGCCCCGGAGCGTGCTGGTGATGGGAGCGTCGCGTTTCTCGCTGGAGTGGGCGGACCTGTTCGCCACCGCCGGCAGCCGCGTCACCGTGGTCGTGCCAGGCGAGCGCGTCCTCCCTGAAGAAGACGCCGACCTGGCCGGCTTCCTGCAGCTCGCACTGGAGGAACGGGGGGTGACCTTCATTGCCGAGGCCGAAGCCGACGGCGAGCGCGAGGGCGAGCGCTACGAGGCGATCCTCTCAGCCGATACGCGCGAGCCCAACCTGCCCGGCCTGGAGGTCGACGCGGCCTGCCGGACGCGGCTGCCGGGGGTGTGGGCGGCCGGCGACGTGACCGGCCCGCGGTGGCTCTCCAACCGGGCCCGCGCCCAGGGTCAGGCCGCCGCCGTCAATGCCCTGGGCGGTTCGGTGAAGGTGCGCGAGGAACGCCTGCCCCGCAGCGTCAACACCAACCCGGAGCTGGCCGCCGTCGGCCTCACCGAGGCCGAGGCGAGCGCCCGCGGGATCGGCGTCGCGGTCGGGTTCGCCGACCTGGCCGTCAGCCCGCGCGCGCTGACCCTCGGCCGTGCCGCCGGGGCCCTCAAGCTGGTGGTCGCCCCCGAGTTCGGCGAGATCCTCGGCGCCCACATGGTCGGCGTGGCCGCCAGCGAGGTGATCGCTCAGGTCGCCCTCGCCATGGAACTGGAGGCCGACTATCGCGACCTCACCCGTATCGCCCACATCCACCCGACCCTCGCCGAGCTTGTCACCGACGCCGCCGCCGCGATCTGACAGCGATCACGACCCGCCAGCCCGCCAGCCCGCCGTTATCAGCCGGCGAGTAGTGCCCGGACGCGGGACTGGCCCGTCACCCGATGCTGATGGGAGGCGCTGGCGAAGGCTGCATCCACACCGGCTGTGTCTCGCAGCGGCCGCGCCTCCGCAACCACTCGCGCCCAGTCCTGCGACACGCCGTAGCCGGTGAGGACCGCGAGTGCCTGTGCCACAGGCAGCAGGTCGAACCAACGGACTGCAACGGCGGAGCGGGCTTGCACGTCGAGGTCGCCGTAGAGGCGCACTCGGGCCACGCCGCCGTCGGGATAGACGTCCAGGCGGACATGGGTGGCTCGGAAGGCGCCGTCGACGAGGTACCGGTGGCGGGTGTCCGGCATGACCTTCTGTTTGGGCACGATGTCGAACCAGGCGTCCGGGTCGTCGAGCGACGAGGTGGTCGCATCGCAGCCGCGCAGTGCCGCTTCCTCCGGCGCATTGCCGAGGAAGAACATCGTGTCGATCTCGGCGCGCTTCGGGAAGCCGGGCGCAGCGAGCTGGAACAGCACCCAATCGTTGCCCGGACCACGGCGCCGCCGGTTCTCCCAACCCTCGCCCATATGCCGCGGAAGGCCAGGCGCATTGAGGTTGTGCGGCGAGGAGAAGAACCGGTCGCTGCAGTCGATGGCCAGGCCACCGTTCTCCTGGGCCAGCAGGTCAAAGGGCGCGCCGGCAAGGTAGCGCGGGTCGGGAATGACCTCGCCGTATGCCCGGAAGCGTGCGATGCCGCCGTCGGGGTACATGCTCAGACGCAGATGCGTGAACCTCCGTTCCAGGTCCACCTCGAAAATGTTCTGGGTGTCGCCCCCCACCGGCGAGCGTGGGACGACCGTCTCCCACGCCACGCCGTCGGCCAGCAACGCAGCCACGGCCGGTGTGCCCTCCAGGCCACACGCCTCGACGGAGACCTCCTCCGGGGAGTTGCCGCGGAAGAACGCGGTGTCAACAACCACCGACCGGACGATCCCGGGCACACCCAGCCGGATGATGGCCCAGTCGTGGCCGGGCTCGCGGCGGCGTCGGGTCTCCCACCCGTCGTAGACCTTGCCCCTGGGCCCGAATGCGTGCGGGTCGTGGGCAGCCGGTTCGGGCTTGAGCAGGTTCTCCTTCTCGGCGAACCATTCGTCGCTCGCGGCCATGACCGCGCCGCCGAGGCTCCGCGCGGCAAGGTCCACTCTGTCGACGAACCCGGTCATGACACCCCGCGGCGCAGGACCCGGCCGCGCGGGACCTTATCGACGCGGATGCCGCGTAGCCAGGTGGCGCGCACCACCCCGGCCAGCTCGCGACCCGCGTACGGCGTGACGGGGTGGCGGTGGTACAGAGCGGTCGGGTCGACGGTGAAGGTCTCGTTCGGTGCGAACACACAGAGGTCGGCGTCAGCCTTGGGCGCGAGCACGCCCTTGCGGGTCAGCCCAGCAAGCCGGGCTGGTGCGGACGCCATCCATCTCACGACGTCGTCCAACGGGATGCCGCGCTGGCGTGCGGCGGTCCACACGATCGGCAGGCTGAGCTGGAGCGAGCTGATCCCACCCCAGGCTGTGCCGAAGTCGCCGACATCGAACCGCTTGCGCGCTGGCGGGCTCGGCGAGTGGTCAGAGACGATGCAGTCGATGGTCCCCGCCCGCAGCCCGGCCCACAGCGCCTTCCGGTTGTCCGCTTCGCGGATGGGCGGGCAACACTTGAACTGCGTCGCGCCAGCGGGGATCTCCTCGGCGTTAAGGCAGAGGTAGTGGGGGCAGGTCTCGGCCGTCATGCGCACCCCGGCGCGTCGCGCCGCAGCGATCATGGGGAGCGCGTCGGACGACGACAGGTGCAGGATGTGAACCCGGCCACCGACGCGCCGCGCCAACTCGATCAGCTGGCTGACGGCAAGATTCTCGGCGGCGCGGGGACGCGAGGCCAGGAAGTCGGCGTAGCGCCGCCCGCGGCAGGCCGGTGCCCGCTCGAGCGCGGTCGCGTCCTCGGCGTGGACGATCAAGCGTGCGCCGAAACGGCGCAGCTCCGTCATGGCCGTCCCGAGCTGCTCGATGTCGACCATGGGGAACTCATCGACGCCGGAGGGGGAGAGGAAGCACTTGAACCCGAAGACTCCAGCCTCGTGCAGCGCATGCAGGTCACCGACGTTGCCACCGACGACGCCACCCCAGAAGCCGACGTCGGTGTAGCACTGGCCGTCCGCCGCCTTCGCCTTGATCGCCAGCGCCTGGACATTCACGGTTGGCGGGATGCAATTCAGCGGCATGTCGATAATCGTCGTGATGCCCCCCGCCGCGGCCGCCCGAGTCGCCGTGGCGAACCCTTCCCACTCGGTGCGCCCTGGCTCGTTCACATGCACGTGGGTGTCCACAAGACCCGGCAGTAGCATCTCGTCCTCGGACAACACGACGGTTTCGCGGGCACGGAAGCGCGCATCGTATGGCTTAACCGCGACAATAACGCCGTTGCGGACAGCGACAGCAGCGGCCCTTGTCCCCTCTGGCATCACCGCTCGTCGGGCTCGGAAGACCAAGGTGTAGTCGTGCGCCATATCATGGGGACCCTACCTCCCTGTCGCCTCTTTCACATAGGCGTTGGATGCGAGTCGGATGTGAGGTGCCCATGCGGATCGCCCGCCCGAGGACGTTGCAGGAAGCCTTCGATGCGCTCGAGCAGATGCCGGAGGCGCAGTTGCTGGCCGGCGGCACGGATTTCATGGTGGAGGTGAACTTCGGCCATCGCCGCCCACCTGCGGTGGTGGGGCTGCGGCGTGTCGAGGAGCTCATGGGCTTCGAGCTCACCGATAACGAGATCATCCTTCGTGCCGTCCTCACCTGGACCGAAGTCGAGACTCAGCTGAACGTTGCGTTGCCCGCGCTGGCGGCTGCGGCCCGCACGATAGGTTCACCGCAGATGCGGAACGCAGGCACCGTGGGGGGCAACCTCGGCACCGCAAGCCCGGCGGGCGACTCCCTGCCGGTGCTGGCCGCGATGGATGCCACCATCGTCCTTGCCAGCCGTGGCGGCGAGCGACGGCTGCCGTTGTCGGGGTTCATCACCGGGGTGAAGCGCACGGTCATACAGCCGGGCGAGATCATCCGGGAGGTCCGCGTCCCGCGGCTGCACGGTCCGCAGCATTTCCTGAAGGTCGGCACCCGCAACGCGATGGTCATCTCGATCGCCTGTGCGGCGGTTGTGGTGGACACCGAAGGCCGGACGGTCCGCTGTGGTCTCGGCGCGGTCGCGCCAACCCCGATCCGTGCAGCAGAGGCTGAGTCGTTCATCACCGACGCGATCGACTGGGACGGTCTGCGGGCGTCGCCCGCGGCCGTCGCGCGCTTCGGCGAGCTCGCGGCCGCGGCGGCATCCCCGATCACCGACCATCGCAGCACAGCCGAGTACCGTCGGCACGCACTCAAGGTCATCGCCACCCGGGCACTGCAGAGAAGCCTCGCAGCATGACCGCCCACCTGCCATCGGAGCATTACACGCTCACCGTGAATGGGCGGGAGCGCGAGGTGACCGAGGCCTGGCTGGGGGAGAGCCTGCTCTACGTGCTGCGTGAGCGGCTCGGGCTCCTCGGTGCCAAAAACGCCTGCGAGCAGGGCGAGTGCGGCTCCTGCTCGGTGCTGCTGGACGGCTGGCTGGTGGCCTCCTGCTGCGTCATGGCAGCTGATGCGGTGGGCAGCGAGATCACCACCGTGGAGGGCCTGTCGGGTGAAGGTGATCTGTCGGATGTGCAGCGCGCTTTCGTCGAGGGGGGCGCCGTGCAGTGCGGCTTCTGCACGCCGGGGCTGATTGTGGCCATCCATAGCCTGCTCGACCGGAACCCCCATGCGACCGAGCTGGAGCTCCGCGAGGCGATCTCGGGAAATCTCTGCCGCTGCACCGGGTACGGCCGGATCTTCGCGGCGGTCCGTCGTGTCCAGCAGGAGCGTGCCCATGCCGACCGCTAGCACGACCACGACCTTTACCCGTAGGCGCCGTGCTCCGGGGGTCGGCGAGAATGCTCTGCGTCCCGATGGTATCCCTAAGGTGACCGGCCGGTTCGCCTTCTCCTCCGACCTTTGGATGGAGGGCATGGTGTGGGGCCGCACGGCGCGGAGCCCGCACCCGGCCGCGCGAATCCGCAGCATCGATGCCGCTCCCGCCTTGGCGATGCCTGGCGTGCACGCGGTGATCACCGCGGAGGACGTGCTGGGCAGTCCGACGTACGGGCTTGGCCACCCCGACCAGCCGGTGTTCGCCAGCGACGTGGTCCGGTACCACGGCGAGCCCGTCGCCGCGGTGGCCGCAGACCACCCCGAGACCGCGCAGCGTGCGTGCGCGGCGATCGTGGTCGACTACGACGTGCTCACGCCGCTGGTGGACACCGAGGCGGCGATCACCGCTGCGCCAATCCATCCAGCCGGCAATGTCTTTCGCCATATCAAGCTCCGCCACGGCGATCCCGACGCGGCCGGCGATGTCGCCGTCGAGGGGACCTACGAGGTCGGGATGCAGGACCAGGCGTTCCTTGGCCCGGAGTCCGGGCTGGCGGTGCCTTCCGAGGACGGCGGCGTCGAGCTCTACGTTGCCACCCAGTGGCTGCACATGGATCGGGACCAGATCGCGGCGTGTCTGAACCTGCCTTCTGACAAGGTCCGGTTGACGCTGGCCGGAACCGGCGGGGCGTTCGGCGGCCGCGAGGACCTCAGCATGCAGATCCATGCCTGCCTGCTCGCGCTGAAAACCGGCAAGCCCGTGAAAATGGTCTACTCGCGCGAGGAGTCCTTCTTCGGCCACGTGCACCGCCACCCGGCCAAGCTGTGGTACCGACACCACGCCGCCCGGGATGGCCGCCTGGTCAAGGTGGAGGCCCGGCTGCTCTTCGACGGCGGCGCGTACGCATCTACCAGCAGCGCGGTGATCGCGAACGCGACCTGCTTCGCATGCGGCCCCTACCTCGTGCCCAACGCCGCCGTCGACGGCTACGCGGTACGCACCAACAACCCGCCGTGCGGCGCGATGCGCGGGTTCGGGGCGGTGCAGACATCGTTCGCCGCCGAGGCCCAGATGGACAAGCTGGCCGCCGCGCTCGGCATCGACCCGGTCGAGCTGCGGCTCCGCAACGCCCTGAAAACCCACGATGAGCTGATCACCGGGCAGGTCATCACCGGCGCCGCTCCGGTCGCGGAGTGCATCCAGGCGTGCCGCGCCCTGCCGATGCCACCGCCATTGTCCGAAGCTGCGCCGGCGATGACGCGGCCTGGCGGCGCCGGCGTAACCGCGCTGCACGGCGACGTCCGCCGGGGGGTCGGGTTTGCGGTCGGGTTCAAGAACCTCGCCTTCTCCGAGGGATCCGATGACTATTCGACGGCGCGGGTCCGCCTGGAGGCCGGGCCCGACGGCACTCCCATGGCCGCCGTGCACATGGCCGCTGCCGAGGTCGGCCAGGGTTTTGTGACCATCGCCCAGCAGATCGCGCGAGCCGAGCTCGGCGTCCACGAGGTCATCCTCCACGCCCCCGACACCCGGATCGGCTCGGCCGGCTCCTCCAGCGCCTCCCGCCAGACGATGATGAGCGGCGGCGCGGTGCAGGTGGCCTGCGCGGCCGTCCGCGAACTCCTGCTGGAGCGGGCAGCGCTGGAGCTGCGCCTGGACGTAGCCGACCTGGTGCTGGAAGCAGGCGACGTCGGCAGCAACGACGGCCGCCGCAGCATGTCGCTGGTGGAGGCGTTGAAGGCCGGCCCGGTGGAGGCCACCCGCGAGTTCCGCCACCCGCCGACCGACCCGCTCGATGACGACGGGCAAGGCAACGCGCACTGGTCGTTCGCGTTCGCGGCGCACCGCGCGGTCGTCGATGTCGACCCTGAGCTTGGGCTCGTCCGCGTCGTGCAGATCGCGACCGCGCAGGATATCGGCAAGGCCCTGAACCCGCTGGCGGTCACCGGCCAGGTCGAGGGCGGCATCGCGCAGGGCGTCGGCCTCGCGGTAATGGAGGAGATCATCGTCGACAACGGCCGGATCCGGAACCCGTCGTTCACCGATTACCTGTTGCCGACCGCTCTGGACATGCCGGACGTCGTCCAGACCTGGATCGAGCAGCCCGAGCCCGGTGCCCCCTACGGCGCGAAGGGCGTCGGCGAGGCGCCCACTGTCTCGTCGACGGGGGCCGTGGTGGCGGCCATCCGCCAGGCCACCGGGCTCGACCTCGCCTGCGTTCCGGTGCGGCCAGACGACATTGCACTCTCCTTCGGCCCGGAGCGTTCCCGCTGACGCCTTCGATCCGACCCACCAGCGCAAGGGAGCCAACGGCAATGGGCATCGTCTTGGGGTCGAGCAGCTACGGCAAAGCGGGGATCCACCTGTTCAAGGTGATCCGGGAGGCCAGCCATCACCAGGTCAGGGACTACCGCGTCGACGTGTCGGTGACCGGCGACCACGAGGCGCTCTACGCCAAAGGCGACAACACTGGCGCCATCGCGACCGACACCATGCGCAACACGGTGTACGCGCTCGCCAAGCAGCACAGCTTCGACTCCCCTGAACAGTTCGGCTTGCGGCTGGTGGACCATCTGCTGACCCAACCGCGGGTGACGGGCGTCCAGGTGCGGCTGGTCGAGCAGCGCTGGGACCAGATCACCGTGGACGGCAAGCCCCACGAGCACGCTTTCACGAAGGCCGCTGGTGCCGAGCACGTCGCCACCGTCAGCGGCAGCGGCGACGAGCGGAACGTCAGCGCCGGGATCGACGACTTCCAGGTCCTCAAGACCACCAACTCCGGCTGGGAGCACTTCCTCGAGGGTGGCTACCGTACGCTCAAGGACGCCAGCGACCGGATCCTCGCCACGACCGTGACCGTCACCTGGGACTACGGCCAGCCGGCGGCCGACTTCCCGCGCCTGTGGCAGGGCGTCCGCGAGCAGATCGCGACGACCTTCACCGACCACTACAGCCCATCGGTGCAGCACACCATCTTCTTGATGGGCAAGGCCGTGCTCGGGCGGTTCCCAGAGATCGAGAGGATCCGCTTCAGCCTGCCGAACAAGCACCACGTCCTCTACGACCTCTCGCCGTTCGGCCTGGAGAACGACAAGGAGATCTATTGGGTCGCCGTCGAGCCGTACGGCCTGATCGAAGCGACCATTCATCGCGACCGGGTGGATGAGGTGCGATGAGCCGGTTGGTGCTGCGCGGCGCGCGCTGGCCAGGCGACGTCGCGATTGAGGGCGGCCGCATCGCCGCCGTCGGCTCGGTCCCCGCCGAGCCCGGCGACGAGGTAATCCGCTGCGACGGCGACATCGTCACTCCTGGCCTAGTGAACACCCACCATCACTTCTACCAGTGGATGACGCGCGGGTGGGCGGTCGGCTGCAACCTGTTCGGCTGGCTGACCACCCTCTACCCGGTTTGGGCGCGCCTTGAGCCGGAAGACGTCGAGGCCGCGGCTGCGGTCGCCATGGGCGAGCTGGCGCTCACCGGGTGCACGACCGCCGCCGACCACCATTACGTGGTACCCGGGGGCGATGACTCGGTGTTCGACGCGATCGCCGTCGCTGCGCACACGATTGGCATCCGGGCGCACATCGCCCGCGGGTCGATGGATCTCGGCCACAGCAAGGGGGGGCTGCCGCCGGACTCGGTGGTCGAAGACCGGGATGCGATTCTCGCCTCGACCCAGGCGGTGCACGCACGGCTGCACGACGGCGAGCGCATCGTCGTCACGGTCGCACCATGCAGCCCGTTCAGCGTCACCACCGAGCTGATGATGGAGTCGGCGGCGTTGGCCCGCCGGCTCGGGCTGCGCCTGCACACCCATCTTGCCGAGACGCTCGACGAGGACCACGACTGCATCGCCCGCTTCGGCAAGCGGCCGCTCGATCACCTCGACGAGCTCGGCTGGGTCGCCGGCGACGTGTGGGTGGCGCACGGCATCCACTTCAACGACGAGGAGGTCAAGCGTCTCGGGCAGGCCGGCACCGGCATCGCCCACTGCCCGTCCAGTAACTGTCGGCTCGGGTCGGGGATCTGCCGCGTCAACGACCTGATGGCTGCTGGCGCCGCCGTTGGGCTCGGCGTGGATGGTGTGGCGTCCAACGAGATTGGCGGCATGCTTCCGGAGCTGCGCATGGCGTTGTTCCTGGCCCGCCAGCGCACGATGGATCCGGCCTCGTTCATGCCGATGGACGCTCTCCGGTTGGCCAGCGAAGGCGGCGCCCGGTGTCTCGGCCGCGATGACATCGGCCGGCTGGAGCCAGGCTGCCGCGCCGACGTCGTGGTCTGGCCCGGCGACGACCTCGCCGACGTCCGCGACCCCCTCGCCGGCCTTGTGCTCGGGCCCGAACGGACCGCGCGTCATGTGCTGGTCGAGGGTTCCTACGTCGTCCGCGACGGGCACCTGGTCGGCGCGGACATCCAGGAACTGCGGCGCGAGTTGGCGCGGCGGGCGCGGCGGCTGTGGCCGGAGGGAGAGGGCTTGGCATGACCGACGCCACCACCACAGAGGAACAGCAGCTCCGCTGGCTGAACGGGCTTACCGAGCACACGGCGGTCGTCGCGTTGCTGCGGGTCTGCGATTCGCGCAGTTGGGCTGAGCAGGTGGCGTTGCGGCGGCCGTATGCGAGCGTGCGGCGCCTGCAGGCCGTTGCGGACGAGGTCTGGATGGGCCTGGAGCCAGACGACTGGCTGGAGGCCCTGGCGGCGCACCCGCGCATCGGCGAGGCTGGCGGCGCCTCGGCGGCGTGGTCGGCCCGGGAGCAGTCGGCGCTTGGCACGGCCGCTGACGACGTCCGCGCAGCGATAGCCCGGGGCAACCGCGCCTACGAGGAGCGTTTCGGTCACGTGTTCCTCATCGCCGCCCAGGGCCGCAGCGCCGAGGAGATCCTGGCGAACCTGCGCGACCGGTTGGGCAACGACCCGGCGGCAGAGGTGCGGGTCGCGGCCGAGGAGCACCGGCGGATCACCCGGCAACGGATCGAGAGGCTGATGCAGGGAATGAGCGCGATCACCACGCACGTCTTGGACACGGCCCGCGGCTGCTCGGCGGCCGGCATGCGGATCACCTTGGAGGTCCGCTCGGGCACTGTCTGGACGCCGCTGGGCGCAGGAGTCACCGACAGCGACGGCCGGCTCGGCGACCTCGTGCCCACGGGGGCGTTGCGGGCCGGGCTGTACCGCCTGACGTTTCACACCGGGGAGTGGTTCGCCGCGGAGGGTGTGGAGAGCCTCTATCCCGAGGTGAGCGTGGTGTGCGACCTCCGCGACCACAGCGGGCACTACCATCTTCCACTGCTGCTCAGCCCCTTCGGCTACAGCACCTACCGGGGGAGCTGACCGCGGTGGCTCGGCTGTTCCTCTACGGTGTCCAGGGGGAGCTGACGGCCCAGCTCACATCAGCCGCCCACGAGGTGGACGAGTCGAACGGGTTCGGGCCGCCGTTGCTGGCGATGTACACGATGTTGTTGAAGTGGCGGATGAACCTCGTCGGGAAGTTGAACGACGCGAACGAGGTGCCGGTGCCGCTCTTGCCCGCTTGTGGGCAGAATGTTGCGTCTGCGCGGAACAGCGCGGTGCCGTCCATTGGCTGCCGGAAGAGCTGGAAGTTCGAGTGCCGCAGAAAGTCACCAGGGAAGTTCCTGGACTCGAACGACACGCACGAGTTGTTCGCGAGACCGCGGCGCACGATCCAGCTCGCGTCGTTCTTGTCGAGCGCCGAACTGGTTGGCGTGATCACCGACGTGACCGCGTTGTTGTTCTGGTGGCGGATGTAGCGCGTCGTGCAGCACGCCGTCGTTGCGCGCAGCGAGATCGTCGAGCCGGGGTTCAGCGTGCCGGCCGCAACCGGGCTCGGCGCGCCGTAGGCGACCGAGACGATGTTGGCCTGCACAGCGTTCTCGGCTGCATCGGTCGGCAGGCCCGCCGTCATGACGCCTTCGAAGAACGATCCGATGGACCCGTTGCTGTTGTCGCCACCGGTGCCAAGGACGATGGAGCCTTCCTGGTGCATCGGCGAGTAGCCCGGACGCGACGTCGGCAGCGCTCCGGAGTAGCGGGTAGTGAGGCTGCCCGACTGCGCGTTGCCATCCTTGAGGGCAAGGAAGTTCTGGCCGTTGTTCTTCAACAGCGCCGTCACAAACGGGGCCGTGTTGCCGGTGTTCGAGGTGTTCTTGCTGAAGCCGTCGTTGGACTGGAACAGGCCGTTCTCGAGGTCGGCCTGGACCCAGGGACCAGCGCCGAAGCATGGCGAGAACCAGCACTCCGTGCCGAAGTTGATCGCGTCCATGTGGCCGTTGCCCGTGTCAGCGATCGGCACCTCGACGTTCCCGTAGTCGAAGCAGCACCGGTTGTTCACATGCGTCCCGGAGGTCACCATGTACATGCCTTCCGGCTGACCGTTGACGGCGACGCCCGATGCGGCCGTGTGTCGATAGCCCATGCGGCCCGAAAACGACGCCCCGTAGACCGTGTGACCGCCGGCAGTGACCGGCAGCGCATCCGCGGGCACGCCGGCATTGGCTGGCCCGGCCGTGCCGGCTGGCTCGATGAACAGGTCGTTGTGCCGGGACGTCTGATCGTAAATGACGGTGACGACGCACGACGTGTTCGCGCAGAACGAGTCCTGCGCCGCCGCGTTCGCGTACCCGCCCACCGCGAGCAGACCGATGTTGGCCGTCGCGTTATCCGAGGCGCGCCGCACTTGGTAGAGATTGCCGTTGTAGGCCGCGAAGAGTGCTCGCGTGGTGCTGTGCGCCGCGACGCACGGCGTGCCAGCCGAACCATAGATGTCGCACGGGAGTGGCCCTGCCGCCAGCGACCTGCCAGGCAAGCCAGCCAGGATGCCGGCGGTGAGTGCGAGCAGCGCGCCCCCGAACAGCAGTGTCTTTGCCAGCTGGCGAAGTCGTGTCCGAACAATCATGGTGAACCTCTCGTTCCATGCCGGGGCGGCGCGAAGACTTGAGTGGCTCACCTGCGCGAGCACACGCGACTCCACGACCACGGACCACGCGCGCGTGCCTGATAGGTAGTTAATACGAAGCATTAGCGTCATTGTCAATTTACGCGGAGCTGGGCAGGCTGGTGCCCGTGTTCAGGGCGTCGACCTCGGTGGGGTGCAGCCGTAGGCCAGCGGCGGCGACGTTGTCGTCTAGGTGGGCGACGTTGCCGGTGCCTGGGATCGGCAGCATGGCGGGGGAGCGGGCCAGCAGCCAGGCCAAGACCACCTGTCTTGGGCTGGCGTGGTGGCGGTCGGCGAGCTGCCGCAGGGCCTGGCTGCGGGTGCGGCCAAGGCCCAGGTCTTGGATCGGCGCCCACGGCAGGAAGGCCAGCTGCTGCTGCTCGCACCGCTCGATCAGCGACTCGGAGGTGCGGTCGCCCAGGTTGTAGCGGTTTTGGATCGAGACGATCGGGGTGAGGCGTTGCGCGCGGCGTAGCTGCTCCTCGGTGACGTTCGACAGCCCGATGTGGCGGATCTTGCCCTGTCCTCGCAGCTCGACCAGGGCGCCGACCGATTCCTCCAGCGCCACCCTAGGGTCGGGGCGGTGCAGTTGATACAGCGGGATCTGCTCCAGCCGTAGCCGCCGCAGGCTGGCCTCGCAGGCCTGCTTGAGGTGCTCGGGCCGGCCGTTGGCTGGCCAGCGGCCCGGGCCTGTGCGTTCCAGGCCGCCCTTGGTCGCGATCACCAGCTCGCCCGGGTATGGGTGCAGGGCCTCGGCGATCAGCGTCTCGCTGACGCCTGGTCCGTAGGCGTCGGCGGTGTCGATGAAGGTGACGCCCAGCTCCACAGCCCGGCGCAGCAGTGCCTTGGCCGCCTCGCCGTCGGGCGGGTCGCCCCAGATGCCCCCGCCGGTGATGCGCATGGCACCAAAGCCGAGGCGGTTGACGCTCAGGTCACCACCGATGTCGATCGTCCCGGCCGCATCTGCGGTCACAGGCGGCTTGGATGCTTGGTCTTGTGCTTGGTCGTGGTCGGCCATCAGCAGCGCTCCTGGTCGTCTTGCGGCGTGCAGTTGCCAACACCATCCCCTCCAGCTTGCCGCAGACAGCACCGGCGTGGTAGCCGTCGCCAGCGCCAGGGCGGTGGCGGCGGCGAAGCGGGCCAGCTCGGTCTTCCACAGCCGCAGGCGGCCCCGCGCGCACTGGTGCTGGCGGCGCTTGCCGAGTTTGGGCAAGCTGGGTGCTTGAACCGGACCCATGGAGGCGTGGATGGATCGAGCACGTGCACGGGAGCTGCTCGGCGGGGAGCGGGCCCGCCTGGAGCGGCTGCTGGCCGCTGATACCGGCGGGGCGAATCAGTCCGACGGCGTGGAGGACGGCGTGGGCGACGAGGTGGACAACGCCGACCGGCGGGTGACGGAGGAGACCGGCGCGGCCGTCAGCCAGCTCGTGCAGGCGCGGTGGGCGGCGCTGGAGCGCGCCGAGCGGCGGCTGGCGGCCGGCAGCTACGGCCGCTCGGTGCGCGGCGGCGAGCCGATCCCCGACGAGCGGCTGGAAGCCGATCCGCTGGCCGAGCTGACCGTGGAGGAGGAGGCGGCGGGGGAGTCAGCCTCGGCCGACGAGTCCGACACTGTCTACGGACTGCGCTCGGCCCGCTACCCCTTCGAGGTCCGGGACGACGCCGACATCACCCCGGAGGAGCAACTGGCCGACGAGGAGGACGACGACGAGCCCGCTCCCGAACCGCCCCCGGGGTTCCACACCGAGCGCGGCGGGCCACAATGAACAATGAGCGCTGACCCAGGGCTGCGTGCTGCCGCACGTGCTCGAAGCGCTGTGCCAGCCCACGGCCAACTTCGGAATCCGCCTTGACCCTGTAGCGGGGTACAGGGTTCATACTCGGCGGGTGAAAACCAGTGAGCTGGCCGCGCGGGCGGCGGTGAACCCACAGACGCTGCGCTACTACGAGCGCCGCGGGCTGCTGGCCGAGCCGGCCCGGTCGCCGGGCGGGTATCGCGCCTACCCAGATGAAGCGGTGCGGCGGGTGCGGTTCATCAAGCGGGCGCAGGAGCTTGGCTTCACGTTGGCCGAAGTTGAGACGCTGCTGCAGCTCGCCGAGGGCGGCCCGGACAACTGCGACAAGGTCCGAGCGCTCGCCGAGGAGAAGATCGCGGACCTGCGTCAGCGCATCGCGGATCTGCAGGCGTTGCAGGGCGGGTTGACTCGCCTGGTCGCGACGTGTGAGCTGCCCCGCGCGCAGCGGGAGTGCCCTCTCCTGCGCGAGCTTGACCTTGGGCCGGCTGGCCCGCGTGGCACAGAGAGGGAACGGAGATGAGGTCGAAAGCCGGGCGGAGGATCGGGGTTTGGGGTACCGCGGCCCGGATCGCTGTCGGGATCGCTTTGGTCGGCAGTGTGGGGTACGGGCACGCGGCCCACGGGTGGCATCCGGTGGCGTGGCTGCTGGGTCTGGTGGTCTTCCCGGCGTTGGTGGCGGCTGGGCAGTGGGGGCGGGCCCGTCGCCGCCCGGCGCCGTTGCGGGCGGTCGGCCCGATCGGTCATGCGGTCAACCTAGCCGTGTTCCTGGCGTTGTATCTGACCTGGTGGTACGCCTCGGCGGTGGGGGTGCTCAGTGACGCCGCGCTGCTGTTTTACGGCGGGTCGATGCTAGCCGCCGCAGCGCGCGGCAACGCCGGGTGCGAGGTCTTGGCGGTATCGAACTGGCTGCTGCGCCGCGACGACCAGATCGGCTGCGCCCTGTTTTGGCCCATCGACGCCTTGGAGGCACGGCCTAGCGCCCGCCGGGCTCCCGCGACGACCTTGGGAGCTGGCCATGAACGTTGAACTGCTGCTGGCTCCGGACTGCCCGAACGCGTCTGCGGCCAGGGTGGTGTTGACTGAGTGCCTGCAGCGGCTCGGCCTGGCAGTCGGGGTGCGGGAACGGGTGGGCGACTACCCCTCGCCGACGATCCTGGTCGACGGCGTCGACGTCATGACCAACACAAGCGGTGCGCCGGCGACGCCGACACAGGCATGCCGGCTGGACGTCCCGACTGCGTCGCGAGTCCTGGCAGCGCTGCGGGGCCGGTCCGCATCACCAACTTCGGAGGGTCTGGCATGACGGCCGACCCCGGCTGGTACCCGCCGCAGCTGGCGGTCGGCGTGACCAGCAGCCGCATCCGCGCGATGTGCGCGATCGATGCGCTCGGCATCGCCGGCATGCTTGGCAAGGACGTCACCCTCACCTCCATCTTCGGCCACCTCCTTGACGATTAGCCGGGCCATCCCACGAGTCTTCGGAGTCCGATCGTGACCGATCCCGAACCAGCCGTCGACGACGAACGGCCGCCGTCACCATCCTCCTGTGAAGTGCTTCAGAATGAAGCACAGGAGCGACCCAGATCGCTCAAGCTGCTGCCTCGCATCACCGTCGACGCGGTCCGTCTGGTCTGGACGGCCTCACCTCGGATGCTGCTCGCCAGCATCGCCTTGAAGCTGGTCAACGGCGCCGGGCTGGCCGCCACGCTGGTCTTCGCCCGGAACCTGATTGGATCGGTCCTGTCCGCCGGCACGACGACAGCGACCGCCGCGCCTGGCATCGGCGCGGTCGCCCCGCAGCTGCTCACGGTGGTGGGCATCGTCGCCGTGCTGGGGCTGGTCACCGCGGCCGGCCGGGAGGTCCGGGAGATCCTGTCGGAGACCACCGCCCGGCACGCCAAACAGGCCATCATCGACGTGGCCACCAAGGTCGAACTGTCCGCCTACGAGACACCGTCGTTTCACGACCGCCTGGTCCGGGCTGCCTCTGGGGAGCACCGGCCGATCCAGATGGTCGACGGCCTGATCGGCACCATCGGCGCATTCGCCTCCATCGGCGGCATCGTGGTCGCGCTGCTGGCGATCCAGCCATGGCTGGTGCCGCTGCTGTTTCTGGCTGGCCTGCCGCTGCTGCTTGGGGTGATGAAGGCAGGGCAGGCCATGTTCGGGTTCCACATGCGCATGACCACCGTCGCGCGGACCCGGAACTACCTGTACCGACTGCTCACCGAGAAGGATCCGGCCAAAGAGGTGCGCGCGTTCGGCCTCGCCGACTACCTCACCCACCGGCACACCATGCTGTACGACCAGCACATGATCGAGCTGCGCAAGACCACCCGCAAGCGGTTCCGCATCGCCATCGCCTCCACGCTGGGCCTGGCCGCTGCCCTTGGCGCCGGGATGGCCGGGCTGCTCGCCCTGGCCCTGTCCAGACGCCTCGAACTCGCCGCGACTGCCACCGCCGCCGGGGCGCTGCTCATCCTCGGCGAGCGCATCATGACCACGGTCAACAGCATCGGCGACATGTACGAAGCCGGGCTGTTCGTCGAGGATTTCACCACCTTCCTGGCCACCGCCCCGCTCACCCACGGCGCCACCGGCACCCAGTCGGCACCGGCGGCCTTCAACCGGATCACCGTCGAGGAGGTGACGTTCACCTACCCCGCCGCCAGCACCCCAGCCCTGCGGGAGGTGTCGCTGCAGATCGATGCCGGGCAGGTCGTCGCCCTGGTCGGTGAGAACGGGTCAGGCAAGACCACCCTGGCCAAGCTGCTGTCCCGGCTCTACCTGCCCGATTCGGGTGTCATCGCCTGGGACGGCGTCGACCTCGGCACCCTGGATGCCGCCCAGCTGCACCGCCGGATCGCGGTGATCTTCCAGGACTTCGCCCGTTATGACCTGACCGCCCGGGAGAACATCGGCCTGGGCGCGGTCGAGCACATCGACGACCCCGAGGCCGTCCGGGACGCTGCGGCGCACGCGGGCGCCGACCGCTACCTGGCGACGTTGCCGGCCGGGTACGACACGATCCTGTCCCCGGAGTACGACGGCGGCCGGGACCTCTCCGTTGGCCAATGGCAACGCGTCGCCCTGGCCCGGGCGTTTATCCGCGACGCCCCGCTGATCATCCTCGACGAGCCCAGCGCGTCACTGGATCCACGAGCCGAGCACGACCTGTTCGCCCGCATCCGCACCCTCTACAAGGGGCGAACCGTGTTGCTGATCTCACACCGGTACAACACCGTCCGCGGCGCCGATCACATCTACGTCCTCGCCAGTGGGCAGATCATCGAACATGGCAGCCACGACCAGCTCATAACCAACGGTGGCGTGTACGCGGAGCTGTTCAACCTGCAAGCCGCCGCCTACACCAGCCAGCCATTGGTGTAGCCGTGGTGGGCGGTACTGGGATTGAACCAGTGACCTCTTCCGTGTCAGGGCCGAAACTCGCTAAACCCCAACAAGCCACCTACCTGCGCAAACCGCGATTCGGCGACTGTTCGCCGCCGTCCCGCTCCGGTGTTGTAGACGCGCCATCCCAGCTGGTGGTGTGCTCACTGACGGACTCGCCTGACACCGTGGTCCTGGCGGCGGTGCCAGCGACTGGGTACTCAGATCGAGCGGATGGCACCGCCATCAACCGGGATCATCGCGCCCGTGATGAAGGACGCGGCCGGGGAGAGCAGGAACGCGGCAGCTCGCCCGAACTCC
>WNGQ01000456.1_pt1 | contig 42042 bp, 32 predicted proteins | sample 5407661 | NCBI WGS metagenome assembly WNGQ01 (sample SAMN13153382, study PRJNA577476) | soil metagenome | isolation source: 60 cm soil or saprolite under Garry oak tree replicate 2 | place: USA:California | collected 2016-06-15 | reverse complement strand
ATATTCAATCCTCATCCAACCAAAGGGCTGAATGCCATCGTTTAACAAATTATTCTTTTATCAAATAGAAAATACGGCAAAATCGCCGCATTTTCCGACGCTTCATTATACCACATAATAGGCCATAAAGAAAATTCAGAAGCCCACTTGTACAAGCTTTTTGAGGTAGCCCCAACAGAAGAAGATGAGGTTCATGTGTGGTTTCAAACCACACATGAACCTCATCTTCTTCTCTTAATACCTTGGCCCGCTCATAGGGACACCAGGACCACTGGGAGGCATTCCTTGCATTGGCACGCCCGGCATAGCAGGCATACCCGCCATCCCTGGCATACTCTGTATTGGCGCGCCAGTCAGGTTAGTGGCACAATAGGGGCAGAAGGTCCAACGCAACTCCAGCAGGCGCTCGCACTTAGGGCACGGCCGCTTCAGCTTTTGGCCGCAAGAAGGGCATACCTGAAAATCTGACTCGACACGCGCGTGGCAATTGTTACAGGTCTGGCGTTCAGTCATCTCCGCCAGCAGTGATTCTTCCTCTAACTGGCGCTCATAGATCTCTGCCAGCGTCTGCCGCGGACGCAAAATCATATAAATGAACAGACCACCAATGAAGAAGACCGTCACCAGCAGCGTCGCCAATACCTGCGATAAGAAGTCTTGTGTTCGCGACCGTATATCGCGGAAGGTCCAGATAATCAGGCTGAGCCAGAAAATAACGATAAAGGTAACGAGGAAGCCAATGAAGATTCCCAGGTAGCCTGTTATGGTAGACAGAGTAGAACTGCCTGAAGTGGCTGTCGCTGTGGGACTGGGAGCGGCCGTGGGTGTTGCCGCCGGCCCCGTGGTAAATATAGTAGTCAGAACATGCGTCATAAGTGTATGTGTCATCGCAGGACTAAAGCCCCTTTCAGGATATACATAGTTTAGTGTCTTCAATTAAGACGTACACAATAAGAAAACGGCAACAAGATAGGACTATTGTGACTTCAATTATTGTGAATAAGAGGCAACTGCCCAACCAGGACACCGCAAGGGTCGTCCCTACTATAATATACACGGCCCTCATGGGTAAATTCGTCTATAGTAGGGGCGACCCTTGCGGTCGCCCTTGACCTGTCCCCTCCACTCGATCACCTATTGGAACAGAATGGTCTTAATTTCCCCCGAACGTAAACCGACGTGTAGAGGCTCTCCCTCGTCACCGCTCCAGAAGAGTTGCTCTTGTTCCTCCTCTTGTAAGTTTGCCACAAAGGCCCGCGCTAAATCAACCCCTGGCCGTATGCTTGCCTCAACCGCGTGCGAAAAAGGATTGTACAGGCGAACAATCAGTCCTTTTCCCGTGTTGCTCCTCTTGATCGCACTCACTACGATCTCACTGGGCTCAACTTCGAGCAGCGTTGCGCATGAAGACAGGAATCCCTCCCGTGGATGCCTTCTATCGACAGGGAGTTTCCCCCAATGCTCTTCGTTACTTACATCAGAAAGAGGGACAACGGCCCGTACAGGAATATTGAAGGCCTGTGCCTCGCGCAGCACAAGAGCTCCTTCTGCCTGCCAATCCCCGCTATGTGGCACTAACGCGTAATCAAATTCCTGGTGTCCCAGGCACTGAGCCTCCGGCGTATGCTCCATTGGGCCCGCGTGACCCCGGCGCGTTGAGAGGTCTCCACGTGAAAGCCATTCTACACAGCGTAGGAGCGTGAGCGCGACCGCCATGTGCCCCGGCGCGACACCCGGCCCATCCTGGAGTATTTCGTACTCGGGTAGCCCGCGGTTGAGCACTCCTAGCCCGGTGGTCCCGTTGCTGATATCGACAAACCGTTTCTGGGGAAACGTATTGACCGGCTCCTCCGACCAATCAGCAACGTCCTCGGGCCGCTCGGCGGCGACCGGGCGCGTTCGTACTTCGAATGTGCCCTCGGCGGCGACATCCTCTACACGATACGGCACCGGAAAAACCGCCCGGAGCCTGTGATCCTTTGCCTTATTATCAAAACTGGTATGGATATCGACGCGACGAACGCCAGGAGTGAGCGATATGTCACTGACAATCTGGCAGGCGGTTGTACGCGAGCTGCGTTCCGTCCTGTCGGCGGAAACGGCGCTGGGCAATAACCAGCGCCCACTTACGCGCAATACCGCGCGCACAGGCCCCGTGCTGACAAGCTCGATCTTTGCTGGCTCAAGCGGCTCGCTGACCAGAACATCCTGTGCAGGTGGACAATAGTTGTACAGGTCGCCGGTATCACCGCCATCGACAAAACGGTTGAGGCCAGTAAAGATAGCGCCCGTCTGTTTATCGGTAATCGTCAGTGTGCCATCTTCCGCACTCGCCTCCACGCGGTACCATTCATTTTCTATACGCTGCTGCTCGCCTGAAAGTGCACTGGCCGCGGTAGTGGATGTCTCCTCTTTGATACCTCGTGGATAGACCCAGAAGGTTTTGAGTCCATAGGCCGGCACCTCGTTGGCAACAAAATCGATAGTTTCTCGCGCCTGGTCGATGGCCGATATGTTCAACATATGGATATCCTCGCGCTGCAATAGGGCGAGTATCTGCTGCTCTGCCGCCAGCAATTCATGGTCCCTGCCGGTAGCGTTGCCTCGTGGCGCGATCAGTACCTCGATATTGGCCACGTTCGGCTGCTGCGTATCGATATGCACGCGTAAAATCTCGTAGGAACCCTCGGGTTTCCCCAGCATCGTTGCCGCCGTGTTTTCCGCCATGCGGATAAACTCACCGGGAGCATCGGCACCCATCAGCATCACAGCTGCAGCGGTCGTCTCTCGTGGCAGTTGTGCAGAACCAAGCTCCTGTCTCCAGCGGTTGACAGTAGTGAAGGGCACGTGCTGGCCCTGTTCGTCAATGATCACAGCCGAGCGCAGCGTACCAGCATATGAAATAACTGCCTGCACGATCTCTGTGCGTGGTCCAGGAGCAGGGTTAAATACCACAATAGGAATGGGTTTATGTTGTGTATGTGTCATCTGAATAGGAGCCCGAGTATCCACCATCTCAGCGATACCCTGCATTGCCTGAGTGATGACACTTTCCGCGATCTGCTGGCTTTGCGCAAATCGTACCGCATTTTCACGGTGTACCTGGTCGATACTGCAGCCGCAGATGCTGTCATGAGGATGATTCTGTAGCAGGTACTTCCACGCCATTCTGACTAAACCTGCAGGATATGCCGCTCCGAGCTTCCATGCCCACGCCGTCAGCGGCTCTAGCCAATGTTCCAGCAGGTGTTCCGTCGCGGCATTCTGCTGCTTGATCCACATGCGTGAGGAGAGGACCGACGGCAGCAAATGCGAAAATTGGCCGCTGCGCATCTCACCGGTCAGGACTTGCAAGTCCTCTTGTGCTCCCTCTCTCCCACCTTCTTCTTTTCTCCACTCGTGCTTCCCATTCTGTGATCGAACGGTCTCGACATATTGGGGCAGCGTACCGATCCGTACATTGATGCCATCAAAATGCTTTATGTCTCCGTTCTGCTGCACCTGTCCAAATTCAGCAAGCATTTTTTCTTGCTCTGGACTGATATGCGCCAGCAGTGGATTCGCTGCCGCAATCGCCTCTGGTAGGCCATCTTGTGGCTCCAGGTGGTCGGAGCCATTCATAAAGAGCAGCGTATCGGTGGTTGCCTTCGGCAATATCTGCGCCGTGAGCAACTTGACGCGCGAGACAAATTCATCCCGCGCAAGCGGCATCATGCGCGCATTCGAGTACCCTAACGCGTCAGCGAGGTGAATAACCAGCACGCGCGTCCCATCGGGTGCAGCCCAGAGAAATTCGCTCTTGCGCGCTTCAGCCCCTACGCCGCGCCAGAAGACAGCGTTATCTATACCAAATCCCTGCAGGATTTGCGGCAGCTGCGCGATATGGCCGAAGCAATCGGGGACATAGCCAATGCGCATCGGCTCTCCAAATTCGGTGGCCCGCTGCAACCCCACCTGCAGGTTACGAATCAGCGACTCTCCGCTGACAAGAAACTCGTCGGGCTGAATAAACCATGGGCCCACATTGATGCGCCCCGCGCGCGCATACTTTTTAAGCCGTTCTTCCTGCTCCGGTTGCACTTCCAGGTAATCATCGAGCACAATTGTCTGACCGTCGAGCATGAAATACGTGAAATTGCTATCGCGGTCCAGGATATCGAGCAGCTTATCGATCGTATGGACAAGCCGTGCGCGAAACTGCTGGAAGGTCAAATACCATTCACGATCCCAGTGTGTATGTGGAACAAGAATAATGTTGAGTTGCTCGGCCATGATACTCCTTGGTAGAGGGGAAAACCCTGATGGACACAACGAACTTTACTAATGATTACGTTGTTAAAGTTGCATTATTATACCCTAAGAGGATGAAAAGGGGCAACTTCGCTCACCTACGTTTATAAGCGTTCGTAGAGAAGCACACGTATCACGCCACCTGGCCGCTGTCCTTCTTTGCGCGAACATCTTCAGACTGCTCAATGATCTTGAGCGACCTCCTGACCATAGCACGTGTTAACGCCACGGCTAAAGAAGCGTCGCGTTCCTCATATGCGCCCACCAGACGTTCCCTGTCACTGAGTCTTTGCTCAGCATAAGTGCGCCCAATCTTCATACTCAGGTGACGTAACTGAAGTGTTCGTAATCCTAATGAATCCAGGATACGCTTCATCTGTCTGTTGTTGCATATCTCGGTTTCCCTATTGCGAAAGGCCACACTGGCCCAGAATACCCCATCGACATCGTGAGCCGCTGCCATCTCACGCATTGGCAGCAGGAACGCTCTGAGCGAGGCGATATCCTCATCTGAGGCGGTGTTCACAATCAATTCTGCGGTGAGCATCAGCAGATTCGCCCGCACCTGATAGATCTCACGTACCTCTTCGAGGCTGACCTGCGCCACAAAGGGACGACGGTACGGCGGAATGGTCACTAAACCTTCTTTTTCGAGCAGCAAGAGGGCCTCTTTGACCGGCGTACGGCTCGTTTGAAATTGCTTTGAGAGATCGACGGTATTGAGATCGTCTCCAGGCCGCAAATGGCCTTCGATAATTGCACATCCAATCGACTGCGCGATCGAGGTCACGCGCGGATTCGTGCGGTCCGAGTTCTCCAGTATTCGCGCCATTTCCCGCTGACTATCGGTCTTGATGCTTTGATCTTCGCCTGCCATAAAAAGCACTCCTCTCTCCTGTTTTCCAGAGAAACTTATCTATCTTCTCCTCTCCCTTCTTCATGCAGATCTTCCAACCTGGCTCTCCCAAAAAGGTAGAAGTGTTGACAATTATAAGACACAGCGACTAGGAATGTCAAGTAAACGCCCTCTTTTCCCTTTTCGTACTTCAAACTGTTGACAATTTATCCAAAAAGCCTTGACAAAATCCGTTTCTCACCCTATACTTTAGATAAAGTGTTAACACTTTAAGGCGTAAATGCCTATACATCAGACTACCAATGGTTTGTTCCACGATAATTGTTGACAGTTTTCTGCTGTGTTGCGGGATTGACGAGATTTGTACAAGCAAGGGAAGGATTCTAAATGGTGGAATTGAGGCAATGTTCTGAAATGCAGAAGGGAAATGGCACAATGGATGAAATACGATATATCGCTGGCACGCTGGTTGGGGCAGGAGTTGATAGAGGTTCGCTTGATGAAGCGCTCAAGGAGAACCCCCATTTTATCGCGTGCGACGCAGGCACCACAGATGCGGGTCCGTTCTCTCTTGGTTCCGGGCAGCCCGCTTTTGCCCGTGAAGCTGTCAAGCGTGACATTGCTGCCTTTCTGGATGCCGGTCACCGTGCGGGAATTCCGGTCTTGATCGGCTCCGCTGGGACAGCAGGGGAAGATGGACAGGTGGACTGGACGCTTGATATCGTCAACGAGATTGTGAGGGAGATGGGGATAACATTGCGCGTGGCAGTGATTTACGCGGAACAGGACAAGGATGCGCTGGTCGAAGTGTTCCGTCAGGGGCGTCTCAAGCCACTTGACGCCGCACCTCACGTGGACGAAGACACGATCAAAGGGAGCGCACACATTGTCGGGATGATGGGTGCCGAACCCTTACAGAAAGCGCTTGCGGAGGGAGTTGATTTTATCCTTGCCGGTCGCTGCAGCGACTCGGCGCTGTATGCCGCGTTGCCCATCCTGCACGGCTTTCCAGAAGGGCTGGCATGGCACGCGGGCAAGGTTGTAGAATGCGGCACGCTGGCTTGTGAGACCGCCGGGAAGGGGATCATGTTCGTGCATCTGCGACAGGACCACTTTCTCGTTAAGCCCTTTGGGAAGGGGTTGCGCTGTACGCCCCAGAGTGTTGCAGCACACAGCTTGTATGAAAATGTGGACCCGTTTCATTTCACCGAAAACTCTGGTATCGTCGATATTACCGAGGCGACCTACGAAGCCGTCGATCCGATCACGGTTCGCGTGGCCAAGAGCCACTTTCAGCCGGTAGACCCCTACACGGTCAAGCTGGAAGGCGCAGAACTGTTAGGGTATCAGTCAGTCATCATTGGTGGGATACGCGATCCGTTCCTACTCCGACAACTTGACAGGTGGCTGGCCCACGTTCGCATGTACATCGAGGAGACCATTGCGAGGGTGCTGGGCGATCAGGCGGCCAAAGAGAACGACTATCATCTCATGTTCCACGTCTATGGACGTGACGGCGTGATGGGATCTCTGGAACCTGAACGCGAGGTAATCTCCAAAGAGGTAGGGATTGTCCTGGAGGTCACGGCCACAACCCAGCAACTTGCCACCACCATTGCCAAGCTCAGCCGCCAGCCGCTCCTGCACTATCCCATCGCAGAATGGCACGGTGCTACCACCACCTTCGCGTGTCTCTACAATCCAGCATATATAGAGCGTGGAGCTGTCTACCGTTTCAATCTACACCATGTGATCATCCCCCACTCTCCACTGGAGCTGTTTCGCACGAAGTACGTCAAGATCGGATGAACTGCATTGATACCCAGGAACTAAGGAGCATTGAAATGAAACTTGCAGATATAGCAACGTTGATCCGTAGTAAGAACGCTGGACCGTTCTTCCTGACCTTTGACATTATGTTTCCTGACAAGGAGCATTATCGGCTCGTTAAAGCATCACGAAGCCTCAATGCACACATGTTTGCCGCGCTCTATGCGTGTCCGGTGCAGACAGTGCGCTTCTTTGAGTGTGATAATGCCTTCGCATTCAAGTTCTCTATTCCCCGTCCTCTTCCTCAAGGTGAGCTTGGGGATGGAGACCTCCATGGAGGACAACAGTTTTCCCCGCTGATGAACGTCGAGATTACGCTTCCTGAAGGCGAGAGCATTCTCCCGCGGTGCTAAAGAGAGAGACACTGAGCCGCATCTTCAGGAAACTCTCTCTCTAGACTTCCTGAGATGCCGGATCATCTAAAAAAAGAAAGAGATACACCAATGGCTGTGATTAACAAACAAGCAACCATTGCCGCACGAATTGATCGCGTTCCTCTTTTTTCCTTGCATCGCAAGCTCGTCTTTGTTTTGGGGGTCGGAACGTTCTTTGATCTCTTCGATGTCGCTTTAGGAGGTCTGTTAGCGGCGATCCTGGCCAACATCTACCACTTGAACGCATTTCAGACAGCAGCAATCATCGCTTCAGGTTTCTTCGGCATGTTTGTTGGTGCTCTCGTCCTCAGCATTGTTTCAGACTACTTTGGCCGACGCACCATGTTCTTGATTGATTTGCTGATCTACTCGCTCTTCTCACTGGCAATAGCCTTTTCTCCCAACGTGACCTGGGTGATCATTTTTCGCTTTTTTGCTGGCATCGGGCTTGGGGCTACCCCTCCACTCACCGATGTCTATCTCAGTGAAATGCTTCCCCGCCAGGTGCGCGGGCGTTACACCGCGTGGACCTATACCATTGGCTTGCTGGGAGTGCCGATCGCGGGTCTGCTCTCAAAAGTGCTTGTCTCAACCACCTTCCTCATGGCAGGATGGCGCTGGTTGGTCGTCGTGGGGGCATTGGGCGCGCTCGTCGTCTGGTGTATCCGTCGTGGTCTTCCCGAATCTCCGCGCTGGTTCGAGATCCGCCAGAAAACAGTCGCCGCCGAGGCTGCGATCAGTGGGATTGAGCAAGCCGCCATGCGTGAACTGCATCTGGCCGAATTGCCACCACCGACCCTCATGACGGTGGAGTTGCCGAAACGTGTGACGCTCGCGGAGTCCTTTCGCGGCGTCTACACCAGGCGCACTATCATGCTCTTGATCTTCCAGTTCTTTCAGGCCGTTGGTTTCTATGGCTTTGGCTCGCTCGCTCCGATTATCCTGGTCGCCAAAGGCTTCAGTGTCGTCAACACTTTGGCATATACCGCGCCCATTGCCCTTGGGTATCCTCTGGGATCATGGCTCTCGGTTCCCATCGTCGAGCGTATGGAGCGCAAGTGGTTGATTATTGGAACCGCCCTCCTGATGGCACTCTTTGGTCTTGTCTTTGGGTTTGCGACCTCGATCCCACTCATTCTTGCCTCCGGTTTTCTGCTGACGGTGGTCAGTCAGGTGTTCTCTAATAGTTATCACATCTATCAGGCAGAAATTTTCCCCACCCGTATGCGCGGAACGGCTGTGGGGGTGGCCTTCAGCTTGGGCCGTCTTTCCAGTGGCATCCTGCCATTTGTGGCTCTTCCCCTGCTGCAAACCTCTGGCCCCATCGCGGTCTTCACCGCTTGCGCCATCATCATGGGTATCGTGAGCCTGGATGTAGGCTTGCTTGGCCCCAGGACGACAGGTCAGTCTCTAGAAGAGGTTGCTCACTAGCGCATGCGCGTGAGTCCCTGCTTATGACTTTTTTTAGCAACGAGAAACAGGTCAACAGACAGCATCATGCGACCTGTTCAAACCCAAAGAGAGGAAAGAGAATGAAAAGTAACCCTGCGAGAAAAGAGCTTCAGGCATCTGGCGAGCCTTCCAGCGCGCTTACTCGTCTTACAGCCATCTTGCTGCTCATTGGCACGATTGCGGTCCCAACGCTCCTCATCCTTCATGATATGCTTGGCATCGATGAGGACTCAGGAGCATTAGCCTTTCCGGCCTATCAGCGGCATCCGATCTCCGTTTTTCTCACGTACTACGCGCTTATGGCCACCGGCGTCCTGTTTGTTCTGCTCGGCCCCTTAGTGTATCGTATGTATACTCACCTGCAAACTCCTTTGCGGCTGCTGGTTCTCATCTGTATGGTCGTGGCAGGGAGCACCCAAATGATCGCCGCTTCACGCTGGTTGATTGTCTTGCCCTCCTTTTCGCACATCTACACCAATCCTCAGACAGATGCAGCCACACACGCAGCGCTCGATGTCGCCTATCAAGGCACAAGCTACTTTCTGGGATTAACCATTGGTGAATTCTTCTACAACATCTTCAATGGTCTCTGGAGCGTCTTTCTGGCGGTGATGCTCCTGCGCTCGTCTCATAGGAACGTGTGGTTCCACTGGATCGGAATCATAGGAGGGGTGGGAATCATGCTTGGGAGTTTTGAACAAATCTTTGTCAACACTGCTGCTGGATCGATTTTCTTGTCTCTTCTGACGGTAGGACATGTCGCCTGGGTGATCTGGCTGGTGGGAATCGCAATCGCTCTTCTCGTCAACAAACCATCTGTGCTGCAACGAGACCCACAAAGCATGGTTCAGGAACCGGTGGACCTTTCAACGGAAAGACAATAAGCTCGAGAAAACTATGACCACGTTGACGACAAGCGTGACTGCACGACCCGCGTCTGCTGCCTCCACTGCCGCAGATGCGGTGATGAGAGGAGAACCTGCTATGGATCGGTTACGTGTGGGCGTGCTCGGCCCCCCAGAAGTGTTTCATCATAACCATCGCCTCACCTTTGCCTTGCGCAAGGCGCAGGCCTTGCTGCTCTACCTGGCGGTCGAAGGCGGCATGCATCCCCGCAGCAAACTGGCGGCCTTGCTGTGGCCCGACAGTGAGCCCCATGCTGCGCGCACGGCCTTGCGCAACGCCATTACGCTGCTGCGCCGCCTGCTCGCCGATCTTGATCCTTCTGCTTCTCCGCACAGTCATCTGCTCAGTGAACATGAGCTGCTTGGCCTGGATCCGCATGCCCCGCTGGAGCTGGATCTCGATGTGGTGCAGCAGGCCTGGCACCAGGCCCAGCGGCTCTCCTCGGCCCCTTCTCAGGAGCAGTGCGCCGCCCTGGTCAGCCAGGTGCAGCACGCTCTCTCTCTGGTGCGTGGTCCCTTCCTTGAGGGCTTCTGGCTGCGCGAGGAAAGCGGCTTTGACCACTGGGTCCAGCAGCAGCAGCAGCAGTGGCAAGTGCGCCTGCAGTTGCTCTTCGCTCGGCTCTCCTCCTGGCAGGAGACCGGCGGGGAGCTGGAGCCGGCCCGCGCCACACTCACGCGCTGGCTGGCCCTCGATGCGCTCTCGGAGGAGGCCTATCGCCGCCTGATGCGCGTGCATCTGGCCCTGGGTCATGCCAGTGCGGCCTTGCAGGTCTACACCACCTGCCGGGCGCGCTTTGCCGAGGAGTTGCGCGTCCCGCCCCCCGCCGAAACCGTCGCCCTGGCTGAGCACATTCGCGCCACCCAGGCGCGGCAAGGCAGTCCTCCTGCCCGTCCCACCAGCGCGGCTAGCGTGCCGCCCAGTGAACTGGTGGCCCCGCTGGTGGGACGGGCCGCTGCCTTCAGCCAGCTCGTCGCTCGCTACCACCAGGCGCGACTGGGGCAGCCGCAGGCAGTGCTCATAGAAGGAGAGGCAGGCATCGGCAAACCACGGCTGGTCAGCGAGTTTGTGGCCTGGGTCAAGGCGCAGGGCGCCGAGGTGCTCAGCGGGCACGCCTTCGAGATGGGGGGGCGCCTGCCCTATCAGCCGCTGGTCGAGGCCCTGCGCCCGCGGCTGGAGAAGGAAAAAGCGCCAGAGGATCTACTGGAGGACCTGTGGCTGACCGAACTGTCGCGTCTGTTGCCCGAATTGCGAGGACGCTACCCGGATCTGCCTGCCGCCCACGAGGATGAACTGGCGGGCAAGGGGCGGCTCTTTGAAGCGGTGGTGCGCCTGCTGGACGCCCTGGCCCGGTCGGCGCCGCTGGTGCTGCTGCTGGAAGACCTGCACTGGGTGGATGGAGCCTCCCTCGACCTGCTGCGCTACCTGGCACACTCCTGGAAGGAGCAAGGCCGCCGGGTGCTCTTGCTGAGCACGATGCGTAGTGAAGGACCGGAACTCTCCCCGCAGCTGGCCACCCACCTGGCCGATCTGGGACGCGATGTGCCGCTCACACAGGTGACCTTGCAGCCGCTCAGCAAGGCGCAGACCATGCACCTCCTTGAGGCTATGGTCGGCGAGGGGGAGCCTGGCACCAGCACTGGAGAGAAGCAGCGCGACCTGGACTCGACTCAGCCTGCGCCCGGCTGGCGCGGGGCTGCACCTGCGCCTGAACGGGAGACGCCGCTGCTCCGGCTGGGCGACTTTCTGTTTGCGCAGACGGGGGGACAGCCGATGTACCTGCTGGAGACGCTCAAACTGTTGCGCGAGCGGCAGCTGCTGGTGCCACGCCTGGCGGCCGATGGCCGCTGGCGGTTGGAGCCGACCGTCGAGATGAGCGTGGCCGTGGTCCAGGAGGGGGCGCGCCGTGAGCTGTTACCGCCCTCTGTGCGCGCGATGATCCAGGCACGCCTGGCCAGGCTCTCGTCGGCCGCCCGCCAGGTGGTGATGGCGGCGGCCGTGTTGGCCACCCCGGCGAGCGCGCGGCGCCTGTGGCAGATAGCCAAGCTCGGGGTGCAGGCCGGCGTTGAGGCCCTGGAGGAAGCCATCAAGAGTGGCATCCTGCGGGAGGAGGAAGCCAGGCTCGGTCGGTCGGCCCACTATCGCTTCACGCATGAGTTGATGCGCGAAGTGGTCTACACCGAGCTGGGCGCGGCGCGGCGGCAGGTCTTGCACCAGCAGGCTTTGGCCGTGTTGCCCAGCGAGGGGGCGCGGGCCTCCGAACTGGCGTATCATGCGCGGGCCTCGGGGCAGGCGCAGGAGGCCTGTCGCTACAGCGTGCAGGCCGGGGATGAAGCCGTGGCCGTCTTTGCCGTCGACGACGCCATCAGGCACTATGAACAGGGGCGTTCCCTGCTCCAGGAGCACCCACCTGGGGCAGGCCTATGCCTTCCAGAGTGCCTGGCAGAAGGCCCAGCAGGTCTATGAAGAGCTGATCGCCTATGGGCGGCAGCACCAGCTGCCCACCCTGGTCAGTCTGACCCTCAACCGCCTGGCGGTCCTGGCGGTCCAGCAGGCCAAGGACCAGTCCCAGGTGCGCGCGCTGCTGGAGGAAGCCCGGCGCACGGCCCAGACCAGTCACGATCAGCGGGCCCTGGCGGAAACGGAGTGGAGTCTGGCCCAGATCACGGCCATCTGGCGGGGGAATCCAAAGTGTGCCTTCCCTCATGGAGTGCAGGCGCTGGAACTGGCACGGGCAAGCAACGACAAGGAACTGGAAGCACGAAGTCTCTACTCCCTTGGAGGGATCCATCTTTTCGAGGGAGACTTTGAGGAGGCTATACACTGTCTGGAAGCGTCCCTGGCGCTGTATGCCGCTCTGAGTAACGAGCCGACCGCTTCGTGGGATCTGTCACTTCCATCCCTTGTAGTTGGCGCTCCGCCCACCCACTCCTTGACGCTTGGCGCCAGAGAAGCCTTTTTCTGGGGGATGCTGGCGCTGGCGCAAGTGCAGGCAGGACAGGTGCAGGCGAGCATTCGCAGTAGCCGCCGGGCGCTCGCTCTCGCCAAAGAGAACCAGAACGTCTGGGCACACGTCAGCAGTCTGGCCGTCCTCACTTTTGGCTTGCTGGAAGTGGGGGCCTATGAGGAGGCCTTCGTGCTCATGCACACAGCCCTGGGGCTGGCGCGAACCCTGCCGCAGATGGTCATCTTCCAGCTGTTTGTGCATGCGTTGGGCAGTACGTATCACGCCTTGCAGCAGTGGGAAGAGGCGTCTAGAACGCTGGCAGAGGCAGAAGCCGTGGCCGAGAGGTTAGATCTGCGCCTCACGCGCGCCAGCGTCTTTTCGAAGCTGTGCATGCACTACGCGCTGATGGGGCAGTGGGAAGCCGCCTACCGCTATGCCGTGGAGGCGAGCACACTGCGCAAGAACGCTGATCTGAGATTGATCCTGTTGGATTTCTACCAGCATTATGAAATAGAGGCCTTCTTGCACAGGGGGGATGAGAGGCAAGCCAGAGAAGCCGTGCAGCGACTGGGGGAACAGGTGGGGCCTTACCCGCGCTTCCGTCTTCCCTACCTGCGGTCGAGGGCGGTGCTGGCCGAGTGGGAGGGGGACAACGAGCAAGCCATCGGCCACTGGCACGAGGCAGCTGGGCTGGCAGCAGACCTGGGCTTGCCAGCAGAACAGTGGCAGATCCAGGCAGCGTTGGGGAGGGTGTATGAGGTAGGCGGACAGCACGTGCAAGCGCGCGCTGCCTTTGGAGAGGCGGCGAGGATCATCCAGGGGCTAGCGCAGGACATCGAGGATGAGGCGAGGCGTGCACACTTTCTGGCTGCACCGCCGATTCACCAGGTGCTGCAGCACGCCCATTGGGTCTCCTCATCCACCTGAATCACTCACGTCGCCAACACCGTAATCAACTCCTGTGCATCGCTCAGGAACTGTTGAGATGACAGCACCTGGTGCGCCAGGCCCAACCGCATCGCCTCCCTCGCATTGATAGTCTCTCCCGTAAGCATCAAGCGCATCGTAGCGTTATACCCGATCAGCGCGGGAAAATAGACTGCGGCAACAGGGGGAAAAACAGCAAGATTGATTTCTGGTAGGCCAAAGGTCGCGTCCTCGTGCGCTATCACAGTATCGCAGAGCGCCGCCAGCTCGCAGCCCCCGCCGAGAACATGGCCTTTCACCAGCGCAACGGTCGGAATGTGTTGCGCGCGCAGCTCCTCGAATGCCGCGCAATTAGCATGAACGGCGCGCAACAACTCGACCTCACGTCCGTCAAGATGGTCCTTGATATCGACACCCGCGCAAAAGGCCCGTTCACCCGCGCCAGTAATCACAATCAAGCGCGGGGTATTCTTCATCGCGTCGCGCATCGCCGCCGTCAACTGGTCAAGCATTTCAATGCTCAAAATATTAAGCGGCGGCCGGTCAAGAATCAACCACAGGATATTGTTCTGGCGCCGAACATGCACGAACGACATACAAAGTACTTCCTTATTATTTTTTGATTGTGGGCCAGAAGCGCATTGGCACCCGCCGGGTGCCAATGCGCTTCTGGCCCATGTTGTTATTTTCCAGCGAAATTCCCTTTGCGTTTCTCCGTATAGGCAGCAATACCCTCCTTGGCATCTTCGCTCTGGAAGCAGAGCTGCTGTAACTCGCGCTCGATCGCCAGCCCCTCGGATAAGGCAACTTCAGGACCAGACTGCACCGCGCGTTTGATGCGACCAACCGTCTTGGAGGCGCGGTTGGGCGGGCAGAAGCCACGCGCGTACTCCATCACCTTTTCCCAGTAATTCTCCGACTCGTAGATGTAGTTGATAAGCCCTAGCTCCTGTGCATCTTCGAAGCTCATCAGCTTGCCCTCGGTCATCAACTCGATCGCCTTGTTCTTGGGGAGAGCGCGGGCCATACGCTGCGTCCCGCCTGTTCCAGGCAGCACGCCCAGCGTGATCTCAGGCAGGCCAACTTTCCCGGCGTTGCGGCGAGCAATACGGATATCGCAGGCCATCGCGATCTCCAGACCCCCGCCGACGGTGTGGCCGTTCAGGGCGGCGATCACCAGTTTCGGCGTCTGTTCCAGCCGCAACAACGTCTCGTTGGCATGGAGGCAGAAATAATATTTGAAGCCAGGAGTCACGGCATTGAGCATGCTGATCTCTGCGCCCGCGCAGAAAAACTTTTCGCCCTCGCCGCGAATGACGATCACATGCACATTATCGTCGAAGCGCGCCTGTAAAATAGCATCATCCAACTGGCGCATCATGTCGTAGCTGTACGTGTTGGCCGGTGGATTAGTAAGTTCGATCACCGCTATACCATCGGTTGCGGTATAACGTACCAGTGTTCGTTCTGTCGCGGTAGTCATTGTTGGCTTTCCTTTCGTGCTGCATAGTCTTCAAGAACATCGTCGCCTTTGACTCGTTCAAAGGGTGTATGACAGGAATTGCAGTAGTATTGAACGGTCAGCAGCTGCTGGCCGAACAAAGAAAGTAGTTCAGTGTTGGTTGAACCGCAAAATGGACAGCTAATCTCCGCCTTTTTCTCCGGCTCACTCGTATTATATCCCATAAGCGTTAACCAAGCCTTCTCCCTACGGCATCCCACCGTTCCCACGGCAGCGCCCCGGTCAATTCCCACTGCTTGTTGCTTGCATTGAAGGCTACAGGAACCTCGATGTCCAGACCTTGCAGGGTGGGCATGATCTTTTTCAAGTAGCGAGCGCGTAACTCGTCTGGGGTCGCGTCGATAATGCCCTCCCTGTACAACTGTTGCATGATGGGATCATCGTTGGGGCCAAACCAGCACAGGGTCTCGTTCCAGAGACGTTCGAGAGAGGCCGCCATTGTTGCGCGTACCGCCCCACCAGCCCTGGCCAGGCGTCGCACCCAGCCCTCTCCATGCATTTCATGGATACGTTCTTCCTGTACAATTTTACGAGCCCGTTGGCGCAGTGGCTCGTAACTGGACTGCCGCGCGGCCTCGAAAAAGGTCGTCAGGGCTGTATCGAAGAGAAAATTGGTGGCGACAAAATCAGCCCAACCTGCAAAGTCACGATCGAGATAAGCAAGGGAATAGTGCAGTGTCCGTGTCTCCGGCTCCACCTGGCTGAGGTCGGCCTCGGCCTGCACAAAGTTGTCCAGTAGGGGATAGAGGGTACGGGCATGCCCCAGCTCGTCCTGCGTCATGGCCGCTGCCGCCACCGCCGCCTCCAGCGCTGGCGCCCCGTTACACCAGTAGGCGTAACGCCGCCCGACAGCCTGTTTGTTATCGGCCAGCGACGAGAGCACGGCAAACAGCGCCGCGTGATCTATATGTCGTGTCGTAGTACTCATGTTACCACCTCTTTTCCCTCCTCAGGTTTCGATCACGTGAACAATGGTCTCGCGCGGCACAATCACCATCTCAACCCAGGCAAACTCGTCATAAATACTACGAGCGTAAACCTTGGCCAGCTCCACATCATCGGCCATCACATTGCCGATTTCGTGCAGCGGCTCTTCAAACTTGCGGCGCGCGTAAACCTGCCAGACATGGCTCTCGTTGAGAGCATCACGCCGCGCCTTCTTCTCTGTCGCCATCGTGTCACTCATGCTGATATACCCCAGTTTCGCATAATATCGATGCCATCTTCGCTCAAGCGCGCCTTCGTCCAGACCGGGTCCCACACGATTTCAATGTTGACCTGCCGCACACCCGCTCCCTGTAGCAGGCGCACTCGAATATCGTCCATGATAAAATCCATCGCCGGGCAGCCCATCGCCGTGAAGGTCAGCCTGACATCGACGATACCATCCTGTTGGCCAAGGTCGACAATCAGTCCCATATCCACCACGCTAATCGGGATTTCAGGGTCCATCACCTCACGCAGGGCATCCCACAGCGCTGGACAAGTTGTGTCGTACGCGGGATGTGTTTGTAGAGATGGATAACTGGTCGTCATGCCGGCTGCTCCTGCTCCAGCAAACGCAGCATCTCTTTCTTGCCGCGCTGTAGCATATCGACAAACTCTTCATTACTTGGGCCGCGCGCCTTCCAGCGCTTCATCACATCTTCCCACGTGCAAGCGCCATCTTCCAGCAGCCAGTGCTTCGCCTTCGCATCAAAATGGGCCGGGAAGGGACAATCAATCACATATTGTTTCTGTTCCTCGTCATAGTGCGCGGGAACCTTGAGTTGCAGTTCATTACACAAAGGGACGGCGGTGGACATCCAAATCTGGCGTAGTTCGTCATTGCTATGGCCCTTGAAACCATAGTCAAGCTGCTCGCCATGTTTCTTCAGGTCATCGGGGAGGCCAAACCATTCAATAGTAAGCATGAACATCCAGTCAACCGCTTTTTGCAGCGCCTCATGGCCGCTGTTATCCTGGTTGATTTTACGCATGCCCTGCTCGCCATGGCGCAGGTGGAACGTCTCCTCCTTGTCCACCTTCACAAGGGCGCGTTTCCAGGGACCAAAAGTCGTGCTCTGATAGACATCGCCCAGCAGCGTATAACCGGCGCGATCATAAAAGGCGTTGGCGACAATCAACTCGACCCAGCTATCCAGCGGAACATCAAAGGCATACGGATATTTGAACTGGTGGGGCTCGCGTTCAAAGATCAGTTTTTCCGTGTCCACTCCTAGATCACGCAACAGGCGGTAGGCGATATGCGCGTGACTCAGTTCGTCCTGGATAATTGAGATCGCTGAACCAAAAGTATTGAGGGAAGGGGCATAGACGGCCGCGTGGTAATAGGCAGGGGCGCTAATCAATTCAGTATCAGCCGAAACGGTCAGGATGCGCTTCATACCTTCCAGGTAAATAGGACTCATCTGATCAATAGACTCGATAAGCTGCTGCTTTTTGATGCGGCTGAGCAGAGCCTCTTCGCTCTGCAGCGTGGCTGGAGTCATAGACATCGCTCCTTGTTCTGGACAACCATTGTACGAGTGCATATCTCCATATGGACATATCAAATTGTACGTTGCTCTTGCAAGGGATGTCAAGGATAATGACTCTCAACTAGACATTTTGTGCTCTATGAGCTATTTTTACACGAATCCTAGCCATACCTCTTAGTCGCCGATCAGTGAGCGAACGCGAGGTACTCGTGGACGGAACGCACCGAGGCCGACCCTTCGCCGACGGCTGCCGCGACTCGCTTGGTCGAGCTCGCCCGCACGTCGCCTACGGCGAACAACCCGGGATAGCTCGTCTCAAAGGGCAGCGGTCGCCGGCTCAGTGCTTCCCATCGCCCGTCGAGGTGGTCTTCGCCCAGAGACCGGTCGGTGAGCACGAACCCGCGTGCATCCAGGGCCGCGCACCCCGACAGCCAACTCGCGGCAGGATCTGCGCCGATGAAGGAGAACAAAGCGACACCCGGCAACACGGCCTCGAAGCCCTCGGTGGTGACACGTACCGACGTGAGGGTCCGGTCACCGTCCAGACCGGTGATCTTGCTGTTGGTTCGTACCTCGATGCGAGCATCAGCCTCGATCCGGTCGATGAGGTAGCGCGACATGCTGGCGTCCAGGTCGTGGCCGCGGATGACGATGGTGACGGGGCTGCCTGCCGCTGCCAGGAAGAGTGCGGCCTGACCGGCCGAGTTGCCCCCGCCTGCGACCACGACCGGTGATCGGGCACAGAGGCGGGCTTCCATCTCGGTGGCCGCGTAGTACACCCCGTTGCCTTCGAAGTCTGCCAGACGGGGAGCATCCAGTCGCCGGTAGCGGGCCCCGCTGGCGACGATGACGGCGCGACCGGCGACATCGGTCCCGTCGGAAAGGCGGACCACGAGATGCCCGGCCTCCTCACGCAGCGACGAGGCCGCGCACGGGCTCGTGAGCTGGGCGCCGAACTTCTCTGCCTGCACGACGGCCCGCTGGGTGAGGTCGCCGCCGGAGATCCCGGTCGGAAACCCGAGGTAGTTCTCGATGCGCGAGCTGGTCCCTGCCTGGCCTCCGACGGCGGCCATCTCGACGACCAGGGTTCGCAGTCCCTCGGAGGCGCCGTAGACAGCCGCCGCGAGACCGGCTGGCCCCGCACCGACCACAACGAGGTCGAAACAGCGCTCGGGAAGGCTGTTGATGGTCAAGCCGAGGTACTCCGCCAGCCCTCCAGGGGTCGGGTGGTGCAAGACCGAGCCGGAGGCGATCACCACCGGCAGCTCGCCCGGGGTGACGGAGAACTCGCGCAGGAGGCCTTCGACGGCAGCGTCACGGTCGGGGTCGAGCCACTCATGGGGGATGCCATTGCGGGCCAAGAACTCCCGCACCCGCAGCGACTCGGGCGAGAACCGGGAACCGACGACGCGGATGGCAGCTGATGCGCCGCTCAGCAGCGCGGACCGGCGGGCGAGAAAGGCGGCAAGGATCGTGTCGCCCAGCCTCGGCGCTGTCGCGATCAGATGGTGCAGCCCCGCCCTGGGCACCACGATGACCTCACCCGGCTCAACGACGCGGGCCGACAGATACACCCGCTGACCGCTCAGCAGGTTCAGCTCGCCCAGGAATTGCCCAGGACCGTGGCGAGTGATGATGCGCTCCTCGCCGTCGAAACGGACCACGATCTGGGCTGCTCCCGAGAGGATCACGTAGAAGTCGTAGGTGGCGTCCCCCTCCCGATAGAGATACTCGCCCACGGCCACCGACCGTCGGGTCCCGAGCGCCTGGAGAACGGCAAGCTCGGAGTCATCGAGTGTGGGAAACGCGACGGCGTCCTCAGCCATGGGGAGGGCTGGCCAGCCCTCCGCTCGTTTCCCGTGCTGGGTGTTACTTGTGTTTTCCATGGGTTGCTCCACCTGTTTGTCTCACTGCTCTCTTGACTTCTCCCCTCGAGGGCTTCACGATGTTCGGCTCGCTGCCTGGAGTGCAGCAAGCAAGGCATCCTGTTCCCAGGAACCGCGATACAAGACTTCATGGATGAAGAACGTGGGGGTGCCTTGCACTCCACTGCGTTGGCCACCTTCCACATCCTCGTGCCATGCTCTTTTTTCCTTTGCCAGGTATCTTCTTCAGATACACCTGTGATGTCTAGAGAATCACGAATCGATCAAGCAAACTCGAGCATCACCTGATCGATGTAACACCAACCCCAGTCCTCACCAGGCTCGAAGGACTGGATAATCGGGTGGTTGGTCGCGTGGAAATGCTTGGTGGCGTGCTTATTCTTCGAATCGTCACAGCAACCGACATGTCCACAGATGAGACAGAGGCGCAGGTGCACCCAGGTATCTCCAATTTTCAAACAGTCCTCACATCCCTTGGCGCTCGGTGTGACGTCTTTTATCTGATCAAGATGCGTACATCTCTTTGCCATGTTCCCTTCCTTCCTGATGCGTGCGTCCGACTCGGGCCAGCTCTCATCCTTCCTCCTGGAGATGCCGGCGACAACTTTTTATGGTCCGAACCCTTGCACATCGGTACGTATGACTCATCCGACATATGTATATTATCACTTTCCTGGGGACGCTGGTGCATGAGCAGAGAGGTCTTGACGTCCCTCTCACTTAAGGATACTATAGCATGGTATTGGCTCATTTGGTAAGTAGGTACCTGAAAGTGCCTAAGAGACATGAAGGAGGTGAAGGAGATGGAGACGAAGCACTACTCACACGCGACGGTGTTCGACTCGCAGTATGGTTCGCGGCAGGTGCTTGATCTGCTCGCTGAGAAGTGGACGGCACTGGTTCTGTATGCCCTGGCGTTTGGGGTGAGACGGCACGGCGAACTCAAGCGGGAGATCAAGGGCATCTCCCAGAAAATGCTGACGCGAACCCTGCGCAATTTAGAACGTGATGGGCTGGTGAAGCGCACCGTCTACCATGTGGTCCCACCTCGAGTGGAGTATGCCCTGACTCCCTTAGGCCAGACATTGAGTGAGTTGCTCAAGGAGATCTGCACGTGGGCTGAAACTCATTTTGCTGAAATTGAGGATGCCCGGGTAGTACCCCACGTCGGTTCCCTTAGTTGCCCATACTATTCCTTCTCTTACGACTGTGCATCTTCCTTCAATTATTTCTGCAAGACATCCCTGGATATGCTCCAAAGGGATATGGAGAGGCAGAGGCGACATTGACGTTACCAGCCTTTGAGCAGCGCTTTCGGAAGTGGTTGCTGGAAGACTATCATTACCGAGTCCATAGCGAAAATGAGTGATCACAACGGGCGGGAGCCTCAGACCTTTGTCGTCACCAAAAGCTATCGGCGTTTCACTGAGCTGTGCGATGTCTGTCGGAGTGCTCGTTCGATCGGTCTGGGATATGGGCCGCCAGGCACGGGAAAAACCGAAGCTGCCAGGTATTACGCGCAATGGGATCAGGTTGAGCCATTCTTGCCGGGACCCTTGATCACCTTCGCCGGGTGGAGTGCCGTGGATGGCTTCTATCCCTACAAACCGTTTACCTTTTCTTCCGCACCACAGACCGCACCCATCCTGGAGTGCCGATGGGGAGCAAGGCGGAGCGAGAGAAACCTCAAAGACGCTGCCACCAGAGATTCGCTAACTCATCGTTGACCTGCACGTTGAGATGTCAGATACATCGAAGAACATCTGCTTCCTGATCCGAAGCCCGTCTACGTGATCACCATCGCGTCCTCCGGGCTCACACCCCTCTATAGTGTTGCTGTAGCCATGCTTCCCAGCTTACTGTGCCTGTGGCCTGTTGTGGGCAGGTATTGCCACCCTGGCGCAGTCCGCTGGCTGTTTTGCCAGGCAGCCAGAGGGGGATGATGGCACGGTGTATTCCACGCTGCCTGAGCCAGATCCGCGCCAGCTCTCCAGAGGTGTAGACCTGCGGGCCGCCCATATCCGGCAGGCGACCGGATGGGCCAGCCTGGACGATCTCACAGAGACGTCGGGCCACTTCCTCCTCGGCAACGGGTTGGAGCAGCAGGTCAGTCGGGAGAAGCGCAACCAGGGGGAGCTTGGTCAGAATTCGCAGCAAGACATCGATGCCGTAATGAAACTGTGTCGCCCTGAGGATTGACCAGGGGAGGCCGCTGTGCTCAATGAGGTCTTCGCTGGCGAGCTTGGCTTTGCCATAGGCATACGGGACCTTATCAATTCCCACAATCGAAATGTAGACCACATGCGAGACACCCGCCTCGCGGGCAGCGTCCAGTAGGCGGCGCGTGCCTTCGACATCGATCTGCCAGGTATGGTGGTTTCCGTTGCTGGCGGCATGGATCACAACATCAATGCCCTGGACTGCCTCAGCCAGGCCCGCGCCGGTCTCCAGATCAGCCTGCACCCACTCCGCGCCTGGCCAATCACCTCCAGGTCTGGCCCGTCGACTCATCCCACGCACGGGATACCCTGCCGCGCTCAATTGCTTCACAACCAGGCGGCCCAGTCTTCCCGCGCCGCCTGTCACCAGAATATGTTGCATAGTATTTCCTCTCTTGTTTCTCTGTGCTTTGCATGCCTCTCTCTCGGAGGCTCGTACAGGAGACGAGAGAGCACGGGCAGATGTGACACCCCTCTGGTTGTTCTCTGTCCTGCTATGGGCTTATAATAAGGGAGAAGGAGAAAGGTGAGCAATGGACGAATCCATGCAAAAGGGGAACCAGGGAGAAGCGTTCGAGCACTATCGCGTGCTGCTCTTTTCCATTGCCTATCGGATGACTGGCAGCGCCAGTGACGCGGAGGATCTGGTGCAGGAGACCTATCTGCGCTATCAGGCGAGCGAAAGCTCGGAGATTGTCTCTCTGAAAGCCTATCTTACCACGATTATTACCCGTCTGGCGCTGGATTATCTGAAATCGGCCCGCGTCGCCCGCGAACAGTATATGGGAGCCTGGCTGCCCGAACCTCTCCTCACATCGGAGGATGGTGGGTTTCCTCTGGCAGGCCTTGAGCAACAAGAAGCGCTTTCTCTGGCCTTTTTACGCCTGCTAGAGGCTCTCAGCCCGCCTGAGCGCGCCGTTTTTCTCCTGCATGAAATCTTTGATTACCCTTTAAGCGAAATCGGGGTGATGCTGGAGAAAAGCCCTGCCAATTGCCGCCAGATCTTTCATCGGGCCAGGCAGGCTTTGCAGGACAAGCGCGCGCGTTTCGAGCCGGAGCCCCAGCGCCAGCGCCAGCTTCTGCTCAGTTTTCTTTCCGCCAGTCAGGCCGGGGACATGACGGCTCTGACCAGCCTCCTGGCTCAGGATGCCGTCTCCTGGTCGGATAGTGGCGGCAAAGTGCAGTCGAATCTCAAGCCTATCCACGGCCAGCAAGCCGTGGCGCGTTTCTGGCTGAGCGTGATGCGCAAAAATCAGCGGCCTCTGACCGAGACCCTGGCCGAGATCAATGGCAGCCCGGCCATCTTGTTCTGGGAAGAGGGCAGCCTGGCCGGAGTCATGAGCCTGACCCTCAGCGCCGTGGGCATTCAGGAGATCTATGCTCTGCTGAACCCTGAGAAACTGGCCTATCTGCAAAAACAGCTCTCCAGCTGCAGAAGACGAAGCAGCTTTGAGTCCTGAACCCAGGAAAAGATGGGCTCGTGCCAGTGCCCTACCTGCTCATCTCGATCTGGAGACTCCTTATCTCACATAACTGGGGCGCCTCCAACAAGAAGCTAAGAGTGCTTCCGTTTCTGTAAGGATGCAAAAGAAGAACAGTGTTGGATTGACTCCTTCAACTTACTCAAACTATCATAGAAGACGAACGCATCCTCACACAAGATGTCAGGAGAACGGTGGGAAAGCGAACGGAGAGAAACACAGAGTCAAGGAGAGATGAGCCATATACCCTGCGCGCAGCCTTTCGACCTGTTGAGGCATCCAGCCGGAAGGCCATGATCGAGCGGACCGTGCCATTCATTGGCGCAAACCTGCGCCAAGAGCTCTGGGAGCCAGGGGTGTATGGCGGCGTTGTAGCCTTGCGCATGCTCGCTCAAACGTTTCACACGCAAGTGCCTGAGCATCTGGCTACGCACCTGTTCTACTTTGCCCTGCCCCTTGGATTAAGGCACAAGGTCGATGCTCAGCTCTTTCTGAGAGAGGGGAACCAATCCGAGGCAGCAGGACTGATCGAACAGCAGGCTCGCCTGCTTGGCCAGGCCCAGTATGCCGGTGTACAGCACACCTGGTCCTCGGTTGCCACCTTGATCGAGCAGGTTGCCACGCTAGAGGAGCGCTTGATAGCAATCTGTAAGTCCTGGTGAAGCTTCGCTCCTCATCCTCCTTTGGATGTTCACGAAGAAGAGATTGCTTGCTCCTGGTCCTCGTTGCTCTCCGGAAGGAATCGTTTGCGCCAACACGCCGCGCAGCACCTCCTGCGGGCTATGGCGGTTGTCCTGGCGTTCTCGATGGGCGAAGTGGACCTGGACGTTGTAATCGTGGACAAACTTACGGTGCGCTGATCGGAATTTCGGAACTTCCTGCTCTATGGAGAACGTGCTCTGGCCAGGCAGGAAGCGGTGGTGAGTATTTTCCAGGATCTTCTCACGCTAGAGTATGAGCAGGAAAAGCTCTGGCGCTACTCGGGTGGGGATGGGAAAAACTGATCAAAGAGACCTGTTCCCTTCAGTTGGACAAAAGGCGAGAGGCCGCAGCGCTGCTCAGAGTGGTTTGTGCATGTAGGTGACAATCTCCGAGTCTGTTCTGGGATGGTCATTCCTCTCAACGTACTCCCAGCTAATGAGAAATTCCCCCTGTCCCCAGTCAACATACCCCAGGTGTTCATACAGGCGTTTTGCATCTGGATTATCGGTGCTTCCCACCTCTAATCCTATGTGAGTGCCTCCGTGTTCTTTTGCTAATCGCTCAGCTTCCCGAATGAGCGCCGTCGCTACTCCCTTTCTCTGATGGGCGCCGTGTGTTGCTCCTGCCTCCAGGTAAGCCGTCTTCGTCACGTCCAGATACGTCATGACAGGCGCATCCTGAGGCCCGCTCCAAAGCAGTAAGAAGTGACCAAACGGGGTGTGATCATGCCAGGCGATGAGGTAGACCCCTTCCCCTTGCTTCTGGACCTTATAGCGCTTGTAATGGTCTTTTGACAGCGTATCTGGATCAAACATGTGTTCCAGCATGTCCAATTGAGATGCTTCTGCGGGTTTAATTTCGAACAGGAGTGCTTGTTCGTCCATCAGTCTATCCTTCCTCAGATCCCCATGCGACAGGGAAAGGAGAACCAGCCGGCAACCGCAGCCATGGCCTCATGAGGTGCGCTTCTCGTTCCTCTCTTCGACGATCTTTCTGCGCCGCCTGTTCTTTGAGATCCGCAGACCCTTTTGCCAGGTCTCTTGCTTCTTCTTCCGTCATGCTTGTAGTCTACCAGCTTTGTCCAGCCTCTCTCAGCGAACCTGAGTAGTTACGATCGGTTTTTTGTTGCAAGGAGTACTTTCACTATGTGTAACCTCTCACCCAGGTCGATGTGACAGGGGGTTATCCTGCCTGACAGATCTGTACCGTCGTATCGACGGAGCCGGAAGCAATGCGCGTGGCATCTGGAGACCAGGCCAATTGCAAGACGGTAGCTGTATGGCCGTCATAGGTCAAGATGTGCTCCCCTGTCGTAGCCTTCCACACCTGCACTGTCTCATCTGCCCCTCCCGAAGCCAGGCGGTCGCCATGAGGCGACCAGGAGACATCGGTGACAAATCGAGAGCCAGCGTGGCCATGATAGATCAAGACATGTTTTCCCGTGGTGGCGTCCCACACTTGTACCGTGGCATCAAGGCCTCCCGAAGCGATGCGCGCCCCATCGGGTGACCAGCGTGCGGTGATCACTGCTGCGGTATGGCCGCGATACACGAACACATCGGTTCCGCTGGTGGCATCCCAGACGATCACCGTGCCGTTCTCACTTGCCGAAATGATCAGCTTACCATCAGGTGACCAGGTGACATCACTTACCGCCAGGGCATGCCCCTGATAGGTCAAGAGATGACCTCCCGTGGCAGCGTTCCACACCTGCACCGTGGCATCGTCGGAGCCGGAAGCAATGCGCCTGCCATCGGGTGACCACGCCACGGCACTCACTTTAGAAGAGTGGCCGCGGTAGGTGGGCGTGTGGCCCCCAGTGGCGGCATCCCAGACCTGCACTGTCCCATCGTAGGAGCCAGAAGCAATGCGCCTGCCATGCCAGGCCACTGCGTCCACAGTGCCTCTATGGCCGTGATAGGTGAACACGGGAGTATGCAAGGTGACTAGGTTGGATGGAGAAGAGGTAGGAGGACGAAGAGTAGGTGTGGCAGGAGGGGATGAACGCACAGGAGTACAGCCAATCCCAGCGAGCGTGAGGGTCAGACCGAGCAGTCCCTTGACAACGGCACGTCGGGAGGGCGGTCGCGGGACAGGTGCTGCTCGTTCAGCCATGGTCAACTCCCCTTTTCTGAAAGTGCGTTCTGGGATGGGACACTTCATACGACCAGGTGAACACACGCCATCGTTGTGTCGGCCAGCGGTACGAAGCGCTGAATCGCTTCAATTAGTACGCCGTTGCGTCAACAAACCCCACAAGTGCTGAGGTGGAACAAGCTTACTCTGCTCTTCTCTCGATCTCTGCTAGCGACTTCATCGAGAGTGTTGAAAGGCCAGCAGGTTACGGCGAGGTATCAGCAGGACCACCACATATACGTCAGGTTCAGCAAGTCGGGATAAGGTTTGTCCTCCCTTCACCACGATCTTCGTCGATTTCTACGTTCTCTGTCCTTTGCTTCCTGGCTTCTTCCCATGATCGTCTCGTTGCGCATCCCGGGGGAGCAGATCTTTCCTGAGGTAGCCAACAGAGCAATGTAGTTGATTCTAAAACTCATTGCGGAAATTTCCCCAAAAACCATATCTTGGCCGCTGCGGCCAAGATATGCCTTGTGTCACACAAGGACTCATCCGAGTAGGCATTCGTGCCAGAGTAATAGCTCCTGCGCCCCCAGGCCATTCCACCAGTCAGTAGAGTTCTACTTCCTTTTCTCCGCCTCCCAGAAAGAAAGCTTAATCGAAAAAACTATCAAGGAGCCAAATTGACCACCAAACAAACCATCGCATCGACACCACCATCAAACGTCAAAATAAGCTCACGCATTTCCCCAAAAAATTATGTCGCAAAATCGGAGACATTTTCCCAAAAATCTATCGCATCTCGATCTCAATCGCTAATAGCCTCCAAATCTGCAATAAAGATCGCACCTGCTACAAGTGAAACAAGTGAAACAAATGAAACAAGTGCAACAAGTGCGACAAACAGTAAGCACAGCCCTCAAGAGGATTGAACCTTTTCAATCCTCCCATCATGGATCAATACATGCTAGAGAACGGTAATATGTAGGGGCGACCCTTGCCGCATTGACTCCAACAAAATCGAAAAGCCCATCACTCACCCGGCTTTCTTGCTGGGAGGTCGAGGTCCACGCGCGCAGTTGCGCTGAGCGTAGCGCCCGGTATCGCGTGGCTGCAACGCCTCCGGTGGCGCTGGCGTGATCCAGGTAGCGTCCACAAACGGCACTTGCACCTCGATGCGCGTACTGGGCCGAATGAGGCCCACTTCGTGCCCCACCCGTCCCAGGAAAGGCAAGGGGGCGATGCCTCGCTGCAGCAGCCCTGGCACGACCTCGACGAGCAGGTCAATGGAGACCTCGAACGGATCGACCCCCTCCTGAGCAGCCAGTTGCACCTGCAACCCATGGAACAGCTGCGCCAGCAGCAAGGCACACCAGATTTGCACTTGCACGACCTCCCATTTGGCGCTCCAGAGCTGGCCGAGCTGCAGGTGCTCTTTAAGCACGCCGAAAGCCAATTCAATATCCCATCTGCGCGCATACAGCCCGGCGAGGTCGGCCAGCGAGAGTTGCTGGGGGTCGAGCACATTGGTCAGGTAGCGATGCAGCCGCCCATGAGAGTAAAACTGCACCAGCCGCACGGGATATTTGGCGCGGTCGGCGCGGTACTTGCCCAGCCACACGATGGCATCGAGCACCCCATCGCCTTGATAGAGGATATGACGCACCTGCATGCTGGCGTGATTGGCGTAGCGACTGATCCACCACAGCCCCCGCTCGGTCAACTCGTCAAACCAGGGAAAGCTCAGGTAGCCGCGGTCAAAGAGCAGCAGCGTGCCGACCTGCAACCCCTCCAGCAGCAGACGCGCCTGCTGCTTGCAATTGGCGACCGCCTCCTGCCACACTTCCACGCGCACCCATTGTTGCTGACGTAGGTCAAACAAGGCGCTGATACGCCCGGCCAGCAAGCGTGGGTCGCCCGGCAGCACCTGGCGTAACTCGGGCAGCCAGCGTCCCACCGCGTCCAGCGTACTCTCATCCAACGCCAGCACCTGGCTGGCCCAGGGAGCCAGCCGGCGATCTTCCAGCCCAGCCAACTGCTCCCTCATCCAGCCACTCACCTGCACAAAGAACAGGCGCATCACGCAGGCGGCTCGCGCCAAGCGGTTGTAGATGGCCTGATCGACGACCTGTACCGGTGCAAAAGGCCCGATCGCTCGCATGCAGATCATCCGCCACAGCCCTAATTGGCTCCCGAAGCCCTCTAAGCCACACAGCACAATACTGAGGCACAAGTGCGTGGCCGTCAGCCTGGCGGGTTTGCCCCGTCGCTTGGCGGGCTGGATGAGCGCCTGGCTTCTCTGCGTCAGGTAGTCCACCATCTGCTGGCCGCTGGGCACCGGCAGTTGTCTCTGGGATTCGAATGCGCTATCATGGGTCATGAGAAGGAGTTCCTTTCTGGTTTGTCAAGATGTTTTGAAAGAATTCTCCTTCTTTTTTTCGGCTTTGGCAACCCCTCCTCCCATTTTGTTGGAGTGAATGCCCTTGCCGTCGCCCAGGTCAAGCTTAGGCACTCACTCTATATCCCCATAATAACGCGGATATAGTTGCGGGTCTCTCCGGGGAGACAGTTCATCCAGTTCCCGGCCCCACAGCTATTGATGGCATTTTGCAGGGTGCCGGACCCACCATTATAGGCGGCGAGCGCCTTGGCATAGTCCCCCCCGTAAGTATTCGCGTATCCTGCCATCACGTGGGCAGCGGCATTAAGGGCCGCGTTGGGGTCCCAGGGATTGATACCCAGTCCAGCCGCGGTGCCAGGCATAAACTGGGCAATTCCCTCCGCGCCAGACGGTGAGATGGCGTTAGGGTTAAAGCCACTTTCCTGGTTTATCTGCCGGACAAAATAGACAGGCGAAATGCCCGCGCTGGTGGCAGCCTGTTGCGCAATCGCCACATAGACACTTTTGGGCAGCATCATAGGCGGGGGAGGCGGTAGGGTGTTATTCTGAACGGTTTTATTCTCAATGGCCTGCGCAGAATGCGACAGGAACTGCCAGTTCATCTGCTGAGCATGAATCCAGTCATTGATCCCTTGAAAGAAAGAGAAGCGTCCCTGCCCGCTGCTGAGAGGCGTCATATAGATCAGCGTCGTCATCACGACCAGCAGGATCGCCATGAAAATGATACCGTGGCGCAGGCGAGGAGATAGCGCCGGTAATTGTTTTGCTAAATCATCCGTTTTGGCAGATACGCGTTTCCGCTTGCGACTGCCAGGAATTCTCACGATGCGCTTAGGAATAGGAGTAACAGAGGGCGAGTTCACCCGAAGGTTCAATGGCTCGGTACCTCTGACCGCACCAGGGCTTGAGCTCTTGGGAAGTTGCTCGGTGGTGCGAACCACATTGCCGCTTGCAGCAGGCTGTAGTTGCTCGGTAGTTCTAACCGCGTGATTATTGGAGTTATGAACCAATTGCTCGGTAGTTCTAACCTGGAACTGACCTGTTGGCATGAAATACAGTGGGAGATTTGGAATTGGCGGGGTAACTGGATGCTCTCTGGGTTGCTCTTCTGTTAAAACATTACTCTCTACTTCTAAATAGTCATTGTCTACTTCCTGATTTAACCGAGGGGTGCGAAAACGCATCATATTTACCTCATCCCTAAACAGACGTATAGTATCTTTACTCTGGAGAGTCTACTTAAATAGACCAGCCCACGTCAATTCTTTAGGGATGAAGCAGCCAAAATTAGTACCATACTCCCACGATCTTAACCGACCCTTGTTTACTTTAACGGAATGCCCTGTTTGCGTGCCAGGAATTCTAATTTGCCCACAAGATTTTCGATGACCTGGTCCCACAGGAACTGCTCTGCCGTCTGGCGGCCTGCAGTGCGGATGCGCTCCTGTTCTTCGGGATGGCGGCGGAGATAGAGAAGGTAGCCAACGATCTCATCGGGATCGTCTGTTTCAGTGACGATGGTATTCTCAAATGAGACGGCGTAATCTTCGCCAGTGCTGCCCGTGACCGCGATCCCTTGTGCTGCCATGACCTCGAGTCCAACAAGGCCGAATGGCTCGTGGCCGCTGTTGGCCAGGGTGGCATCAGCGGCAGCATAGGTGGTGCGCACAAACTCTTCAGGGAGGAAGAAACGCAGGTTATAAATGTCGGCGGGACCAGCCTTTGCCACGGCATCTATACATTGTTTCAGGTTCGGGCGTCTGGCCACTATATCGCGAATACTCAGGCCCATTTGATAGGCATGGCGCAGGACCTCGGCCCCGTGTGGTTCGATTCCGCCGCGCACGAAGAGCGTGACAGGGTGGCCACTATGTTTGAGACGGGCCACGGCCTCAACAGCCATAATCCAGCGCTTGTCAGGATCGAAGCGGCCAATCTTAAAGAGGAAGAGACGGCGTGGATCACCCAGGCGGGCAACCTCGCGCAGTCGCTCAACATCTTTTGGATCAACAGGGGTGAGATGACGCTTCGGGATGCCATTGGGAATAACCAGCGGGTTGACGCCATAATCCCACATCTTGTGCTTCATGTACTTGCTGACCGTACAGATCGTTGAGACGAAACTGAGGCGGCCCCAATTGATGCGATAGAGGGACATCAGGCTATTGAGGTTCCACATTATCACGACCTTCTGACGCATACCGAACCAGTTTAACAGGTCTGAGGTGCGGCATATCGCTTCGGATGTATGCCAATCCTCGCCCAAAATAACCACTGTTTTGCCCTCGGCCTGTGCCGGTCGGACGATCTCATTGTAAATGTGGTAGGGAATGCTTTCGTTGAAGTCGTAGAGTTTTTGCTCTTCACCGTCATAGACGCCATTCGGATAGTACTTGCTGATCCATTGTGACCAGCGTTTCAGGATCAGGCGGCCATCGACGCGCGTTTCTACATTGGGCTTATCGGGTGCGCCGATGAAAATAAGGTGGGTGGTGTAGCCCTGTTGGGCCAGGGCTTCGCTGAGCTCTGTGACGCGAGTGCCTAATCCCCCGGCGGTAGAGTAGACATCGGGTCCTTCAAAACACAGTAAGACAAACATGGTGTTCTCTGGAGAAATGGCTCCATCTTGTTCAATCATCGTACATCGTCCTCAGAAGTCTTTTTAAGATAAAGTATATCACAATGCTCGATTGGGAGACGTGTCATCTTGTATTCACTACTCCCTTACCTTCTACGACAAAGAAGGACGCATGAAAGTAAGGTGCAAGGGACGCCTTACCCCGCTTTCAGCCAGGAGGAATGAGCCTTCTAGACGCATTGTGGGCTTGCACCTATTGTACTATTACTTTCACAGCGTCGACGAAGAAGTCTGAGGTCTGAGGCTGTCCAGGTGCATTGGTGCCAAGGAGGAGAAGCGTGACGGGCTTGCCCTTGTAGCCTACGAGGTTGCTGGAAACATCAAAACTCTCCTGTACCCAGTTATTGGCTACGTTCGTATTACAGCTCTGTTGCAGAGTACGGATCATGCCTCCGCTACTATTCTGGAGATGGCTGCTGAACGTATCCAGGCATTGTTTGGCCTTCTTATTCGTATCTGAGTACCACCAGTAGGTCACAGTGATTTTAGTATAGCTTGCTGGAACCGTGAAACTCTGCCAGATGCGATCATTGCAACCTGCATAGCCGCAAAGGTAGGCGCTGTACTGACCACTATAGGAATTCGAGGAGTCAATCAATTGGTATCCTCTGGTGGACGACTCCTGCCATGGAGCCTGCCCATTTTCGAAATCACCGTTTTGTAGAATAGGTGGCGCCGGGGTGCTGGTCGGCGTTGTAGTTGGTGTATTCGTTGGCGGCGGGAGAGGAGTTGGCGTTGGTGTTGGCGTTCCACCACCGGAGAGCGCGACAAGGTCACGAGCGATGTTGTAGATGTCCTGCGAACCTATGCCGCTGGCCAGATCGTAGTTACTGGTGGCCGGGTAAAAGAGGTTGTTACCAGTGATAACATCATGGAAGGGCGGAAATTGCTGCTTTGCGTTGAAGAGATTGTAGAGGGTAGGATTCACGAAACCCACCCGGTGCTTGCCTTGCGCTTGCAAGTACTGGTTGACGAGCGCGGCACTACCTGCCCACAGTGGCGCACTGGCGCTGGTACCTCCTATGCTGATCCAGCCGGTACCAGGACATCCTGCATTAGTCACAGTACAATATATCGCATAGCCGATCGCCGGGTCGGCATCAGCGGAGATATCCGGTACCTGGCGAAAGCCGTTGCTGTATTGATTATGAACGCCTGGACCTTTCTGCCAATTGGGCTGCTTAAAGGTGTTGCTAAGGCCGCCGCCACCGCCGGCGCCTTTGGGGCCACGTTGGGTGTTGTTCGGGTTTGACCACACCGACTCACTGCCGTACGCCCCGCTGTTCAGTTGCAGGTTCGTCCCGCCGACTCCTGTGATGTAGGGATCGTCAGCCGGCGAGTCTACCGCCAGATTGGTATCCCCACAATCATAGGCGCCGGAATCGCCAGAGGCGGCAAAGAACGAGATACCCTGGGCGGCGCCCTGCTTAAAAATAGCGTCGAGGGTCTGCAACTCGGCGTTTCCCGAGCTGTTCTCGCAGAGTCCCCAACTGGTGGATGCAATCTGCGCTTTGTTGTCGGTGACGATCTTGTTATAGGTATCGTTCAGTCCCTGCGTGGTATTGGGCCCTTCGTAGACAATCTGGTTGGCATGCGGGGCCATCGCCGCCACGATTTCCATATCTAACTCGACCTCTATTGCGCCCTGTCCCGCTGAGCCGTTGAAGCCATCTACCAGCACATTGGTGATAGAAGGGCTGCCCAGGTTGTAGTTCTGGAGATATTGAGCGACATCGTTTTGTTGATAGCCGTCCAATTCAAAAAGGGCAACGGTCTGGTTATCTCCCAGCGTACCGGCGTGCTGTAGCGGAGCAGCATCGTAGGCTCCCACCAGGTCCTTTGGGCCATAGCCGCTAGTTGGCCCTGCCAGGTAGGAGCGTTGGTACTGCTGCTCGACATGATGCCGGGACGACTGCCCCCGCTGGTAGAGAGGGTGGTACTGTATGCTGTTATCCAGCCCGCCGATGGAGGTAATTAACTGGCTGATCGAGCCAGGGACGGTGGGCGCCGTCGCGTTGGCATAGAAGGTACGACTCCCCAACCGATAGGTGTTGATCCGGGTTTTGAATGTTTGTTGGGCCTGCGCGACTGTGCCGGTCGCATCGATGAGCAGGTTGTTTGAGGCAACATTGGTGATGGTCAATCCCTGGCTCTGTAAGAACGCTTCGACCTGCTGAACCTGGTCGGGTGTTGGTGCAAATAGCTGGTTAAACTGGTCGGGCGTCAAATACTCTTGATATTGAGGCGATTGAGGATCGTAGATAGCGCTCAGCAGATTGTCCAGGTCGGCCTGGTTGCGCAACTGTAAACCGATGGAGAGATTGAGCTGTTGATTAGCGTCAGCTGCCCGTAACAGGCGTGCTTGCTGAACGAGTGGTGCGGCCTGACCATAGAGAGTAACGCGCTGATTGGAGCCTGCGCGTACAGCTATGCTTACTGCGATCAAACTGGCGCCAACCAACAGAAGGGCCACCAAACCAAATAAGAGGTTGCGTACAATGTTCCACTGCATACTAATATCTCCATCGAAGCCAGTATGTAAGGGTACCCCACACGTGCCCTTTAACAAAGCCTGGAAAAGGCATAAAGCTACTATGAAAGTGAACGCTGCTAATGAATGAGTTTGTACGTTATGGACTAAAGTTTTAGCATTCGAACAGTTCTTCCAGGCTTGCGTTTATGGGGTAAAATATAAGAAATCATCGTATCGCAATGAATTGTGTTTCTTCTAATCAATTTGAGATTGTTTACTGACAAGGGTGCATATATCTAATGGTCATCATAAAATCAAAACAGCAGATTGCGGAGCTGCGTAAGGCAGGACGTATTGTGGCTGAGACGTACGAAGTGATTCGTCCACACTTGAAACCAGGGGTCACGACCGCTGAAATCGACAAGATAGCCGAGGAGTATATTCGTAGTAGAGGGGCTATCCCCAGTTATATTGGCTATGGAGCAATACCGGCGGGTTATGGACGTCCTGCTGTGCCACCGTTCCCTGCCACCATCTGTACCGCCATCAATGATGTGATCTGCCACGGTATTCCTAGCGACAAAGATCGGCTGCGTGACGGCGATATCATTGGTATCGATATCGGCGTGCACTACAACGGTTGGGTAGGGGATTCCTGCGTGACCTTTGCCATCGGCACGATCGATAGCGAGTCGCAGCGCTTGATGGATGTGGCAAAGCGCTGCACGGAACTCGGCATCAAGCAGGCGCGGCCGGGAAAGTCCCTCGGCGATATTGGGGCCGTCATTCAAGAATATTGTGAGAAAGAGGGCTTTTCCACGGTGCGGGAGTATACAGGGCATGGCGTTGGGCATTCGCTCCACGAAGAACCGTATGTGTTCCATTTCGCGCAAAAGGGCCCGACGCTCAAGCTACGTCCAGGGATGGTGTTTACGGTTGAGCCGATGATTAATGCTGGCCGACCAGAAACGCGCGTGAGGGCGGATCGCTGGACGGTGTGTACGGCTGATGGCAAACGCTCTGCGCAGTTTGAGCATACCATCGCAGTTACCGATGGCGCGCCAGAGATATTGACGGCGCTGTAATCGCGAACGCTCGAAGATACGGGATGTCGCGAGCTGATTGGCTTGCATACCGGGTCACAAAAGGTCGTTCGCCAGGATTGTTTGATGGGCGGTTGGTGGCTTCGTCATCGGCCGCCCATCCTCTATTTGGATATCTACGCTTACGCTCGCTTCTACGGTCCGGGATCCACCGTTATCGTTGGTATGGGCGGCGTATTAGTGGGAGTCGGCTTGGGTACTGGTGTATTGGTTGGTGTCGGCTTGGGTACTGGTGTATTGGTCGGCGTCGGCCTGGGTGCTGGTGTATTGGTCGGCCGCGGATTCTGGGTTGGCGATGCCGCGGGCGTACCATTCGTGAAATTCTGTACGTAGAGGATGACAGTGCGATCTATTGGGATGGTCGTACCGCTCGGCGGGTCTACCTTTGAGACAATGTTGGGCGTATTGTTATTCGGATCTGTACCGTCAGGGCGTATAGAATACCTGAGACCTGCATTGGTCAGTATCTGTTCCGCTCCGCTGAGGGTATTGCCTACGAGGTTGGGCGGCACTACCGCTGTCTGCGTTGCCGATCCAAAGGTGACCCGAATACTGGAACCTTTGGGGGCGAGTAGAGGCGGCGCCGGGTCCTGGTTGATCACGACCCCTGTTGTAATGCCATTGGTGACCTTTAAGGTGAAACCTGCTTTGGTGGCAGCTGATAGTGCGGCCTGGTATGTCTTTCCTCGTAAATCAGGGACGGCGATTTGCTGGACAACAATGGTCGGAGTTGCATTTGAGCCATTAAGCCAGGGCAGGTGGATGAAATTGAGTTCAGCCGCCAGGTAAATGCTAAAGCCCAGTAATAACAATGTTGCCAGCAGGATAAGAGCGGTTATGATGCTGGCAAAACGCGAATCAGGCTTTCCGTATGGAACAGAACCAGCGCGTGGCTGCGTACTCCGGGGATAGATGGAGGCTTCCTCCGACTGGTTGTTGTAGCCTGGTTGATTGGCAAGGACAAGTGGCTCAGGCTGGGGTTGCATGCCATTGTCCGATGGGTATGGCATATCGTCAGGTGATAAGTTGGAGGTGCGCTGAGCACCATTAGCGCCGGGATACTGAGGTATGGTTGCAACACTGGTTGGCGTCTGCGCCAGTCCTGGCATGAGTACGCCGGGTAAAGCGTCATCCACCTCTGATTCACCCAGTAGTTCCAGGGCGCGGGCAAGCATACTGCCGTCACGGTAGCGGCGCTCTGGCTCTTTCTCCAGGCAGCGCATGATGATTTCTTCCAGGGCCACTGGTATCTCGGGATTGTAATAGGTTGGCGGAGTAGGCAGGTCCTGAATATGCTGCATAGCGACGGCCACAGGTGTATCGCCATCAAAGGGTGTACGTCCAGCAAGCATTTCGTATATGACGATGCCGAGGGCATAGACGTCGGCGGCCGGACTGACGATTTCGCCCTGAGCCTGCTCAGGGGCATAATACTGTACGGTGCCGAGGGTCATACCGGTCGTGGTGAGACGCTCGGCGTTGATATCTTTGTAGACACTGGCGATGCCAAAGTCGGTGAGCTTGATTGAGCCATCACGTCCAACGAGGACATTTTGTGGCTTGACGTCGCGATGAACTATGCCGCGGCGATGGGCTGCTCCCAGTCCAAGCGCAACGTCATGAGCGATGATAATGGCTCGATCAACTGCGAGGACGCCGCGCGAACGCAGGTAGCGGCGCAGGTCTGTACCTTCCACCAGTTCCATGACGATGAAATAGTTTCCGTCGGTCTGGCCATAGTCGTAGACCTGCACTATGTTGGGATGTTGTAATGCTGACGCGGCTTTCGCTTCACGTTGAAAACGAGTTACAAACTTTGGGTCGGTGCTATAGACTTCGCGGAGCACTTTGATGGCTACGACTCTTTCCATACGCATGTCATGACCACGATAGATTGTGGCCATACCGCCTCGACCTATAGCATCTCCCAGTTGATATCGATCACCCAAAACTTCGATTGGCATACTTCTCATTGGAACGCAGGATGATGCGCTCTTTCTCCATGCGGGCGCAAGCTGGTGCGCCCTTATTTCCTTCTTTTGCACCCACTATTGTAACGTATTCTGCAACATAATGGAATACTTTCCTACATTATGCTTCAAGGATATCCTAAAGTAGGAGTGCAGGGAGGGACTTCGCCCGCTGCATCCTACATGGTGGGGTGAGTCTGGCTCAGCAGACTGATGATTGCCCTTTACACCAATACCTTTCTAATGAAGGGTGTAGGGGCGCAATTCATTGCGCCAGGTCGGATGCATCGACTCCCCAGGCGGGCGCAATGATGAACATTAACAAATGAATCCGGAGACCGGAACATCCACGCAGGGCCGATAAATCCGCGGTGTGCGCGATAAATCGGCACCTACGGGTGTCCGGATTCATCTGTCAATCTGCATAATTGCGCCCCTACGCCCATTTCGCCTCGCCAGGCGGGCGCAATGAATTGCGCCCCTACACCTCCGATGACTTTTCATGTGTGCTATAGAGTACCCAATACCCGTTCATCGCCTAGACGCCGGGTTATTTTTAGTGTGTCCAGGTGCTCCAGGAGTGGCAGGATGTATTTGCGTGTTGCTCCCAATACATCTCGCGCCTCGGCAACGGTCATTGTACCATGCTCACGCAGGTACTGTACCAATTTGGCTATTGCCTCTTCGTAGGTTTCCCGTAAGAAGAGTACTCCATCTCCCAGTTTGACTAACTGCCCCTGCTCTATCAAGGCGTTCAGCGCTTCGGTACCTACCACTGCCTCGGCCTCGCCGCGAACCGGTGGAGTATAGGGATTGTCACGGAAGCGGCGCAACAATTGCTCGACCTGTTGCTGCTGTGTCTTGCTGAAGCTCGGTACGAAATCGGGTAGGCGAATAGAGCCGCCTGTCGATGTAGCTTCCGCGACGATTCCTTCCGCTTGCAGGGTTGTGAATATCTCAGCCGCCATCCTGGGAGAGAGGTTGAGCCGTGTGCGCCATTCCTCTTTTGAGAGGCCACCGCGCAACGGGTACTGCCGGTGCTGCTCGCTGAGCAGCCGGACGGTTTCCTCTACCACCGCATCCCATACTGGTTGGGCGAACCATGCCGTTCCTATACGCCGCACTCTTCCTTCATGTAACAACGTCTCCAACGTTTGTTGTGTCACATCTTGTGAGAGATTACTTTGTTTGGCGATCTCCGGCAATTCGTAGCCGCTGTAGCCCTTAGAAGCCTGGCCTTTGGCGGCGGTGTTGGACGAATGGGCTATACGTGTCCTTCTATCTAACGCGGCAAGCACCAATTCTTCTGGTGCGCCGTGCTCAAGGGTGGCGAGTCGATTGAGGATCGCCGCCTGGTAACGCCGGTGATAGCGTGCCTGCACATCGACTACAGAGCCGCCGCCAATGGTGGTGCTGGGCGACGGGATGCGCAGGATAAAACGATCGCGTCTTGCCAGCACAGCCGGGCGACTGAGGCGCAGCTGAACCCACGCGCTCTTTCCTGGCTGCAGCTCTTCGACGTCGAGCAGGCGTACACGCGCCGGTACTTCCTGCGACCCACTGTAAAGGTCCACCAGCGTGTTGTGAGTGAGAGGGCGGGGAGCGTCGGCCAACAGCTGGATATGGGCATCGATGAGCATGGTTGGGCGAAGCTGGCCGGGTAGGGCGACGACGTCTCCGCGAGAGAGATCTGTACGCGAGATGTTGGCCAGGTTTATGGCTACGCGGCTCCCCGGCTGTGCGATCTCCATCTTGTGCTGGTGCGTTTGCAGGCCGCGAATGCGCGTCTTCAGGCCCTGCGGTAAGATCTCAACCTCCTGTCCCATTTTGAAGTTGCCATCGAGCAGGGTACCGGTGACGATGGTGCCGAAGCCCGTCAGGGTAAAGACGCGGTCAACAGGCAGGCGCGGGCGGGCGATGTTCTGCCGCTCCTGCGAGGTGGCTAGCATCTGCTCCAACTGGGCAAGCAGGTCAGGTATCCCTTGCATGGTATAGGCCGAGACCGGGACGATGGGAGCGTGAGCTAGCGTTGTCGGCAGCAGGTACTCCGCGACCTCTTCTCGTACCAGTTCCAGCCACTCCTCGTCTACCAGGTCGACCTTGGTCAGTACGACGATACCTCGCTGCACGTGCAGCAGGTCAAGGATGGCCAGGTGTTCGCGGGTCTGCGGCATGATACCCTCGTCGGCGGCGATGACGAGCAGGGCTGCATCAATGCCGCCTACTCCGGCGAGCATGTTCTTGATAAAGCTTTCGTGGCCGGGCACATCGACGATGCTGACCTCGCGGCCGCCGGGCAGTTTGAGCCAGGCAAAGCCGAGGTCTATGGTCATGCCACGTTCTTTTTCTTCCGCCAGGCGATCGGGGTCGATGCCCGTTAAGGCCTTGACGAGTGTAGATTTGCCATGGTCAATGTGACCGGCGGTACCAATACAACTCATAGATGATGACAGAGTGATCTATATGATTAACAGGTTAACGGTGACAACATGTCACGTGATGAATGATGGCTCTTAGTATACACTACGGACGGGATTCTGGCTATCTTTATCATACGGTTCTACCACGGATCAGGAGCAGGGTGGCAGCCTGCCTGCCAGGGATAACCTCTACTTTTCGTTGGTTGCGATGCGAGAGAATTTGGGGAAAATGTGTCCGAAAATGCGACAGAATTTTTTGGGGAGTGAGATAGGAGTGAGGGAAAGGATAGCATGGTGACCCATCCCAACCATGATACGGCTTCGTTTTTCTGTGATGATTGTTTGAGGCGGCATTTTTAACTCCGATTTGTTATGGGCATGAATTGATGAGATTATTGTTTGGTAAGATGTGTGATATGGCAGTAAGGATGGCTTCTACTTATTAGTATACTGATGGCTCGAGTGAGATCCTTCGCTGTCGCTCAGGATGACATAGTAAGGATGGCTCGAGTGAGATCCTGAGCGATAGCGAAGGATGACATAGTAAGGGTGGCTCGAGTGAGATCCTGAGCGATAGCGAAGGATGATATAGTAAGGATGGCTTCTACTTAGTATTATACTGATGGCACCAAATTTTGGGGGACAACCTGCTTTGACGAATCTTGTCCGGTGTTTGTCGCACTTGTTTCACTTGTTTCATTTGTTTCACTTGTTGCGATTGTTTCATTTGTTCATGAGGAAAGTCTTCAGTTACGGGTTTGTTGGGTATATCCCAGTTTTGGTCGCCAGAAGCTTTTGCGGATGTCGGACCAGAGGACGCTCATTTCGTGTAGCTCCTGTTGCACATAGGCTGCATCGGGTGGCCTTTTGGTCACATCCATAGCGAGCATACGGGCGATGAGTGTTTCAAGTTTGTTCACCAGGACATCCACTATACTTGTGGTGAGCGATCCGGGGTCGGATTGGCTTGTGGGACGAAGGGGGAGGAAGCGAAACGGCGCTTCTGAGGGGTCTCTTGCCGTGAGGAATTGATGCAAGACGGCCCCTAAGCTGTAGATATCGGCACGCGGTGTGGTTTGTGCTTTGCCATATTGCTCTGGGGCGGCATATCCAAGCGAACCAAGGGCGACGGTGTCTTTGGGCTGTCCTGGCTTGAAGTAGCGTGCAATGCCAAAATCGATCAAGTAGAGCTGTCCTGTCGGAGTGCGCATGATGTTGGCCGGTTTGAGATCGCGGAAGATGATGGGCGGGTGTTGTGAATGCAGGTATTCCAGGACTCTACATAGTTGAATGCCGATCTCGAGTACTTCGCTGAGGAGAAGGCGTCTGTTGGGTGCCTGGCTCTGGTATTGCTCAAGGGTTTCGCCTGCGATGAAGTCCATGACCAGGTAGCAATGGCCAGGGGTCTGAAAGTGTTCATAGACGCGTGGCAGATGGGGATGATCCAGCTGCGATAACACGCTGACTTCACGCTGGAAGGCGGTGGTGGCTTCAATCATTGCCTGTGGATGCAGTCCCAGCAGACTCACTTCTTTGAGAGCAACGAGGCGATCTCCGCTCTGGATGTCCCTGGCCTTGTAGACCGAACCGAAGCCGCCTGCGCCAATCTTTCTCACGATGAAGTAACGATTCCTGAAGAGCGTGTGGAGAAGGATCTCTCCAGGAGAAAAGGGTTGCTGTAGAGCCATAGCGTTTGCTCCTTCGCCCGCTCACGCGCGAAGATACGTACAGCACGGTCAGTCTGAAAATGAACGCGATACATTCCTCTCTTGCTACACGAGTAGTATACAAGCTAGAGGGGGAGTGGCGCAAGTGAAAGTAACTGGTGATTCCCCAGAAGTCCACAAGGCCACGTGAGGCAGGGTAGCTGGACGAAGGAAGGCGCCCCAGAGATCCTTCGCTGCGCTCAGGATGACAGAACCCCAGGCTATCATCCCTTCGCTTCTCTCAGGGCAGGCTCTGAGCGTAGCGAAGGGGTCTGGCGAGACGGCCGCAGAGATCCTTCGCTGCGCTCAGGATGACATGCCGGGGCCGCTCAGGATGACATGCTGGACCCTACTCAAGGCCGCTCAGGATGACATGCCGGACCCCTCTCAAGCCCGCTCACGGGAAGCCTTCTTGTATGAGTTACTCACATCGTAACCCTAGGTGGTTACCTACATCGTAGCCGCTAGGAAAAATGGGAGCTTCCGTCGGAAGTACATTTACCGCCCGCTTGGTGGTCTACGATGTGTATACACAGGAGCGGTCACGATGTGAGTAACTCATACACCTTCTCTCCAAATGTCTAGGAATGTGGGCGAGAGTCTGTTAGTAATTCAAGGTCGAGAAGGTGGTAAAATTGGAGGATGAAACCTTCACGAAACCTCTATCCGACCGATGTGAGTGACGACGAATGGGCCTTTGTCGCTCCGTACTTGATATTGTTACCCGAAGACGCCGGACAACGTACCTACAGTCTGCGCGAAGTATTCAATGGCTTGCCATCTCGAGTCCCTAACAGACTCTCTTTCGGGAAAGACGCAACAGAAGGAGAAAGCTATGTTTTCTTTCACGTCCTTGACAGCAAGCCTCGCGCAAGGCAACGGGCCGTCTATCTCTAGCATCCTGATCCTTGTGCTTGGGTTACTGGTTGCCGTGGTGGCCCTTGCCATCATTGCTCCTCGGCTGCACATTCCCTATCCTATTTTGCTGGTGCTGGGCGGGCTGCTCTTAGGCTTTGTCCCAGGGCTTCCTCGGTTCACTTTGGACCCAGACGTGGTGTTCCTCCTGTTTCTCCCACTGTTGCTCTACTCCTCCGCATGGCAGACCTCGTGGCGCGATTTCCATGCCAATCTGCGCCCTATCTCGCTGCTGGCTTTCGGTATGGTCCTGCTGACCACCATCGTGGTCGCCGTCGTGGTACATGTGCTGATTCCCGGGCTTCCCTGGGCAGTCGCCTTTGTGCTCGGCGCCATCGTCTCGCCAACCGATGCGGTGGCCGCGACCGCCATTGCCCAGCGACTCGGCATCCCCCAACGGATCGTGACCATCTTAGAGGGGGAGAGTCTGGTGAATGATGCGACGGGCCTGGTCGCCTATCGGTTCGCGGT
>WNGQ01001605.1_pt1 | contig 42095 bp, 39 predicted proteins | sample 5407661 | NCBI WGS metagenome assembly WNGQ01 (sample SAMN13153382, study PRJNA577476) | soil metagenome | isolation source: 60 cm soil or saprolite under Garry oak tree replicate 2 | place: USA:California | collected 2016-06-15 | reverse complement strand
CAAGGGACAGCGTTTGCTGACGGCCGATCAGGTGATCCTCTTCACGCTCGCCACCTATCTGCCCTCGCGACCCGTCACGTTCGGCGTGTCGTCGGGGCGCGGCTCGTGGCTCGGGCTCGATCCCGACCTCGTATTCCAGGGACTCGTCTTCAAAGTCGCTCCACGCGCCGACTCAACACGCCGCTTCCTGCGCGGCATTCAAGGCCCGATGGTGGACACGGCACGGACGCGCATGCTCGTGGACTCGGTGTTCCAGTGGGGCCGCCTGTTCCGTGCTGATTCACTCGAGCTCGAGCCGGCGGCGCAACAGGTAGCGACTTCGTTTGCGACGCCGTTTCTGGAGCTTGGCAACGCCGCGGCGGTGCGCGGCGACCAGCGCCGCACCCTGGACTACCTGCGCCGCGCCTACCATCTGAATCCCAGCCAGGCGCTCGCCGCCATCATCCACCGCGTGGAAACTCAAGGAGTTCAGAGCCTCTTTAGCCGCTAGTTGTCCGTCCCCCTATATTCAAAGGCTATGGCTTTCGAGGCCCTGCCGGAACGTTTGGCGCAGGTGAGGGCCGAGATTGCGCGACTGGCGCCGCAGGCCGTGACGATCGTCGCGGTCACCAAGGGATTTGGGACTGACGCGGTCCGGGCGGCACGCGACGTGGGACTGGCCGACATCGGCGAGAACCGCGTTCAGGAAGCGCTGCAGAAGCAGGACGCGCTGCGCGATGTCGATGGGATTCGCTGGCATCTAATCGGGCATCTGCAACGCAACAAAGCGAAGCTGGTGCCCGGCCGCTTCGAGCTCGTGCACTCTGTGGATTCGCTCGAGCTCGCAACCGAGCTCGACAAGCGTGCGGCCGCAGCGGTGCGCGTGCTCTTGCAGGTGAACGTCGCCGGCGAGGCCCAGAAGAGCGGCTGCGCGCCCGCGGACACGCCGGCGCTGGCGCGACAAGTCGCGGCGCTGGGCGCTCTGCGTCTGGAAGGCTTGATGACGTTGGCACCATTGACCGATGATGTGGATGTGCAGCGCCGGGCGTTCCGGGGGCTGCGCGTCCTGCGCGATAGGATCAAAGAGGAGGTAGGAGTATGGCTGCCGACCCTGTCGATGGGGATGTCCGGCGACTACGCTTCAGCGGTCGCGGAGGGAGCAACGGTGATCCGATTGGGTACAGTCCTGTTCGGTCCGAGGACATGACGGATCCCGCGTTCACCCTGACGCCGCTCGACATCCGTAAGCAGGAGTTCCGCAAGAGCCTGCGCGGCTATGATACGGCGGGCGTCGAAGATTTCCAGATGCGCGTCGCCGACGTGCTGGAACGCGCCAACCGTGAGCGCCAGGTGCTCGAGGAGCGCGTCCAGGCGCTGACCGAGCAGCTGCGCGTGTTCCGGGAGCGCGAAAAGGCGATGAACGAGGCGCTCGTGGCCGCGCAGCAGCTGCGCCAGGAGACGCGCGCCACGGCCGAGCGTGAGGGGCAGGTGATCGTGCGCGAGGCGGAGGCCCAGGCGAAGCGACTCCTCGACGAAGCCAAGAGCTTGGAGAGTGCAGTGAAGGTGCGGATGGCCGAGACCGAGCGCCAGTTTCAGCAATACGTCGGCGGCTTTCGCGCGCTCCTCGAGCGCCAGCTCGCTGAGCTTCGGGCACTAGACGGCCAGAGGTGACCGGAGCATCCGTTGCCGATGCGGTCCGCGCCGTCCGGTCGCGGACCGCGGTCGTTCCGGAGGTCGCGGTGATCCTCGGCACCGGCCTCGGTGCGCTCGCCGATGAGCTGAACGCGGAAGCGACGATCCCGTATCCCGAGATTCCCGGATTCCCGACGCCCACGGTCGAGACGCACGCCGGCCGGTTATTGTTCGGGAGTATCGCCAGACGCCGCGTCGCGATCATGCAAGGGCGCTTTCATCGCTACGAGGGCTACACACTGCAGCAGGTCGCGTTTCCCGTGCGCGTGCTGCGGACGCTCGGCGCCAAGACGCTGATCGTGTCCAACGTGTCGGGCGGCATGCATCCACTCTGGGCGACCGGGGATCTCGTGCTCATCTCCGATCACATCAACCTGCTCGGCGACAACCCGCTCGTCGGTCCGAATGTCGATGCCGAGGGCCCGCGCTTCCCCGACATGTCGTCGGCCTACGATCCGGAGCTGCGGAGACTGGCGCACCGAGTTGCGCTCGAGCACAAGATCGTGCTGCGCGAAGGCGTCTACGTCGCGGTCCCGGGACCAAACCTCGAGACCCGCGCGGAGTACCGCATGTTGCGCGCGCTGGGCGCCGATCTCGTGGGGATGAGCACCGTGCCCGAGGTGATCACCGCGGTGCATCAGGGCATGCGCGTGCTCGGCCTTTCGATCATCACCGATAATTGCTTGCCGGACGCGCTCGAGCCGACGTCGGTCGAGCAGATCATCGCCGTGGCCCGCGGGGCCGAGCCCAAACTCGCCACGCTTGTGCGCGGCGTCCTGGAGCAGCTCTAGCCGATGGCCTATTCGTCTTCCGATTTGACGCAAGGGCTCGACGCGCTGGAGAAGCAGCTGCTCGCGACGTGGAAGCACGAGCGCTTGTTCTGGCGCGTGAGCGAAGCCACCCGCTACGGGCCGCCGTTCGTCTTCTTCGAGGGGCCGCCGACCGCGAACGGCCAGCCGGGCATCCACCACGTCTTTTCGCGGACGCTCAAGGATCTGATCTGCCGCTACCACACGATGCTCGGCCAGCGCGTCACGCGCATCGCGGGCTGGGATACGCACGGCCTGCCGGTCGAGATCGAAGTGGAGAAAATGCTGAACCTCAACGGCAAGAAGGACATCGAGGCCTTCGGCGTCGAGAAGTTCAACCGGCTCTGCCGCGAGAGCGTCTTCAAGTACAAGGCCGACTGGGAGGCGCTGTCCGATCGGATCGCGTACTGGCTCGACTACGACCATCCCTACATCACGTACAGCAACGACTACATCGAGACGGTGTGGTGGCTGCTGCAACGGCTGCACGAGAAGGCGCTGCTGTACCGCGGTCACAAGGTCCTGCCGTATTGTCCGCGGTGCGGGACGGCGCTGTCGTCGCACGAAGTCGCGCAAGGCTACGACACGGTGCAGACGAACTCCGTCTACGTGACGTTCCCGCTCGCGGAGGACCGCGCGCGCCAGCTCGTCATCTGGACGACGACGCCGTGGACGCTGCTCTCGAACGTAGCGGTCGCCGTCCATCCCGATCTCGAATACGGCGAATGGGAAGTGGAGGGGGTGCGCTACATCGCCGCGGTGCAGCGCGCGGCCGACGTGCACGTGCACGGCAAGCCACTCGGCGGCGCGCCGCGCGTGGCGACGTATCCGGGCCGCGATCTGGTCGGCCGGAAATACGTCCGGCCGCTCGATGAGGTGCCGATGCCGGCGGATCGGCGCGGCCAGCGGGCCGTCGTGGTGGCAGGCGCGTTCGTCACGGCCGACGAGGGCACGGGGCTCGTCCACATGGCCCCCGCGTTCGGCGCCGACGACTATGCCACGGCGCAACAGTACGGCCTCGTGTTCATCAATCCCGTGGCCCCCGACGGCACCTTCACCGGGACGAACTGGCCGGCGATCGAAGGCAAGCTCGTCACCGACAAGGAAACGAATCGCATCATCATCGAGCGGCTGAAGCAGGTCGGGCGCTGGCTCGAGACGAGGGCCTACACGCACTCGTATCCGTTCTGCTGGCGCTGCGACTCGGCGCTGATTTACTATGCCCGCAGCTCGTGGTTCGTGCGCACGACCGCGGCCAAGGCGCGGATGCTCGAAGTGAATCGCGAAGTCGACTGGCATCCGCCGGAGACCGGCGCGGGCCGCTTCGGCGAGTGGCTCGAGAACAACATCGACTGGGCGCTGTCGCGCGACCGCTACTGGGGCACGCCGCTCAACGTGTGGGAGTGCGACGTCGAGCGCGAGCACCGCGAAGTCATCGGCTCCTACGAGAACCTGTCGCGACGCTGGGGGAAAGAGCTCCCGCCGGACTTCGATCCGCACAAGCCCTACATCGACGCGTATACCTGGGCCTGTCGTGACTGCGGCGGCACGATGCGGCGCGTCCCCGAAGTGATCGATGCGTGGTTCGACTCGGGGTCGATGCCGTACGCCCAATGGCACTACCCGTTCGAGCACGAGGCCGACTTCAAGGAGCATTTTCCGGCCGATTACATCTGCGAAGGGGTGGACCAGACGCGCGGCTGGTTCTACTCGCTGCTCGCGATCGGGGTGACGGTGTTCGACGCGCCGGTCTACAAGCACGTGATCGTGAACGACCTGCTGCTCGACGAACACGGCGCGAAGATGTCGAAGAGCCGCGGCAACATCGTCGATCCCTGGAAAGTGATCGGCGAGCACGGCGCGGACGCCGTGCGACTCTACTTGTGTGGGCAGAGCCAGGTGTGGCTCCCCAAGCGCTTCGATCCGCGGCAGATCCCGGACGTGGCGGGCGGCTTCCTCAACACGCTGCGCTCCACCTACGATTTCTTCCGGCGCTACGCCCAGGACTGGCGGCCACCCGCGGAAGAGGACCGCACGCCGTCGGCCGAGCGGCCGTCGCCGGATCGCTGGCTGCTCGCGCGGCTGGACGAGGTCGTCGCGCAGGTGCGGCAGGCATGGTCGACCTACGACGTGACGGCAGGCGTGCGCGCCATCATGGACTTCGTCAGCGAGGACCTGTCGCGCTGGTACATCCGGCGCAACCGGCCGCGCTTCTGGGCCCCCGACCGGGCGACCGACCCAATCGCGCTCGAGACGTTGCACGAGGCCCTGGTGGCGGCGGTCCGGCTGCTCGCCCCGGCTGGCCCCTTCATCTCTGACTGGGTGCACCGGGCCCTGACGGGAACCTCCGTGCACCTCGCCCCCTTCCCGGTCGACCGGGGGCACCGCGAGCCCGAGCTGCTGGCGGCCATGAATACCGTCCGGAGGCTGGCCTCCCTCGCCCGGGCGGCACGGGAATCGCGCAATTTGCGGGTCCGGCAGCCCCTCGCCCGGATGCAACTGGCCGTTCCGGCGGCCGTCCAGGGCCCGGCCTTGTCAGACCTGTTAGATATTCTGGCTGCCGAAGTCAACGTGAAATCGGTCCAAGTCGTGGCGTCCGACCACGATCTGGTGCGGCTCCGCGGTAAAGCGAACTTTCGGACCCTGGGCAAACGCTATGGCAAGGACACGCCGCAGGCGGCCGCGGCGGCTGCCGAGCTGACGCCAGAGCAATTGCAGGCTCTCGAGCAGAGTGAGACGGTCACAACCGGCGCATGGGAGTTTCGACCGGAGGATGTGACCGTCACGCGTGAAGTCGCCAGCGAGTGGCTGGTGCAGGCGGATGGGCCATACGTCGTTGCGCTCGATCCCGAGCTGAGCGACGACCTGGTGCAGGAAGGATTGGCGCGCGAGGTGGTGAATCGCGTGCAACGTCTCCGCAAGGAGGCGGGATACGAATACACGACGCGCATCGAGTTGAGCATCACCGGCGCCGCCGACGTGGTGGCCGCGACGCGCGCGTTTCAGGGGTTCGTCGAAGGCGAGACGTTGGCGCGCCGGATGGTGTTCGGCGCGGTGCTGGACGAGCCCGATTTGCAGCGTGAGGTAGACATCGAAGGACGCCAGACGACGATTGCGCTCCGGCGTCACGACGGAAGAAAGGGCGGAACCAGATAATGCCGACGAAGTCGACGAAGGTGAAGGCCAAGAGTGGTGGCCTCAATAAAAAGCAGCTGACCCATCTCGAGAAGCGGTTGCTCGAAGAGCGCGCCCGCGTCATCAAGGAGCTGGGCCACTACGGTGAGTCGTTCAACTCGAGCCTCCAGGCGTCCGACGGGGATCTCTCGAGCTACTCCTTCCACATGGCCGATCAGGGCACCGATGCGATGGAGCGCGAGAAGCAGTTCCTGTTCGCGTCGCAGGAAGGGCGGTACCTGTGGCACGTGAACGAGGCACTGCGCCGGCTGTACAGCTCGCCCGAGCGGTTCGGGCGCTGCGAGCAGTGCGGCGAGCTGATCGGGTTCGATCGGCTCGACGCCCTCCCCCACGCGCGACTCTGCATCAAGTGCAAGGCGAAAGAGGAAGATGGTAAACGCCGCTGAGCGCCGGCTGTTTTGGGGAACGGCGGCTGCGGTCGTCGTTTCCGATTTCGTCACCAAACTGATCGCGGAGTCGTTCCTGGCGCGGCGGCTGCCGCTCGCGATCATCGGGGACACCGTCCAGTTCCGGCTCGTCTACAATGAAGGGGCCGCGTTCGGGCTGCACGTGGGCGACAACTCCCGCTGGATCTTCATGGCGCTTGCCGTCGTCGCGCTGTTCGTGCTCGCCTCGCTCGTGCGCAGCACGCGTCCCGGCGACCGCTTCCGGCTGCTCGCCCTGGCGCTCGTGTGCGGCGGCGCGGTCGGCAACCTGATCGACCGGATTCGCAGCGCGCAGGGCGTCGTCGACTTCGTCGACGTCGGCGTCGGCGCGTGGCGTTGGCCGACGTTCAACGTGGCCGACTCGGCCATCACGATCGGCGCCATTGCCCTCGGACTCTCGCTCTGGCAGGAAGGCCGCGCGCAACAGCGGGCTAAGGAGGCTCGGGCGGCCGAGCCTTGAACATCACCTTCTGTGTTGTTCGCACGACTGAACGCCTCGATCGTTTCCTCGCCGACCAGCTCGCCCTCTCTCGCACACAAGCCGGACGCCTCATCGCCCAAAGCCGCGTGACCGCGCGCGGCAAAGCGCTGCGCGCATCGGCGGTGCTCGAGCCGGGGATCGAGGTCACGGTGGAGCTTCCGGAAGCAGCAGCGCCGCGGACCTACGCCCCGGCGCACGCGGAGCTGCGGTTCGTCTACGAGGACGAGCACCTCGCCGTGCTCGACAAGCCCGCCGGTCTCGTGGTTCATCCGGGGCCCGGTCACTGGGACGACACGCTCGTGAATGTGCTGGTGGGGCGGGGCACCGAGCTCTCGCGGGGAAGCACCGAAGGGCGCCCCGGGATCGTGCACCGGCTCGATCGCGACACGTCCGGATTGCTGGTAGTGGCGAAGACCGATCTCGCGCACCGCAGACTGGCGGGCGCAATCGAACGACGCGCCGTCAAACGCGTGTATGCGGCGATCGTGTGGGGGCACCTGCGCAAAAGTCCGGTCGACATCGAGGCGCCGATCGCGCGTCATCCCAAAGAGCGCAAACGCATGACGGTGGCACAGGGTGGCCGGCATGCCGTGACACACGCGCGTCTTGTAGCCCGCTTCGCGCATACCGATCTCTTGCGTGTCCGCCTCGGCACCGGCCGCACCCATCAGATCCGTGTGCATTTGGCGCATGTGGGTTGCCCGATTGTCGGGGACCGCGAGTACACGTTCGGTGGCAGCCGGCGTGTGACCCCCTCCGCGCGGATGGAAGCGGAGCGTCTCGAGACGCTCGCGCCGCGCCAGCTGCTGCATGCGGCGGCGCTGTCGTTCGTCCATCCCGTAACCAATGAGCCGATCGCCGTGACGTCCGAATGGCCCGATGACTTGCGTCCCGCGCTGGCGGAAGCGGCCGCCGACGCAAATTTGCTTGCTCAGCGCAACCCCTTGCAGTATCTTGGCTTCTTCGCATCCGATGACTGACGGAAGCCTCGTCCCCGCTCGCCTGCTCGTGTTCCGCGTGGGCACATTGGCGTGCGCGGCCGAGGTGGACCAAGTGCGCGAGATTCTCCCGCGCCTCCCAACGACGCGTATCCCGGGCGCGCCCCCGGTCGTGGCGGGGCTCGTGAATGTACGCGGCACACTGGTGACGGTCGTGGAAGGGTGGCGTGCCTTGGGCCTTCCGGCCCCCCCCACCCCCCCCACCCCCGCACCTCCCGCAACGGCTCCCAGCTCCTCTCTCGAAGTCGCCGCGGGCTCGACGATTATCCTCGAACTGGGAGGAGACGCGGCGGGGGCGGCGGGGGCGGCGGCGGGGGGCGCGGAGAAAGAAGACGGATTGCACAGGCTGATCGGCTTTACGGTTGACGAAGTACTCGATATGCTGGCCGCTGGTGAAAACACGCTAGAGGACCGGCACGACCTGCCGGGCGTGGATCCGACACTGGTCCGCGCGGTGGGCCGGCGGAACGGGGATGTTTTCATCGTACTCGATGTCGCGGCGCTGTTGGGCCCGATTCTGACTTCCTAAGGAGCGAGCAGTGAGCCACACCGTTCTCGTCTGTGACGACGCCATCTTCATGCGCACGATGATCAGCGACATCCTGGGGCAGGCCGGATTCGAGGTCGTCGGCGAGGCGGAAACCGGCACGCAAGCGGTGGAGAAGTACCGGCAGCTCAAGCCGGACCTGGTCACGATGGACATCGTGATGCCCGACATGGGCGGCATCGATGCCGTCCGCGAGATCGTCAAACACGACCCTGACGCCAAGATCCTGATGTGCAGCGCCATGGGTCAGCAGGCGCTGGTCGTCGAGGCGATCCAAGCAGGCGCCAAGGACTTCGTCGTCAAACCGTTCCAGCCCTCCCGCGTGCTCGAAGCCGTCCAGCGCGTGCTGGGGTAGTCATGGATCTCTCGCAGTACGCCGAGCTGTTCCTGGCCGAAAGCCGCGAGCACTTGAGCGCCTGCAATCAGTTGTTGCTCGAGTGGGAGCGGAACCCGGCGGCGGCCGAACCGGTCGGCGGGCTGTTCCGTGCCGTGCATACGATCAAAGGGATGGCGGCGACGATGGGATACGGCCGCGTCGCCGATCTCGCGCACCGCATGGAGAACCTGCTCGACCATCTGCGTCGCAGCGGTCACGCACCCTCCGAGGACATCATCCAGCTGCTGTTTCGCGCGACCGATGCGCTCGAGAAAGCGGTCGGGCTCGCCGTTGCAGGCCGTGAGCGGGAAGCCGACCTCGCGGTCCTCGCCGAGATCGATCAGGCCACGGTCCAGACGAAACCCGCGCCACAACCAAGCGCGCTCGCGCGTCACTTCGTTTCGTCCCCCGAGTCCGAGAGTTTACCTGCTGCCCCTGCTGCGTCTGTCAGTTCTACGTCTCTGGGATCTAGCCGCCTCATCAACGTCATGATACGGCCGGAAGCCCCCCTCAAAGGGGGGCGGGCGATGCTCGTCGTTCGCAAGCTGCAGGGGTTGGGCACGGTGCACCGGGTGCAGCCGCCGCCTGCCGCCTTCGAGTCGGACGACTTCGATGGTCGATTTGTGGTCGAGCTCGACACTGCCGCGGCGGCCACGGACATCGAGGCTGCCGTCCGATCAGTGGGAGACGTCGAGCGAGTGTCGACCGGCGGTGGAACGGACGAGAGTCAGGTCAGCCCGGCCGAAAGTGCGGCCGCTGGAGGAGGGGGAGGAGGGGGAGCGGGACGCGGCCGTCACATCCGCGTCGATCTGCGGCGCCTCGACACCCTCATGGACTTGATCGGCGAGCTCGTCACTGAGCGTGGCCGTCTGAACGAGCTGGCGGCACGCTGGTTGGGCAAGGATCCGGAGATCGACGACGTCGCGATCCACGTCTCGCGTCTCGCCTCCGACCTGCAGAACGAAATCATCCAGGCGCGGATGACGCCGGTGTGGCAGGTGTTCGACCGCTTTCCGCGTCTCGTGCGCGACGTGGCGCGGCAGCTCGGCAAGCAGGTGGCGTTTCGCGTCGAGGGAAAGGAGATCGAGCTCGATCGCCAGATCCTCGATGAGCTTGGCGACCCGCTCATGCATCTGCTCCGCAATGCCGTGGACCACGGCATCGAGTCGCCCGCCGAGCGCAAACGGCACAAGAAGAATCCCGAGGGGGAAATCGTGCTGGCGGCGGTGCGCGAGCGTTCGAGTGTCGCGATCAGCATCTCCGACGACGGGCGCGGCATCGATCGGGCGCAGATCCTCGAGAAAGCGAGGCGCGAAGGGATCGTCGGACCGCACGTGGAATCCCTATCGGACGACCAGTTGTTGCGCGTGCTCGCCCGGCCCGGATTCTCGACGGCGGAGTCGGTGACTGCCGTCTCCGGCCGCGGCGTGGGCATCGATGTCGCCATGACGCGCATCCGCGCGCTCGGCGGCTCGATCGAAATCCGTACCGAGCCGGGGAAGGGCACCGCGTTCGTGCTGCGGTTGCCGGTCACCCTGGCGATCGTGCGTGCGCTGATCGCCGCCGTCGGCCACGAGCGCTACGCGTTGCCGCTCACGTACGTCGCCGAGACGGTGGAGTTCGGCACGACGCCGCTGACGACGATGGACGGGAAGGATGCGATCGTGCTGCGCGATCGCGTGATACCGCTGGTGGATCTCAGGAAACTTTTGGGAACGAACGGCGGCGCTCCTGCGCCACCCCCGCGCCGCCCGGTAATTGTCCTCGAGATGGGTGAACGGCGCGCGGGTGTCGTGGTCGACGGCATGTTGAGCCAGCAGGAGATTGTCGTGAAGGGATTTGACGCGCCGCAGGGCACGCTACCGGTGTTCAGTGGCGCCACGATCATGGGCGACGGAGTGCCCGCGCTGATTCTCGACGCTGCGGGTCTGGTCTAGCTCTGGAGGAGCGATGGAAGACGTCCGTGATCTGAAAGCCCTACAGCTCGACGCGCTGAAAGAAGTCGCCAACATCGGGGCGGGCCACGCGGCGACGGCGTTGTCGCAGCTCACGCACCGCCGCATCATGATCTCCGTCCCGGAGATCAACATCGCGCGCCTCGAGGACGTGCCGGGGTTGATCGGTGATCCGCAGGAAGTCGTCGCCGCGGTCCTCATGCACATGCTCGGCGATCTCACGGGACGGACGCTGTTGCTCTTCCCCGAGCCCGTCGGCCGGCAGCTGTGCGACATGTTGCTCAAGCGCCCGCTCGGCACGACGCAGGTGTTCGAGACGATCGAGCAGTCGTGCCTCAAGGAAGCCGGCAACATTCTGTCGGGCGCGTACATGAACGCCCTGTCGGAGTTCATGGGGATGCTGCTGCTGCCGTCGGTGCCGAGTCTGGTCGTGGATCTCTCGGCTGCCGTGCTCACGACCACGTACCTCAATTTTGGGCATGACCGCGACTTCGTGTTTTGCGTCGAGACGGAGTTCAACATCGATGCCCGAGACGGGCTGCGCGGCCATTTCCTGCTCCTGCCCGACCTGGCGTCCCTCAAGGCCATCTTCGACGCCATTCGGCTGACTTGACGGTCTCGGAGCGTGACGTCGCCGTCCTGAGGTCCTTTGCCCGCCGGATCGATCCCTCCGATGCGGGCGCGCACAACAATCTCGGCGTTCTCTACTACCAGAAAGGCCTCGTTCCCGAGGCCATCGAGCAGTTCACGCGGGCGCTCGAGCTCGACCCGCGCATGCAGGTCGCGCAGCGCAACCTCGAGATCGCCTATCACAACACCGGCTATTACGACCGTCGCGTCGCCGAGCTGCAGGAAAAGCTGCGGCAGGCCCCCGACGAGCGCGACCCGCGCTGGGAGTTGGGCCGCACCTACGCGATCCTCGGCACCTTCGAGGAAGCGGTGGCGGAATTCGAGGAGCTGCTGGCGCACAAGCCGAACGACGTCGCCGCGATCATCCAGCTCGGGCTCGCCGAGAAGTCGCGCGGCCGGCTGGAAGTGGCGACGGAGTGGTTCCTGCGGGCCGCCGAGGCGGAGCCGGACTCGTCCGTCGTGCAGTTCTATCTCGGCGAGGTCTACTACAATCGCGGGCTGAACGAGCCGGCGCTCGCGGCGCTCGAGCGCTCCGTGACGCTCAATCCGGACAACGCCAACGCGCACTACTTGATGGCGTTCGTGCTGGGCGATATGGGGCGCTACCAGGAGGCCCGCGCGGCCTCCAAACGCGCGATTCAGCTGAATCCGCCGCTCGCGCGGGCCCAGACGAATCTCTCGCTGGAGCGCTATCGCGCCGAGCGGCAATCGGCCGAGCACCGGCTGCGCGCGCAGCCCGAGCCGGAAGTCGCCGAGGGCAGCGAGCTCGCGCACCACAATCTCGGGCTCGCGTTCCGGCAGAAGGGCTACTACGCGGAGGCCCTGCGCGAATATCGCCTCGCGATCGAGCGCGGCGAGGATCGGCGGCTGGTGCGGCAGGCGATGGCGGAGGTGTACCTCCTCAAGCGCGACTTCACCGACGCGCTCGAGCTTTACGAGTCCCTCATCCACGAGACTGCTGATTCGCCGAAGCTCTGGAACGAGCGGGGCGTCGTGCTGCATCAGGCGGGGCGCACGGCGGACGCGCTGGTGTCGTACCGTCAGGCGACGGAGGTGGATCCCCGCTATGCGCTCGCGTGGAATAACGTCGGGGTGGTCCTCGCGCATCAGAGCGGCACCGACGATGCGATCGAGGCATTTCGGAAGGCGCTGCAGCTGTCGCCAGAGTTTGTGGGCGCGCGCCTCAACCTCGCTCTGCTGCTGACGCATCTGCGGCGCTTTCAGCTCGCGCTCGAAGCGTATCGCCAGGTGCTCGCCGACCAGCCGGCCTCCGCGGCCGCGTGGAACGGCGTCGGGTTGGTCCTCGTGGAGCTCAAGCGCTTTACCGACGCGCGCAACGCGTTCGTCCGCGCGGTCGAGGCGGATCCGCAAAACGCCGGCGCGCATTACAACTTGAGTTTCACGCTCTCGAACCTGGGCGACTACGACGGCGCGCTGCGCGCCACCAAGCGCGCGTTGGAGCTGGATCCGTATTACGTGTCGCAGAAATTCGCGCTGGCGATCGATCTGCAATACGAGACGGTCGCGATCGGGATCGTCCCCGAGATTTCCGCGGACGTCACGGCGGAGAATCTCGGCGGTGAGTTCGCGTTCGATCAACGCCTGCTCGACAGCATCTTCCAGGAGCTCGAGCCCGCCGCCACGACATCCCAGGGGGGGACCGCTCCGCCCGGGCTCGCGAAAAAGCCCGACGATCCGCTCGCGCTCGCGCGCGACTACGTCAGCAAGGGGATGATGGACCTCGCCGTCGCGGAAGCGATGCGCGCGGTCCAGCGGGGCGCGGACCGCGGGCAGGCGGCGACGCTGGTGGGCGACATCTACGCGCGCCGCGGCCTCCACGGCGAGGCGCTGGAGCGCTATCGCGAGGCCCGCACACTCGATGCGGCGAACTCCGCGGCCGCGCTGGGGGAAGTGAAGAGCCTGCTTGCGGTGCACCGCGCGGCCGAGTCGCTGCCCATCGTCGAAGCGCTCGTGGCCAAGGCGCCCGAGGATGTCGAGGTGCTCGTCGCGGCCGCGAAAGCGCGGGCGGCGACGGGCGATGCGGCCGGGGCATTGACGGCGCTGCGGCAGGCGCAGACCCGCGCGCCGGCACGCGCCGATCTGCACAAGCTGCAAGGCGACATCGCCCTCAAGGTGGGGGATCGGCAGGGCGCGCGGGCGGCCTATCGATCCGCCCTCGACCTCGATGCGGGCTTCGTGCAGGTGTGGCTCGACCTCGGGCGCCTGCACGAGCATGACGAGGAGTGGGTGGCAGCGCAGCGCGCGTATGAAGCCGCGCTCGAAGCGCTACCCACATTCCACGAAGCGGCGCTGGCGCTCGCCGACCTGCTGCGGCGCTCAGGCAGCGTGCGCGCGGCCGTGGTGCATCTCGTCGAGATGCTGGAGCAGGATCCCTACGACATGGATGCACTCCTGCTGCTCGGCCGCGCGCTGCTCGACGACAAGCGCAACGCCGAAGCCTTGGAGGCGTTCCGGCGCGCGCTCAAATTCGATCCCCAGCACACCGGCGCCCTGTTCCATCTCGGCGCCACGCTCGCGCGGCTCCAGCGCTACGGCGAGGCGGTCGACGCGTGGGAGCGCGTGACGCGGATCGACCCGGGCGGGCCGTTCGCGCAGCGCGCGCGCATGCACGCGCGGACCGCGGTCGACCTGCAGCACATCTTCTCGACCTCGGACGCGGCCTAGCGCATGGCGATCGAAGGACCGCTACGCGAGCTCGGGATCCACGACGTCTTCCAGCTGCTCGACTTGAGCCGGAAGACGGGCGCATTGCGCGTGACGTCCGAGCTGCGGCACAACGAGGGCACGATCTACTTCGACAATGGCGTCGTCGTGTCGGCGGAGATCCGCAGCAACCCGCATCCGCTGGGCGCACTGCTGCTCCGCACCGGCAAGATCACCGAGGCCGATTTCGAGCGCGCGCGGGACATGCAACAGCGCCAGGGAGACAAGCGCCGGCTCGGCCAGATCCTCGTGGCCCTCGGCGTGATCACGCAACGCGAAGTCGAGCGCCAGGTGCACTTCCAGATCGAGGAAGTGGTCTTCGAGGTCATGAGCTGGAACGAAGGCTATTTCTCGTTTGCCGAGCAGTCGGAAACCAAGGTGCCCACCGAGCTCACCGTGCGGATTCCCGTCGAGGCCCTGCTGATGGAAGGCGCCCGCCGCATCGACGAGTGGTCGCGCATCGAGAACCGCATTCCGCATGTCGGCGTCGTCCCGTCGCTCGCGCCACCGCCCGAAGGGGGAGGTGGTGAGCTCGATCTCCTGCCGCCGGAATGGGAAGTGCTCGCCCTGATCGACGGCGAGCGGTCGGTTCGCGGACTGGCGACCGAGCTGGGGCGGTCGGACTTCGAAGTCGCCAAGACGCTGTTCGGTCTCGAGAGCGCCGGTGTGATCGTCCTCGTGGATCCGGGCACGTCGAAGCGCGGCCGGCCGAGTGCGGCCGGGGAGCTCGCCGAGCTCGTCGCGAAGGCCGAGCGGGCGCTCCTCGCCAAGGATCTCGACGCGGCCCGCGCCGCCGCCGAGCAAGCCGGCAGCATACAGCCGCACGACGCGACGGTGCACCTGCTCCTCGGCCGGGTTCATCTGGCGCAGGGCCGCGCCTCCGCGGCCGCCGAGGAGCTGCGCCGCGCGCTGCGCCTGGATCCGATGCTGGCCGCGGCACATCGCCAGCTGGGATTCGCGCTCGTCTCCATGGGGCGGTTCGGGGAAGCGGTGCAGAGCTGGGATGAGTGGGAGCGTCTGGTCCGCACTCCCGACGAAGAGGCGCAGCGGGCCGTGGTGCGGCGCGCGCGCGAAGCGGCGAAGGTGTTCAGCCATGGCTGACGACATTCGTGAGCTCTCGGCGCAGCTGGCCCAGGATCCACAGAGCCTCGTCTTTCTGCGGCTCGGGGAAGCCTTGCGGCGCAAGGGACAGCTCGACGGCGCGCTGCGCATCGCCGTGAACGGCCTCGAGCGCCATCCGCACCTGGCCGACGCGCACGACCTGTACGCGCGCATCCTGACCGACAAGCACGATTATGAGCGCGCCTTCGACGAGTGGGACATGGCGGTCCGCATCGCGCCACATCATACGGGTGCGCTCAAGGGCCTCGCTTTCCTGTATTTCAAGGTGGGCGACCTGGAGCAGGCCGAGGCGCACCTCGCGGCTGCGCGCAGAGTCGAGCCCGACGACCCGAGCATCGATCAGGCGATCGCCATGATGCGCAAAGGCACAGCGCCACCGGCACCGGAGCCCAGCGGCGCCGCCTCAGTCGCCGCCCCTTCGCCGCCCTCCGCCGCCCCGGCAGCGGCACCCGGCGCGCTCGACGAAGCCCGCGTGTTCGCGGGACTCGAAGGTGCCAATGAAGGGTTGCTGCTCATCGACGGCGCTGGACGAGTGCTCGGTGGAGCGCTGAAGGATCGGGCTGGGACAGATGTTACCGACACCGTCGCCGCCTATCTGGCCGGCGTGTCGCAGGAGGCGGCGCGGACCGCCAAGCTGCTCGGTCTGGGGGCGTGGACGGGTCTCTCCGCGGAGGGCCACCAGGGCAACGTGCATCTTGCCCATCCGACGCCCGACGCGCTGCTGCTCGTCGTCCGTGACCGCGGCATGCCGCTCGGGCGGCTCGCGATTCTGGCGCAGCGCGCTACCATGATGGCGCGCCGCTGGCTGGAGCAGCAGTGAGTCAGGCGCTCGACATGATCACACGCGTCCGCGGCGTCCGCGGCGCGATGCTCGTGTCGGCGGAGGATGGGCTCGTTGTTGCCGAGCAGCTCATGGAGGGGATCAAGGGGCCCGCGGTGGCTGCGCTCGCGGGCAGTTTGGCCGGTCGCCTGCGGCGCGCGATGGACGCCGCCGGTACGGGCGCCGCTGTGTTCTGGCATCTTCAAGCGGAGCAGGGTGCGTTGCTCGTGGTTCCGGGAGCTGGAATCCTTGTCGTTGCCGTCGCGGAGCCGGACGTGAACATCGGCCTCGTCCGCCTCGAGCTGCTCCGCGCCGTCGAGGCAGGTCTATGAGTCCCCAGACGCGCGCCGTCGAAGGCTGGACGCTGCAACCGCTGACCGACTTCGTCCGCGAAGCCTCGGCGCGCTTGGTGTTGGTGCTCACGCCGTCGGGACAGGTGCTGGCGCAGTCGGGCTTCTCGCGCGCCGTGGACGTGATGTCCGCCGCCGCGCTGGCCGCGGCGATCGTCGCGTCCACGAGCGAGCTGGCGCGCCAGCTGAGCCAGCCGCCCTTCGCGGCGCTCAGCCACCAGGGCCCGAAGACCGGCTTCTTCCTGGCGACGTTCAAGACCGAGCGCGGCACCCTGGCGGTGCTCGCCGTCTACGACCTCGACGTTTCATCGCTCGGCCTGGTGCAGTTATTCTATGAGCAACTTGCGGCGGATTTGAGGACGGCCACTCCCAAGGGCCCGGTGCCCAAGCAGGTGCTGGCCGCGGACTTCGAGCGCGAGCTGACGGACAGCCTCAACACGCTGTTTGGGAGATAGCCCGTGTCCCTGGTCAACTTCACGACCCGCGAGATCACGTGCAAAATCGTCTACTACGGACCGGGGCGGTCCGGAAAGACGACGAATCTCCACTACGTGTACGGGCGCGTGCCGGAGACGCGCCGCGGCCGCATGGTCTCGCTCGCGACCCAGACCGATCGCACGTTGTTCTTCGACTTTCTCCCGATCGACCTCGGCCAGATTTCGGGATTCTCCACACGCTTCCAGCTCTACACCGTCCCGGGCCAGGTCTATTACAACGCGACCCGTCGTCTCGTGCTCCAGGGCGCCGACGGCGTCGTGTTCGTGGGCGACAGCCAGGCGCGCCAGCTCGACGAAAACATCGAGAGTCTCCAGAACCTCCAGAGCAATCTCCTGGAGCATGGCGTCGACGTGCGCACCATGCCGCTCGTCATGCAATACAACAAGCAAGACTTGCCAGCCGAGCTGATCCTGACTCCGGCCGACCTGGATGACTCGCTCAATTTCCGGGGCGTGCCGAGCTTTTCGGCGGATGCGCTGCACGGCAAAGGGGTGTTCGAGACATTGAAGGGGATCTCGGAGCTGGTGCTCAGGAAGCTGGCGACCGGGACTCCGGCGGTATGACGAGCTCGCTCAATCCCCGGTTCACATTCGAGACGTTCGTGGTGGGCGCGGCGAATCGTCTGGCCGTGACAGCGGGTCGCACTGTGGCGGAGAATCCCGGCTCCGCCTATAACCCCCTCTTCATTTATAGTGGATCCGGCCTCGGCAAGACCCACGTCCTCATGGCCATCGGCCATGCGGCTAAGGTGATCGCCTCCCAGCTCAATATCGAATACCTGACGTTGGACGAATACGTCGAAGCCTTCCACGCCGCGATTGCGGCGGGGCAGGGCGATGCCTTCCGCCGCCGCTTCCAAAACGTGGATGTGCTCTTGGTGGACGACGTGCAGTTCCTGACGAATCGCAAGGAGATGCAGGCGGAGTTGCTGCGGCTCACCGAGGCGCTGCAGCAATCCGGTCACCAGATCGTGCTTGCGAGCGATCGCCCACCGGCGGAGATCGCGGACCTGGACGAGCGTCTGATTTCGCGCTTCTCCGGCGGCCTCGTCGTAGACATCGGCATCCCGGACTATGAGACGCGAGTCGCGATCCTGCGCCGCAAGGCGGAGGAACGCGGCTCGAAGTTCCAGCCGGGCGTGCTGGAGACCGTGGCGAAGGTGGAATATCCGAACGTCCGCGAGCTGATGGGTGCGCTCAACCGCTTGATCGCGTTTCAAGCCGTGAACGACATGCCCATCAACGAAGAAGCGGTCCGGAAGGTATTGGGCATCCCGACCGCCGCCTCATCTACCGGCGCTTCACCTACCGTCGCGTCACCTACCGCCGCCTCACCGGATGAATTCTCGCAGTTCTTGAGCGACGTGACTGTCACGGTCGGCAAAGCCGTCGAGGCTTGGCGCGCGCGGGTGACCGAAGCGGTCATGCGGTGGGAAGGCGAAGGGTACCGGGCCGGTCGCCTCGAAAAACTGCTCGAGCAGGAAACGCCGGCGGCGGTGGATGACGCAATCGCCGCGTACGTGCAGGACGTCGAGCGACTCAAGGCGCTCGAGGCGGAAGTCGCCGTGCTCGATCCGCAGGCGGCCGGCGACAAGGTGTTCCGCGATCCGGACCACATGGACGAGGCCGAAGCCGCGGCGGCGAAGGTGCGCGACGGGGCCGCGCCGCCCCCGGCCCCCTCGGGCGCATTCCCGCTGGAGAGTTTCGTCGCCGGCCCGTCCAACGAGGTCGCCCTCAACGCGGCGCGCGACGTAATCGGGAAGCCCGGCAAGAAGTACAACCCGCTGGTCATCGTCGGGCGGAGCGGGCTGGGCAAGACGCATCTGCTCAACGCCATCGGCCTCGAGCTCGCGAAGAAAAAGCATGCCATCGTGGCGTGTCTCTCGACCCAGCAGTTCGTGGACGAGCTCATCGCCGCGATCGACGGCAATCGCGTTGATTGGTGGCGGGCGCGCTACCGCCGCGCGACCGCGCTGTTGCTCGACGACATCCAGCTGCTGGCCGGCAAGGAGCGCACGCAGGAAGAGCTCTTCAATCTGTTCAATCACCTGGTCGACGCCGACCGCCAGCTCATCTTCACGGCCCCCGCGCACCCCAACACGCTCGAGGGACTCGAGGAGCGCATCGTGTCACGGCTCGAGGGTGGGCTCGTGGCGGAGATCGCGGATCCCGACAAGGAGCTGCGCCGCAGCCTGCTCGAGCGACTGCTCACGCAGCAGTATGTGCCCATGGAGCCGGCGCTGCTCGACTATCTGGCCGACCGGCCGATCGATTCGGTCCGCAGTCTCAGCGGCGTCGTGCAGCGCATCGTCGAGGCGGCCGCCGCGCAGGATGCGTCGGTGTCGGCGGGTCTCGCCCGCGACGTGCTCGAGGGGACGCCGGCGCCGCGCCGCCCGGCCGGGCTCAGGACCAGCGGGATCGTCGTGTCGAGCGCGGGTGGTGTGCGCAGCCGCGAAAAGATGGTGTGGGACTGGCCGGCCTCAGCCGACCGCGTGATCGAGGACCTGCGCTAAATGGCCATCAAGGGATCGCTCAAGGAAGCGTCGCTGCCCGACGTGCTGCAGCTGCTCGCGCTGGGACAGAAGACGGGCTGCCTGTCGATCGCCGACCGCTCGAACTTTGGCTACATCTATTTCGACAAGGGCCGCATCTGCTACGCGTCGATCGTGAACCGGCGCGACCGCCTCGGCGACATCCTCGTCAAGCACGAAAAGATCAGCCAGGAGCAGCTCGACGCCGCGATCCACCGCCAATCGAAGGCGCGCGACAAGAAGCTGGGCGAGATCCTCGTCATGCAGAACGTGCTCACGCAGCAGGAGCTCGAGCGCTACATGCGGATGCAGATCGAGGAGTCGGTTTTCTACCTGTTCACCTGGACGCAGGGGACGTTCAACTTCGAGGCCGACGTCCGGCCCGAGCAGCAGGACTTCCTCGTCTCGATCAATCCTGAGTCGCTGCTCCTCGAGGGCGCGCGCCGCGTCGACGAGTGGGGCCTGATCGTGAAGAAGATCCCCTCCTTCGATTTGATCTTCCTCGTGGACCGCGATCGCCTGGCGATCAGCGACGCGAAGTTGACCGAAGTGCAGGATCGGCTCCTGCCGCTGCTCGACGGATCGCGAGACGTCAATCAGGTCATCGAGGATTCCGGTCTCGGCGAGTTTGAAGTCGGTAAGGCGTTGTATGGCTTGGTGACCGCGGGCTTCCTGCATCGGGCCGGCCGCACGGCCAGCGCGGAAGATGTGAAGATGACGGACGCGCGCGTTGAGGAGCACCGGAACCTGGGCATCGCCTTCTACAAGACCGGGATGCTGGATGAGGCGGCGCGCGAGTTTCGCCGGGTGGCGGAGCTGCGCGCCTCGGACGCGAACGCGCACTTCTTCATCGGGCTCGTCGCGTTGAAGCAGGCGCGCTGGCGCGAGGGGATGGAGGCGCTCCGGCTGGCGGCGGAAAAGGGCGGCTCGCGGCCCGCCGTACTCCACAACCTGGGGCTCGCCTACGAGCAGCTCGGCCGGCTGGAAGACGCCGAAGCCGCCTACGCCGATGCGGCGACGCGCGCGCGCACCGATCCGCGCGTGTACGTGGGATGGGGCATCGTCGCGTTGAAGCAGGGCGATCACGCGAGCGCGGCCGGCCGGCTCGACCGCGCCAAGGAGCTGTTCGGCGACAAGGTGCCACCGATCTGGTACTGGGCGCGCGCGCTCGCCGCAGCCGCGGCCGGCGACTTCGAGACCGCCGAACAGGTAGCCACGCAGGCCGTCGCGGCCCATCCGCAGCATGGCGTGTTGCGCAACAATCTGGCAGTGCTGCACGAGCTGGCCGGTGAGCTGCCGAAAGCGGAGGAGCTGGCGCGGGCGGCGCTGCACGACGAGCCGTCGCTGCCGCAGCTCTCCAAGAATCTCGGCGATCTGGCCTACCGCGCGTCGCGCTACGATGAGGCGTGGGAGCTGTATCAGCGCGCGATCGAATTGTCCCCCGAGCTCGGCGACGACGTGTATTTCAAGCTCGGCAACATCGCGTACAAGCGAAACGATCGCGAGCAGGCCAATGAGCTCTGGCGGCGCGCGCTCGAGCTGAACCCCAAGCACGAACTCGTCAAAGCGAATCTGGATACCTTGAGCAGCCTATCGTGACCTCGGCGGGCACGGACGAGCGCGCCTTTCAGGCGCTCACGCAGAAAATTTCCAAGGCGCGGGGACTGAGCTGCGAATCCTACAAAGACAAGTGCTTGAAGCGGCGCATCGCGGTGCGTATGCGTGCCCGCGGCGTCCACACCTACGACGATTACAGCCGGTTGCTCGATAGCGACGCGCGCGAGTATCAGGAGCTGCTCGATGCGCTGACGATCAACGTCACCAAGTTCTTCCGCAACCTCGAAACCTGGGATGCGCTCCGGCCCTATCTCCGCCAGCTCGGTGCCGCGTATGCCGACCTCCGGATCTGGTCGGCGGGCTGCGCGTCGGGGGAAGAACCCTACACGATCGCGGTGCTCGCGCTCGAGACCCTCGGCGACCGAGCGGCGCGCGTTGTCATCGACGCGACCGACATCGACCGGCTGAGTCTCGAGCGGACGCAGCAGGCGAAATACCCCGACGCGGCGTTCACCGAGATGCCGGTGCAGCTGAAACTCCGCTACTTCCGCGATGACCAGCCGCTCCCGATCGTGCGCGAGCTCGTGCAGGTGCGCGCGCACGACCTGATGCGCGAGCCGCCGCCCCGTCCCCTCTATCACCTGATCGTGTGCCGCAACGTCGTCATCTATTTCGAGCGCCAGGCGCAAGAGCGACTGTTTAAGGTCTTCGTGGAGGCGCTCGCGCCTGGTGGCGTGCTCTTGCTGGGTAAAGTCGAGACGCTGTTCGGCCCCGCGCGTGAGCGCCTCCGGCTCGTCGACCCGCGCGAGCGGATCTATACGAAGCCCAAGTGAAAGAAGTCATCGTCAAAGTGGCCGACTGGGCAGCGGAGCGGGGCGACGGCGTGCTGGTCACGCTGGGGCTCGGCTCGTGCGTCGCCATCATGCTGTACGATGCGCAGGTGAACGCCGGCGCCATGGCCCACGTGCTGCTCCCGTCCACGAGCCTCGCGCGCGACATCACCAACCGGGCAAAGTTTCCGGAGACCGCCGTGCCGCTGCTGATCGAGCGGCTCAAGGGGCTGGGCGCCGACCCCCGCCGGCTCGTCGCCAAGCTGGCCGGCGGCGCCAGCATGTTCGGCCAGCTCGTCACGCCCGGGACGATTCAGATGGGCGAGCGCAACCTGCTGGCGTCGCGCAGCGCCCTGCGCGCCGCGGCCATCCCGATCCTTCGGGAATCGGTCGGCGGCGAGCGCGGCCGCAGCGTCCGGTTTCACGTCAAGGACGGCCGCGTCGAGATCCGGTCGGTCGGAGCCGATGTCGCCGTCATCTGACACCACGGCGCGCCCCACCGTGCTCGTCGCGGACGACAGTGCGCTGATGCGCCGCGTGCTCGTGGACGTCTTGAGCGGCGGCAAGGACGACGGGGAGTTTCGCGTGGTCGCCACGGCCCGCGACGGGTTCGACGCGATCCGCAAAGTGCACCAGCACAAGCCCGACGTCGTGACGCTCGACCTCGAGATGCCGCAGCTCGATGGCCTGGGCGCGATCGGCTACATCATGTCGGAGTCGCCGCTGCCCATCGTCGTCGTCAGCGCGCACGCGGGGCCCGGCACGCAGGCGGCGATTCGCGCACTCGAGCTCGGCGCTGTCGAGATCGTCGCGAAGCCACCGCCGGAGGTGTTCGGCCATCCGCGCGCCGCGCTCGAAGCGCTCGCGCCGCAGCTTCTCGCCGCCGTACGCCGCGCGCTCGCGGCCGACGTCTCGCACGTCAAGGTCCTGGCGCGACCACCGGCGCCGGTGGTGCACCCACCCGAGCTCGCGTTGCGCGGGCGCGCGCTCCTGGCCGTGGGGGTGGCGGCGTCGACGGGCGGCCCGCGCGCCCTCGCCGACGTCGTGCCGCGCCTGCCGACCGGCCGCGGTGCCGCGATTCTCATCGTGCAGCACATGCCGCCAAAATTCACGCGCAGTCTTGCGGAGCGTCTCGATTCGATGAGCCGCGTGCGTGTGGTGGAGGCCGCTGAGGGTGCACCGATCGTCGCGGATACGGCATACGTTGCGCCCGGCGATTATCATATGCGGGTGCATGCCGCTCCCGACGGACCCGTGATCGCACTCGATCAATCCGCGCCGCTGTGGGGCGTGCGCCCCGCCGCCGATCCGCTGTTTCGCTCGATCGCCGAGGTCTACGGCGCACGCGGCGTCGGCGTGGTGCTGACGGGCATGGGGCGGGACGGCGCCGCCGGCTTGCGCGCGATCCACGACGCGGGCGGCACCGGCCTCGCGCAGGACCGGGAGACGGCGGTGATCCACGGCATGCCCGGCGCCGCGGTGCAGGCGGGCGGCGTCGACGCGGTCCTGCCGCTCGGCCAGATCGCCGACCGCGTCGCGGCCGAGCTGGCGCGGCGCAAAGGACCAGAATCGTGAAGGGCTATCTCCTCGTGCGCGTCGCGGGAAAGGCATACGGACTGCCGGTCGGCCGTGTGCTCGAGGTCGGGGATGCGTCCGAAGTACTTACCGTTCCTCGCAAGCTTCCCGCCGTGCGCGGCTTGACGCCGCTGCGCGGGCGTCTCGTGCCGCGGGGGCGGGGGGGGCGGGGGGGGGGGGGGAGGGGGCCCGCACGCGCAGGGAGCGGCGGGTCGTCAGGTCGCGTTCGAGGTGGACGACGCCGACGCCGTCGTACGCGAGCAGCCGCTGCCGGTGCCGCGCGGCCAGACCCTCCCGTGGGCTGTGGGCGTGGCGGAGCAGGGAGAAGGTGAGGGGCTCGTGCCGATCCTCGATCTCGACGCGCTGGGAGATCGGATCTTATGACGACGACCAGCACGGGTGGCGATGATGTCCAGCTGGTCACCTTCAAGGTCGGCGGCCAGGATTTCGCGTTCAATATCTTTCAAGTCGAGCGCATCCTCCGCTACGAAGCGCCCGCGCCGCTTCCCAAGGCGCCGGACTTTCTCGAGGGCGTGCTACAGTATCAGGGCAGCGCGGTTCCCCTCGTCGATTTGCGCAAGCGCCTCGGGGCGGCCGCCCCGCTGCGCGAGGAGACGCGCACGGTCATTCTCGAGTTCGACGGCGGCAAGATCGGCGTGATCGTGGATGCCGTCACCGAGGTCTTGCAGGTGGCCGCGCAAGCCGTGACGCCCCCGCCGGGCATCGTGAAGGGGCTCGCGGCCGAATACATCGCCGGTCTCGTCGTGCAGAATGGCCGGACGATTGTGGTCTTGAATACCAACAAGCTGCTGAATTCGAAGGAGAAACTGGCGCTGCAGGGAGCGACATGACGGTTGAATCACCAGTCGTCGCGCTGCGTCGCGAATACGACGCCATCGCACGCCAGCTCGAAGGCGCGCCGGGAAGCGCCGAGCGCGATGCGGCGAAGCGCGAGATCATCGCGTATTTCAAGAAGGTCGACGGCATGCTCGCCGAGCTGACTCAGTTGAAGGACGACATCCGCCAGCTCGTCGATCGCTACAAGCAGCTGGCTGCCGACACGAAGCAGGCGGCGGCGCCGGAGTTTACGGGACAGCGTCCGGTGCTGCACGCCGATCACATCGGCGCGACGACGTTCATCGAGAAGGGCTGGAGTCTTATCTCCCTGGGCGACCACGCCGGCGCGATCCAGGCCTTGACGAAGGCGCTGCAGCTCTCGCCGGGCGAGACGCAGGCCGAATCGCTGCTCGGCTGGGCGCAGATGCTGCACGAAGACTATGACGACGCGCTGGGCACCTTCCAGAAGGTACTCATGAAGGAGCCCGCGAACTCCCTGGCGCGGATCAACGTCGGATACATCTGCCTGAAGAAACGGATCTTCGGCGAAGCGATCGAGCACCTCTCGAAAGCAATCCGGCTGGACAACGACAAGAAGGCGACGCTGTACGCGCATTTCTATCTCGGGCTCGTGTACTTGCAGCGCGAGATGTTCGAGGATGCGGAAACATTCTTCGAAAAGACGCTCAAGCTGGGACCCAACCTGATCGAAGCGTACTACGAGCTAGGCCGCGCCCACTGGTTCGGGGGCGATCACGCGAAAGCCCAATCCACCTGGGAAGACGGCTTCAAGGCGAACAAGTTCAATCCCTGGGGCAAGAAGTGTAAGGAGATGTTGGACCTTGTCGCCCGGGGCGAGGAGCCACCGCGAGACTAGTCCTCATCGCCCTGCTGCTGCAGGGGAACGCGCCGCACGGTTCGCTTCCAATCGCAACACAAGTTGGGCGGGTCACCGCCATCGCGTGGCCGGGGCAGGAGGGGCTGGCAACGGCGATCGCCGAGCAAGCCGATCGCGCGACCAACTTTCCCGGCATCGGTGCGCCACCGGACCGGGAGCTGCGCATCATCCTCGCGCCGACGCGTGCGAAGTATGACTCGTTGACGCGCGGCCGCCTGCCGTTGTGGAGCGAGGGCGCGGCGTTCCCGGAAACTGGCACGATCGTGCTGTTGGCCGACCGGCCGACGGGCCGTCCGGCCGCCCTTCGTCATGAGCTCGCCCACCTCGCGCTGCGCTGGCACGTCGTGCATCACCTGCCGCTCTGGTTCGAGGAGGGATACGCGGCGGTGGCCGCGGGGGAATGGGACCGGCTCGATGCCCTGCAGCTCAACTGGCAGCTGGCGCGGGGCGCGCGCATGGATCTCGACGATGTCGATCGCGCGCTCCGGGGAGCACGGGGCGATGCGGAGACCGCGTATGCGCTCGCGACGACGGCGGTGTTACTGCTCGAGCGTTGGGGGGGAGCGCAGGGGCTCGGGCCGTTGCTGGCCAACCTGCCCCATGCCGAGTCGTTCGACGCGGCGCTGCGTGAGACATATCACATGACGGAGGGTGACTTCGAGCTGCGCTGGCAGCGGGACGTCCGGTCGCGCTACGGCTGGCTCTCCTGGGTCGCCGCCATGGGTTTCTTCTGGCTGACCGTTGGCGCGCTGCTCGTCGCACTGGTGGTGCTGCGGCGCAAACGTGACCGGGCCAAGCGCGCGGCGTTGGAGGCCGAACCGGATGGAAGCCAAATGCTTGACGAGCTTGGGATTACCGAATAGACTGAGGCGCCAGAAATGCCGGACCAAACACTTGCACGTTCGCGCCTACGCTTCGGACCGAAGAACTACATCGTTCTCGGCGGCGCGGTGGTGTCGCTTGCACTGGGCTACTGGCTCTTGTCACAGGGTTCCACAACGCTCGCGCCGGTGCTGCTCGTCCTGGGCTACTGCGTGCTGTTTCCCGTAGGCCTGGCCCTCTAGCACCCCCGCTCCCCCAATGGCTCGGGCGAATAGCTCAGCGGTTCAGAGCGCCTGCCTTACACGCAGGATGTCGGGGGTTCGAATCCCTCTTCGCCCATTGGTGTAGCAGCCCGTAACGGAGGAACGTCCACGGTGAGAGCGCTTCAATTCGCATTGGCCTTGTCGATCGGCGTTGCGACAACGACCGCCGGGCAGCAGCTCGCGGCGCCGCAGCAACCGACCGTGCGCCTGCTGATCTTGCCCTTCCAAGCTGCGGTCGCGGACTCGGCCACGAGCATCGCGTTGTCCGATGCCGTGCGTGATCGCGTCAACGCGCTTGTGAAGAACAAGGTGATGGTCGTCCCGAAAGCGAAACTGTGCGAAGCGCTCGCGCAATCGGGATTCCCGTGTAATGGCCTGCTCGACGACCAGCAGGCGAAGCAGCTGGCGCGTTTCCTCCAGGTGCACGCGTACACGACCGGCGTTTTTACGAAGGGCGGCACGACGCTAGCCGCCGATGTCGAGATGATCGACATCGGCAGCTCGGGCATCGCCGGCCGTTTCACCGCCACCAACGGCAATCCCGGAACCGCCGCGGCACTCGCGGAGGTGATCGCACAGCGCATCGCCACGACCGTGCGGGTAAGCGAGCCGGTCCGCAATTGCAATGAAGAGCGGAAGAAGGGACAATTCGCGCGCGCGCGGGCCGAAGCACAGAAGGCGTTGACCCTGGATCCCAATTCGACTGGCGCGTGGCTGTGCATCGCGACGATTTACGAGGCGCAGCGGATGCCGGCGGACAGCATTATCGCGGCCTCCGAGCGTGCCCTGAAGGGCGATTCGCTCAACGGCACCGCGCTCGAGAACATCGCGCAACGCTACATGCAGATCGGCGATACGCTCAAAGCGATGGAGGCGTACATCCGGCAGCTTCGCGGCGAGCCACGCAACACGCAGAAGCGTCTCGGCGTCGCGCAGCAGCTGCGGCAGATGAAGCAGTACCCGCGGGCCACCGAAGTGCTGGACGATGGGCTCAACGTGATGCCCGGCGATGCGCAGCTGCTCGACATGAAGCTCACGATCTGCACCGAAGCGAACAACTATCGCTGCGCCAGTGACGTGTGGGTGGCGAAGGCCGTGCACGACACAGCATTGCTCGCCGACACGACGGTCTTGAAACCGGCAATCGGCGCGGCACAGCAGGCGATGGACACCGCGGCACTCGACAAATTCACGGCGGCCGCCTACCGGCACTTCCCGACCAACGTCAGCTACATTCGGGCACGCGCCGGCGCGTTCGAGCTCATGGGTCGTGCCGACTCGGCGATGGCGTACTACAAGAAGGCGTTGGCACGCGAGCCCACCGATGTCGGCACCAGCCTGCAGATTGCGAAGGCGACCGTCGATGCGGCGGTGTGGGATACCGCTGCCGCGAACCGGTTCAAGGGTGATACCGCCGCGTTGAACCGGCTGCGCACCGCGTTCGCGCAGAAAGTGGATTCGGCCAAGCCCTGGCTGCGGCTGGGACTCGCATCCAGCGACTCCACTCAGCGCCTCGCCGCAACCGTGCTCGTGCTGACTGGCGGCTCCAAGCTGGCCCAGGCCGGTGCGTATCCCGCGGCCTATACCTGGCTCGACTCGCTGCTCACGATCATTGCGTTCACGCCGAGGACTCCCGCCGACACGCTGGGACCCAAGCACCAGGTTCGCATCAACGCGAGCTTCTGGTATGGCCTGTCCTCGGTCCTGACGCTCAACGGGCCGTACCAGGCGATGACGAAGGCGAAGGGCGCGAGTCGCTGCCCCGAAGCGCACGCCGTATTCGATCGGCTCGCGCGGACGAAGACGGCGTTGCAGCTGGGCCGGCGCGTCCATCCTCCGACGGCCGACCAGATGCTCGGCTTCGTCGCCCAATACGAGCGGGCGAAACCGTCAGTGCAAAACGCGTTTAAGTGCCGGCCGCCGTTGAATTGACCCGACCGCGGGTCTATATTCCGGCGCTCCGAAAAGGGGCTTGGGGTTGGGGGCTGTAGCTCAGCTGGTTAGAGTGCCGGTCTGTCACACCGGAGGTCGCGGGTTCGAGCCCCGTCAGCCCCGTTCCGTCCCGCTCTGAAAAGGTTGACCCATGAATCCCCCGCCCCTTCTTGGCGGGGGTTTTCTTATTTTGGAGCGTGCCCACGGCTACGTCAGACGCTCGTTCCGTCCCGTACCATGTGCCGGTGCTTGCGGCGGCGGTACGCGCGTGGGCAGAGGGGAGTGAACGGGCGGTCGACGCGACGCTGGGCGGCGGCGGCCATGCAACGCTGTTGCGGGACGCCGGTGCCGTCGTGCTCGGCATCGATCGGGATCCCGATGCGATCGCCGCCAGTCGCCAACGCCTCGGCAGTACCAGGATGGAGTACCTCGCAGGATCCTTTGCCGCCCCTGCCGCCCTTGCCGCCATTGCCGCGTTCAACCCCGATCGCATCCTCCTCGACCTCGGCGTCAGCTCGCATCAGATCGACAGCGCCGAGCGCGGTTTCACATTCCGTCCCGGCGCCCCACTCGACATGCGGATGGGGGGGCGGGAGACGGGGGAAGGGGGACGCGTTAAGGCGCGAGACATTTTGAATACGTGGCCCGTCGAGCGGCTCGCTGCGGTCTTCAGGGATTATGCGGACGAGCGCCGCGGGCGCGCGCTCGCCAGAGAAGTTGTGCGACGCCGGCTCAGGGCGCCGTTTGTTGTCAGCGACGATTTCGTCAACGCGATCCGCGCCGTGCTGGGACCCCGCTCGGGCCCCCCTGATTTTGCGCGCTTGTTTCAGGCGCTGCGCATCGCTGTCAACGAAGAGATCGATGCCCTTGCCGCCGCGCTGCCCACGCTGCGCGATGCGCTCGTCCCGGGCGGCCGGCTGGGCGTCATCACCTATCACTCCGGTGAAGACCGCGTCGTCAAGCACGCGTTTCGCGAGTGGTCGCGCGCCTGCATCTGTCCGCCGCGGCAGCCGGTGTGCACCTGCCGGGGCCACCCGCTCGGTCTGGTGCTCACCAAAAAACCGATCCTGCCGGAGCCCGAGGAAATCGCCGTCAACCCCCGCGCGCGATCGGCGCGGTTCCGGGTGTTCGAGAGGCTCGAGGCTGGTGAGGTTTAGAGGCCGGCACTGGATCGCGTTCTGGCTCGTCGCGCTGCTGGCGGCGCTGTGGCTGGTCATTGCCCGCCAGACCGCGGCGCTCAATGCGGCGCGCGCGCTCACCGATTTGCGCGCTGAGCGCGCCGCACTGGAAGGCCGGCGCGCGGAGCTGGAGCGCCGCGTGCGCCTCGCGCAGAGCCGGGCCGTTCTGTTGCCGCGCGCTCAGCGTCTGGGCCTGCGGTTGCCGGCGGACACCGAAATCATCCTCATCCCTTCACCCACATCGCCCACGCCGCCAAACTCGCCAACCTCCACCAACCCGCGTCAGCGCTAATGGCCAAACTCCTCGTGCGGCTGCGCGTCGTGGAGATCGGCCTCGGCATCGCGCTCCTTGCGCTGGTACTCCGCTCCGCCCAGGTGCAGCTCATCGAGGGTGGCAAATACGCGGCGGTCGCAAAGGCGCAACGCACCGAGCGCGTCGTGTTGGAAGCGCGGCGGGGAACGCTGTACGACCGTCATGGACTGGGACTGGCGCTCACGCAAGAGACTTACCACCTCGGCATTGCGCCCAACGAGCTGCGCGATCCGGCGCGCGACGCCGCGACCATCGCGCGCCGGCTGCGGCTCGCGCCGCGCGACGTGGAGCGCGCGCTGCACCGCAGGTACGCCTGGTTCGCGGGTCCGTTCACGACGCTGGAGGTCCAGCCGCTCCGCACCGTCCGCGGCATCCATCTCGAACCGGTGCTGCGACGTTTCTATCCGGCGCCCGAGTTTGCCCGGGCGGTGATCGGGAGGGTGGGGGAGGATGGTCGCGGGGGTGGAGGTGGTGGGGGGGGGCTCGAGCGGCTACTCGACACCTTGCTGGCGGGGACGCCGGGCGCGGCCGTCGTCTTGAAGGATCGCGCAGGCCGGGAGTACGAGTCGCCAGCGCGCGTGATTGCCGAGCCGGTGGCCGGCAGTGACGTCGTGCTCACGATCGATGCCGAGCTGCAGGAGATCGCGCAGCGGGCGCTCGACGACGCCATCGATAATATGGAAGCGGACGGCGGCGACGTCGTGATGCTCGATCCCGCGAGCGGGGAAATTCTGGCCGTCGCGTCGCGCCGCGCCGACGGCAGCATGCGGCCCAGTGCCTTCACCGACACGTTCGAGCCTGGATCGCTGGCGAAAATCTTCGCGGCGGCGGCCCTCATCATGTACGATCGCGTGCGCCCGGGCGAGCGCGTGTCGGGGGAAGGGGGGCGCTACCGCCTGGCGGACCGCGTCGTCACCGACGAGCACCCGCTGCCGTCGCTCACGCTGGCGGACGCGATCCGGGTCTCGAGCAACATCGCGCTCGTGAAGTTTGCCGCACGGCTCCACCCCGATGAACAGTATGGTGTGCTGCGGGCGTTTGGGTTCGGCGCGCCGACCGGCGTGAACTTTCCCGCGGAGTCACCGGGACGGTTGCGGCCGCCGCGTGAGTGGTCCCGCCCGAGCTCGGCGAGTCTCGCCATCGGCTACGAGCTCGCGGTCACGCCCATCCAGCTCGCCGCCGCGTACGGCGCGATCGCCAATGATGGGGTGCTGCTCGAGCCCACCTTGATTCGCGAAATCCGGGGGGGCGGGGGTGGCGAGGGGGGCGGCGGAGGGGGCGAACCCAATGGCGCGGTGCTCTACCGCCATCGGCCCGAGCCGGTACGTCGCGTCGTGTCCCCGCAGGTCGCGGCCCGGCTGCGCGACTTGCTGCGCGGCGTCGTCGACCCGGGTGGCACGGGGGAGCGCGCGGCGTTGGCCAACTTCCAGCTCGCCGCGAAGACCGGCACGGCGCGGCGCGTGGTCGGCGGCCGCTATGCCGCCGGGCAGTACACGGCGTCCTTCGCGGCGTTGTTTCCCGCCGACGCGCCGCAGCTCGTCGTCGTGATGAAGATCGACAATCCGCAGCGCGGCAGCTACTTCGCGGCGCAGACCGCCGCGCCGGTCACGCGCTCGATGCTCGAGCAGGCGCTGGCCGCCCGCACCGTCGCGCTCGATCGCTCGCGCCTGTCCAACGTCGCCAGCACGCCCGAGCATGCACCGCTCGACGAGCCCGACGGTGTGGTGCCGTACGTCGTGCAGTGGCCCTACGTTCCCGACAGCGCGCCGGCCGCGCAGCCGGACCGGATCGTTCCCAACGTCGCGGGCCGTCCCCTGCGCGAAGCCGCCCGCGCGCTCCACCAGCGCGGTTTCAAGGTCGTGGTCAAAGGCTGGGGTGTGGTCCATCACACCTGGCCCGCCGCCGGTGCGGGCGCCGCCGCGGGCACGACCGTCACGGTGTTTGGGGAACTGCCGCCCAGCTCCATTTCTCGTCCGTGAGTCGATCGCTGCAGGAGATTGTGGATGCGCTGGCGCGCGCCGGCGCTCTGGTCGAGGCACCGGAGCGAGGAACGCCAATGCCCGACATCACCGGGCTCACTGCCGACGCGCGCCGGCTCGAGCCCGGCATGCTGTTCTGCGCCGTGCGCGGCGCGGTGCTCGACGGTCACACGTTCGTGGCCGATGCGGTGGCGCGGGGCGCCGCCGCCGTGCTCGTCGAGTTGCGCCAGCCCTCTTCCGTCGTCGCCGCGATTCCGCAGATTCTGGTGCGGAACGGTCGGCGTGCGGCCGCGATCGCCGCCGAGGCTTGGTATCGGCGGCCGGCGGCGCGACTGCAGCTGATCGGCGTGACCGGCACGAACGGCAAGACGACGTCCGTCATTCTGGCGCGGCACGTGTTGAGTACGCTTTGGCCGATGGGGGCGATCGGCACGTTGGGCGCGTTCGATCCGACGGGGGCGCCGGTCGAGAGCGAGGCGGGCAATCTCACGACGCCCGGTCCGATCGATTTGCAGGCCACCCTCGCGGCGCTGCTCGAGCGCCGCGCCGGCGGCGTCGCGATGGAAGTTTCCTCGCACAGTCTCGATCAGGGGCGGGTGGAAGGGCTGGTGTTCCGCGCCGCCATCTTCACGAATCTCACGCGCGACCATCTCGATTATCACGAGACGTTCGACGCCTATTTCGCAGCCAAGTCAAAGCTGGTGGGGTACCTGGCGGATGCCGGGCTGGCGGTGATCAACGTCGATGACGCCGCCTGGGCGCGGCTGCCACGTACGCCGCGACACATCACCTTCTCGGCGACCGCGCACGCGGCCGACGTGACGGCACGGGACGTGCGCGTGGACGCGAAAGGCGCGCGGTTCACGCTCGTCACGACACAGGGGAGTCATCCGGTGACGCTGCCGTTGCTCGGCCGGTTCAACGTCGCGAACGCGCTGGGCGTGGCGGCCTGTGCCGTCGGCCTCGATGTGTCGCCGCAGGTGGTCGCCGAGCGCCTGTCGACCGCGCCGCAGGTCCCCGGGCGCATGGAGCGCATCGCGGTCGATCCCTGCGTCATCCTGCGCGATTACGCGCACACGCCCGACGCGCTGGAACGGGCGCTGGAGACCGTGCGCGACGTGACACCCCCGGGGGGACGCGTCATCGTCGTGTTCGGCGCGGGCGGGGACCGCGATCGCGGCAAGCGCGCGCCGATGGGGGAGATCGCCGTCCGCCTAGCCGATGTCGCGATTGCGACGTCCGACAATCCGCGCACCGAGGATCCTGAGCGGATTCTGGACGAAGTCGAAGCGGGAATGCCGGGGCGGCAGCACTATCGCATCGTGGATCGACGCGCCGCGATCGCGCAGGCGTTGGAGCTGGCGCGGCAGGGCGACACGATCCTGCTCGCCGGCAAAGGGCATGAGACCTACCAGGTCGTCGGCACGACCAAGGAGCCGTTCGACGAGCGGGAAGTGGTGCGCAGTTTCGGAGCGAACTGATGGGAGGACGGAGTGACGGCCTGACGGCCGGACGGCCGTGGACCAGCGATGAAGTTGCTGCGGCGCTCGAGATCCCCGCGCCGGCGAAACTCACGTTCACCGCCATCTCCACGGACACCAGGCACCTGGTGCCTGACACGCTCTTCGTGGCGTTGAAGGGCGAGAAGTTCGACGCTCATGACTTCCTCGACAAAGCCAAGGCGGGGGGCGCAACCGCGGCGGTGGTGCGTCGCGGGACGCCGAAGATCGATGGGCTGCCGTTTTTCGAGGTCGAGGACACCCTCACGGCGTTGGGCCTCTTGGCACGGGCGCGGCGTCGCATGCTGCCCGAGGGGACGCCGGTCGTGGCCATCACGGGCTCGAGTGGCAAGACGAGTACCAAGGAGATGATTCGCGCCGCACTCGGTGCCCGCTATCGCGTGCACGCGACCGCGGGAAACCTCAACAATCTGGTGGGGGTGCCGCTCACGATCCTCGCGGCGCCCGAGGACACGGAGGCGCTGGTCGTCGAGGCGGGCGCGAGCGTCCCGGGGGAAATCGCGCGCCTGCGGGACATCATCGAGCCCACGATCGCGGTCATCACGAACATCGGCTATGCGCACGTCGAAGGATTCGGATCGCTGGAGGGCGTCATGGCGGAGAAGTTGTCGCTGCTGGATGGCGTGCCGGTCGCGATCCTCGGCTCCGGGCCGGAGACGATGTGGCCGGAAGCCCGGCGTCGCACGCAGGTGATTCCGGCGGCGCTGCCGGGGAAGAGCACCGACGACAGCCAGCTCGATCGCTATCTCGACCGGACCGGCCGCCCCCGTGTGTCGCTGGATTCCGGCGAAAAGATCACGTTACCGGCGCTGGGGATTCATCAGCTCGAGAACGCCCGGATCGCTCTCGCGGTCGCCCAGCGGGCGGGCGTCGATCACGACGCCGCGCTGCGCGCGCTGGCGGGTGTCCTGCTGCCCGGGGGGCGTGGCGATGTGCGGGAGATCGGCAACCTCCTCGTCATCGACGACACCTATAATGCCAACCCGGCATCGCTGCGCCGGTCGGTGCAGACGGCGGCGTGGCTGGCGCGCCGCCAGCGGCGGCCGTTGGTGGTCGTGGTGGGCACGATGTTGGAGTTAGGGCCGGAAAGTGCAAGATTGCACGCCGAAGCGGCCCGCGAAATCGCCCAGCGCAAGCCGGCCCTGGTGGCCGCGGTCGGCACGTTCGCGCGGGTGTTCGAGTCGCTGCGCGAAGCGCTGGGCGGCCGGCTCATCACGGCCGCCGACCCGGACGCGCTCGGGCCGAAGCTGAAATCGGCGCTGCGCGGCAACGAGTTGGTGCTGTTGAAGGCTTCACGGGGAGTGGCCTTGGAACGTGTCCTCAACTACCTGACCTGATGCTCTATCATTTGCTCGCGCCGCTCGCCCGCAAGCACATCATCTTCAATCTTTTCAACTACATCACGTTCCGCGCCGCGGGCGCGACTGTCACGGCGCTGCTGCTCGCCTTCATCGCCGGTCCCTGGATCATCGGGAAGCTGCGCGAGCACCGCATCGGGCAAATCGTGCGCGCCGAGGGGCCCACGAGTCACCACGGCAAGCGCGGGACGCCGACGATGGGCGGCCTCATCATCATCCTGGCGACGGTCGTGCCCACCTTGCTGTGGGCGCGGCTCGACAGCCGTTACGTCCTCGTCGCCGTCGCGGCGACCCTGTGGATGGGATTGATCGGCTTTTTGGATGACTACCTGAAAATCGTGCGCGGCCAGTCGCAGGGACTCGTCGCGCGCTGGAAGCTCGTCGGTCAGGTCTCGTTCGGCATCGGATTGGGCGTCTACATCCTGCTCTTTCCGCTCACCAACAGTGTCGAGCCCAACGCGACGCAGTTGCCGTTCTTCAAGTACATCGTCTGGGTGCTGCCGTGGCCGATCTATCTCGCGTTCGTGACGTTCGTGACGACCGCGAGCTCGAACGCCGTAAACCTGACGGACGGGCTCGATGGTCTCGCGGCCGGGCTCACGGTCATCGCCGTCGGCGCATTCGCGGTCTTCTGTTATCTGTTCGGTCGCGTGGACGCCGCGCGATACCTTGGCGTACTCCATCTCCCCGGCGCGGGTGAGCTGACGATCTTCTGCGGCGCCTTGATGGGGGCGGCGCTGGGATTCTTGTGGTTCAACGCGCATCCGGCGCAAGTCTTCATGGGCGATACCGGCGCCCTGGCGATCGGCGGGGCGCTCGGGACGGTCGCGATTCTGCTCAAGACCGAGTTCCTCTTGCTCATCGCCGGCGCCGTGTTCGCGGCGGAAACGCTGTCCGTCCTGATTCAGACCACCACCTACAAATGGCGCAAGCGGCGCTACGGCAAGGAATACGCCGACGCCCACAAGGTCTTCCGCATGGCGCCGCTGCATCATCACTTCGAAAAACTCGGCTGGGCGGAGCCGCAGGTCGTCATGCGGTTCTACATCATGGGGGTGCTGTGCGCGATGATCGCGCTGGCCACGCTCAAAGTCCGGTGATGGAACGGATTGCTCCGGAGGCTTGGCGCAAGCCCGGCAGTGTCGTCGCGGTCATCGGGCTCGGCAAGAGCGGGGTAGCGGCGGCGCGGTTGCTCGCGCGCGAAGGCGTGCGGGTCTACGCGAGCGACGCGTCCGATCATCCGTACGCCGGCGAGGCCGCCGAGGCGCTGAAGAGCGTCCCGTGGGTGGACGTGGACATCGGCCGCCACGATCTCAACAAGATCCGGCACGCCGCCGGCGTCGTGGTTTCCCCCGGCGTCCCGCCCGATGCGCCCGTGTTAGCGGCCGCGCGCCACGCGGGCGTGGAGATCGTCTCAGAGCTGGACGTCGGCTTCCGCGCCCTCACCGTCTTACAACCGGGCACGCGCAGCATCGCCATAACGGGGACGAACGGGAAGACCACGACGACCGCGCTCGTGGCCCACTTGCTCAGCGCGGCCGGCCTGCCTTCGACGACGGCGGGAAACATCGGCCGGCCGGTGACCGACCTCGCCATGGGGAACGAGCGCTATCAATGGATCAGTCTCGAAGTCTCGTCGTTCCAGCTCCATGACAGCCCGCATTTCGCCCCCGACGTAGGCGTGCTGACGAACCTCGCGCCGGATCATCTGGATCGCTACCCGTCGGCGGAGGCGTACTACGCCGACAAACGGCTGCTGTTTCGCAACGCGCGCGCGGACGATGTGTGGGTGCTCAATGCCGATGACCAGCTGGTGCTGGACCTCGCGCACGGGGTGCCGGGTCGGAGGGTGTTGTTCTCGCTCGCGAAGCCTGCGGATGCCTGGTACGACGCGCCGCAGCGCGTGCTGCGGCTGGATGGGGAATCGCTGATCACGCGCGATCAGCTCCATCTCCTCGGTGACCACAACGTCGCGAACGCGCTGGCGGCGGCGCTGGCGGTGCACGAGGCCGGCGTACCGGCGCGGTTGCTCGGGGAGGGGCTGCGCTCGTTTCGGCCGTTGCCGCACCGGCTCGAGCCGGTGCGCGAAGTGGGCGGCGTCCTGTGGATCAATGATTCGAAGGCCACGAACATCGCGGCGACGACCGTCGCGGTGCTCGCCATGCAGCGTCCCTTCGTGCTGCTGCTCGGCGGCCGGCACAAGGGCGAGCCGTACACGAGCCTGGTGCGACTGCTGGCCGATCGCTGCCGGCTGGTGATCGCGTACGGTGAAGCGGGCCCGCTGGTCGAACAGGATCTCGGTGGGAAGGTGCCGCTCGAGCGCGGCACGACGTTCGAAGACGTGGTCGCGCGCGCGCGGCGGGCTGCCAAGCCGGGCGATGCGGTGCTGCTGTCTCCGGCGTGCTCGAGCTACGACATGTTCAAGAACTACGAGGAGCGGGGGGCCACATTCCGGCGACTAGTCGAAGCGCTGTGACCTGGGAAGGACGGCTGCTCGCCGTCGTCACCGCGGTGCTGGTCGTCTTCGGCCTGGCGGCGGTATACGGGGCGTCGAGTCTCGTCACGACCGCCGGTGGTCAGGTCGGCGCGAGCTTCGCGCTGCGACAGGCGGTCGGCGCGGCGGTCGGCGGTTTGCTCGCGATCGTGTTCGCACGGACCGACTATCATCGCTGGCGACGTTGGGCGTGGCCGCTGCTCGGGGTCACGGCGGTGTTGCTGATTATTCCGCTGCTGCCATTCACGCATGCCATCACGCCGACGATCAACGGAGCGCGCCGCTGGGTGAACCTCGGCGTATTGACGCTACAGCCCTCCGAGCTCGCGAAGTTCGCGGTCGTGGTGTGGTGCGCCATGCTCGCCGCCAAAAAGGGCGAGCAGGTGCGCGACTTCAAGAACGGCGTGTTGCCGTTTGTCGTCATTCTCGTGCCCGTGACCGGGCTGATTTTTCTCGAGCCCCATCTCTCGATGGCCCTGCTCGTGGCGCTGCTCGCCGGCAGCGTGATGTTCACGGCGGGGGCGAGGATTGGGCACTTTCTCGCCCTGGGCGTCGCGGCCGGTCCGCTGCTGTTCGGCGCCGTCGCGACGGCGCAATATCGGCTCGCGCGCGTGCTGACGTTCTTGAATCCGGGCGCCGCTCCGGCGGAAGCGACATGGCAGGTCCAACAGTCGCTCACCGGCATCGGCGCGGGCCAGCTGCTCGGCGCGGGGTTTGGGCAGGGCCAACAGAAACTTGGCTATCTGCCGTATGCGTACTCCGACTTCATTTTCTCGACGATCGGTGAGGAGTGGGGGTTTGTCGGCGTGGTCGCGATCGCGCTGCTGTTCGGCACGTTCGTGTGGCTGGGGTTCCGCATCGCGCGCCATGCGCCGGACTCCTTCGGGCAGCTGCTCGCCACCGGAATCAGTGTGATGATCGGGCTCAGCGTCGTGTTGCATATCGGCGTGAGCCTCGCGGTGATTCCGGCGACGGGAGTGACCTTACCCTTCATGTCATATGGGCGCTCCTCCCTGATCGTTGCGCTCGCGGCGACTGGTGTGTTGGCGAGCGTGGGGCGAGCCCGGAAAGCCTAATGCGGATTGCGGAATGCGGATTGCGGAATGTAAAGGTGGGGTTCGAGCGGCGTGAGAAGGCTTCGACGCTCGCCTTGAAATTCCGCAATCCGCAATCCGCATTCCGCAATTGTTCTCGATGAAGCTTCTCATCGCCGGCGGCGGCACCGGCGGCCACCTCATGCCCGCCCTCGCCCTCGCGCGGGTTGCCGCCGAACAGGGACACGACGTCGTATTAGTCGGCGCGGCGCGGGGCATCGAAGCGCAGATTCTTCCGAGCCATCCATTTCGGTTTCATCTGCTGCCGATGGAGCCCATCTATCGGCGCGCCTGGTGGCGCAACGCGCGCTGGCCGCTGATCGCGGTGCGGGCGTGGCGCGCGGCGGGACAGGTGCTACAGGACGAACGGCCCGCGATTGTCATCGGCACGGGGGGATACGCGGCCGGTCCCGTCGTGTGGCGCGCGCAACGTGCGCGCATTCCCACGGCGCTGCAGGAGCAGAATGCGTTTCCGGGGCTCACGCAGCGATTACTCGCGCGGGGTACGCGCCAGGTGCATCTCGGATTTCCGGAAGCTCGGCTGCGTCTCTCACTGGGCCGACACACGCAGGTGTTTGTGTTCGGCAATCCCATCACGCCTCCGGCGCCGGTCGATCCGAATGCGGCCCGCGCGGAGTTTGGTCTCTCGGCAGAGCGGCGCACCGTGCTGGTATTTGGCGGCAGTCAGGGCGCGCGCGCGCTGAACGAGACGATCGCGCGCGTGCTGCAGCTCGGCCTGCTCGGCGACGTGAATCTGTTATGGGGCACAGGCTCCGTGCACGTCGATCGTTACGCGTCACTCGCCGTGCCGGGTCGCGTGGCCGTGCGCGGCTTCTTCGATCCGATCGGCGCGGCCTACGCCGCCGCGCATCTGGTCATCGCGCGCGCCGGCGCGATGACGGTCTCGGAGCTGTGTGCGTGGGGCAAGCCCAGCGTCCTCGTGCCGCTGCCGACCGCGGCCGCGGATCACCAGACCTACAACGCGCGCGCGCTCGCCAGCGCTGGCGCGAGCGTCCTGCTTCTCGAGCGGGAGTTCACGCCCGACGCGTTCGCGAAGACCGTCGTGCCGCTCGTCCACGACGACAAACGACTCGACGCCCTGGCCAAAAGTGCCCGGGGACGGGGTCACCCGAACGCCGCCCGAACCATCATCGGGAAGGTATTGGAGCTTTCGCAAGTCGCGTAGATTTCCTATATTAGCTGCCCACAGATGACCTTGTTTCGAACCGGGGATCCCCGTCCCATTCACCTCATGGGCATAGCCGGGGCGGGGATGAGCGCCCTGGCGTTGATTGCCAGGCACCGGGGAGTAACCATAACTGGTTGTGATTCAGACACTTCTGGGGCCGGCGTCGCTGACCTGACCGCCCTGGGAATTCGTGTTTGGCAGGGCCACGACCCCAGTCATGTCGATGGGGCGCGCGCAGTTGTGGTGACGGCGGCGGTCCCGCGGGAGCATCCCGAGCTGCAACGCGCCCGCGCGTTAGACCTCCCGGTCGTGCGTCGCGCCGACGCGCTGGGAGACCTAGTAAACGGAGGGGGAGGGGGGGGCGGCAAATCGACCCTCGTGGCGGTCGCCGGGACGCACGGCAAGACGACCACCACGGTGATGGTCACGGAAGCGCTCACGGCCGCCGGCCGCAACCCCACAGGACTCGCCGGCGGCCGTGTCGCTGCATGGGGTGGCAACGCGCGAATTGGCGGCGACGAATTGTTCGTCGTCGAGGCGGACGAGTACGACAAGGCGTTTTTGTCGCTGCGCCCGACGGTCGCTGTGGTGAACAACGTCGAAGCCGATCACCTCGAGTGCTACGGCAGCGTCGAAGCGCTCGAGGAGGCGTTCGCGGACTTTGCGGGACGCGCGGCGCGTGTGATCGTCGGCGGCGACGACGCCGGCGCGGATCGCGTCGCGCTGAAGCTGGAGGCGCCGGTGTGGCGCGTCGGTCAAGGCGCGACGGCGGATGTGCGCATTCGTGCGGTGCGGCTCGAGCCGGGCGGCTCGCGCGCCACGATTTCGCTGCCGGGCGGGCAGACGGTCGAGCTCGCGCTGGCGGTACCCGGGTTGCACAACGTTCGAAACGCGGCCGCGGCGCTCGCGGTGTTACAGGCGCTCGGCGCCGATATGCTCGCCGGCGCGCGCGCGCTGGCGGAGTTCCGCGGCGTGGGACGTCGCTTCGAGCGGCTGGGGGAAGCGGGTGGCGTCACGGTGGTGGATGATTACGCGCACCATCCGACGGAAGTGGCGGCGACGCTCGCCGCGGCGCGGCAGGCGTTCCCCGGGCGGCGCCTGATCGCGGTGTTTCAGCCGCACCTGTTTTCGCGCACGGCGCTACACGGCGAAGCGTTGGGACAGGCGCTCGCGGCCGCGGACATGGTCGTCGTCGCGCCGATCTATGCCGCGCGCGAGCAGCCGCAGCCCGGAGTGACGCATCATCTCGTCGTGCGCGGCGCGACACGCGCCGGCGCGGCGACGGTCGGCGTGCGCGATCGGGCGGGATTGACGAGCCACGTCGCGCGGGCGGTGCGCAAAGGCGATGTCGTCTTTACGCTCGGTGCCGGCGACGTCACGCGAGTTGGGCCCGAGTTGCTGCAGATATTGAGAAACGGGAGCCACGAGCAGGGAGCCATCGCATGAAGTGGCCGCGCGCATCTCGGCGCGTGCTGCTGTGGGCCGGCGCCGTGATGATCGTGATGGCGACCTGGATGACCGCGCCGCTCCTGCTGCGCCGCATCGCGTTCTTCCGGGTGCAGCAGGTGGAGCTCGTCGGCATCCGCTATCTCGATGCCGATCAGGTGCTGGCCGCGTTGCGACTGTCGCCGCACGCGAGTGTCTTCGATGACACAGACGTGCTGGCCGAGCGGCTGCGGAGGTTGGACGGGGTTGCCGATGCCACGGTGAGCCGCCGGCCGCCGGGGTCGCTCAAGGTGATCGTGCGCGAGATCGAGCCCGTTGCGCTGGCCATGAATGGCCGCGGCGCGCTCGCGCCGGTGGACGCGGACGGACGCGCCCTGCCGTACGATTTGACTGGTCTCGATCTACCGGTCGTGCCGGCAGGCGATAGTGCTGTCGTCGGCGTACTCGCGCGGGTGCAGGCGTTCGATCCCGCGCTGTTTCAAACGATCGACGCCGCGCGGCGTACCGCGTCGCCGGGTGGTGGCAGTGCCGTGCTCCTCGAATTGAGAGGGGGGGGAGGCGCTCATCGCGTGCTGCTCGGCAATGACGCGGGGCCGGAGGTGATCGAGGCGGTGGTCCTGGTGGCGAGAGATCTGGCGGCCAAACGGCGCTCCTACGCCGAGCTCGACGCCCGCTTCGACGGGCAGATCGTGGTGCGGCGTCGCAGCCGCACCGCGGGGGTGGGCAGCGTCTAATGCCCGAGCGCCGCCTCGTCGCCGGACTCGATCTCGGCAGCACCAAGACGTGCGCGGTCATCGCGGAGGTCGCGGGCGACCTGCCGCGTTCCCCATTGGCGAAGATTCTCGGCGTCGGGCTCGCGAAAAACAGCGGTGTGCGCCGTGGCATGGTGCGCGACATCGACGAGACGATGCGGTCCGTCGCCGCCGCACTCAAAGACGCCGAACGGATGGCGGGCGCGCGCGTCAATGACGTCACGTGCGGGATCGCCGGGGAGCACGTTTCCGCGCGCAGCTCGACCGGCGTCGTGGCGGTCAGCGCCGAAGAGATCAGCCCGCAGGATGTCGCGCGCGTCAACGAGGTCGCGCGTGCCGTGTCGCTGGGTCGCGATCACGAGCTGCTGCACGACATTCCACAGGAATACGTCGTCGATCAGCAGCACGGCATCTCGGATCCCGTCGGCATGACCGGCACGCGACTCGAGGTGGAGATGTATCTCGTCACCGCGCAGTCGACGGCGGCGCAGAACCTCCGCAAGAGCGTGCAACGCGCCGGCTATCGCGTGGCCGATGTCGTGCTCGAGCCGCTCGCGGCGTCGTACGCCGTGCTGACCGATGACGAGAAAGAGCTGGGTGTCGCCCTCGTCGAAGTGGGTGGCAGCTCGACCGGCGTGGCGATCTTCCATGAAGGAAAGATTCGACATCTCGCGTCGCTCAAGTACGCCGGCTCGCACGTCACCAGCGATCTCGTCCAGGGGCTCGGTGTGACGCAGTCGGACGCGGAGCGCTTGAAGGAGCGCCATGGGGCGGCCTACTCCCCGCTCGTGAGCGCGGATGAGGTCGTGAGCTTGCCGTCGACGCCGGGGCAGGGTGCCCGCACCGCGCCCCGCGAGCTGGTGGCGCACATCATCCACCAGCGTGTGGACGAGATCTTCCAGCTCGTGGGCCGCGAATTCGAGCGCG
>WNGQ01000919.1_pt1 | contig 42104 bp, 38 predicted proteins | sample 5407661 | NCBI WGS metagenome assembly WNGQ01 (sample SAMN13153382, study PRJNA577476) | soil metagenome | isolation source: 60 cm soil or saprolite under Garry oak tree replicate 2 | place: USA:California | collected 2016-06-15 | reverse complement strand
GCTGGATCTATGTAATAGCGGACCCGCACCTCGGTTATTTTAGCCCCGCCTCAGCATGGGCGTAAACCGTACCATTTTCAGATCAGCTTGACGTTCGCTTTTCCAGCCACCGCCGAAACGAGTCCTGACTTTCGCCGGAAGGTTGGCCAAGGATTAGATTCTCGACGCTGATGTCTTCGTCCAGATCGGGCCAATGAATTCCTTCTCTGTCTCCAATCCATCGCCAATTGTTTCTCTCCTGAGGTGAGCCATGCTGCAAACGAGGAAACCAAGCAAGCGGAACAGAGATGGAGCGCCCGTCACTTAAGTCGACAACCAAGCTGTCTTCCGTAACGACGAGATTCAGTGCTCTAACTTCAGCGACTAAAGTACTCATTCCAACTCCTAATCAAATCTTCTCTATTGTCTTCGACTAGGTTCTGGATGCGATTGATCTCGCTGCTTCCAAACCCGCCGCTTCGTTGCAATCTCACCGGATCCAGCCAGAACTTGGCGACCACAATCGTCGCGCTCAACGTGGACATGTTCTGGCTCATCGCGATCACCGGCGTAGAAGAAGAACCGATAAGGTCCAATTCGCAAGACACTCGGCATCGCGCGTCACTTCCTACCTCTTCCTTTTTCCCTTCACATCGCCGGGCGGCGCGACCCGCATCACTCCGTGATCGTCGCGGATTAAGCTGTAGGTCAAGTCTTTGGTCTGCCCATTTTCATCCTTTACGCGCACTGAGAATGTTTTGTTAGCCCCGCGACCTTCAACACGCAATGGAAGATAGCCATCCAGGTCTTGGCTAAGGTAGGCGGTATAGTGATCCTGATCGCGCTTGTCATAGCCAAGGACGTAAACCCGATCGAAATCAGGTTCATCCGGCTTGTGCCCTTCCTTTGAAGAGCTCTTTTCGAGAATCACCCAACTCCCTGGTCTCGATTCCCTTCCCACGTCCTTACTCCTTGTCGCGTCATCGGTGCTCTCATCATCCAGCCGTTTCCACGCTACAAACTCGCGGCCCCGGCGGTAGTAGATAATGTCGCTTGGCACGGTGAGTTCTACCTGCTTCCCATATATCCAACCCTCCGGCGCGGGCGAAATGGAAGGCGACAAACGCACCTTGTACCAGAGCTCGTTGGGTTCTTGTTCCTCCTGGTTTTCTTCCTCCTCTTGCGCGCTGGTTCGGTTGGTTGGCTGCGCGGTCCCTGGTTTTGGCGCGGTGTCACTTTCGCTTGTCTCAGCTCCCGCCGGTTTCGGCACGCGTTTCCAACCGAGGATCTCAAAACTCGACCCGCTGTCGAGTCGCATCATGATGTTTTCGTTGTTCGAGCGATCGGGCGTCAGCCGCAAATTCGAACTCGCGCGCAGCTGGCCCGTAGCCTGCCCGGTTATTCCCTTGTCCTCATTAGCTAATTTCTGAGAACTCTCGACTACCTTATCGAGCATGATGTTGCGCGCCTCGATCCAACCTTCGGTGCGATCGGTGTCGCGGGCCCGAACTCGATACCAACGCTCCTTCTTCGAATTGTCACTTGGATCCGGAACATCGATCGAGTCGAGAATATCCAGCACATCGCCTCGATTCACCTCAAGCAGATCAGCGGCGACTACTGCGGTTGAACTTCGAATCTGGGCGCTTCTGGCAACGATGAAGCCGGTGTTTCCCTTATTGGCCAGAGTGCTGCAGCCCGCGGCAATAGCGAGCAGGACTATCATCCCGCCAAGTTGAGAATACCTTTGTCTTCGGTTGCTTAGCAGCAAAATGAATACCTTGCGCAAAATCCTACCCAGCCCATGTCACTTATCTCCTGACTACGGGTAGCTGTCAATGGCCCTCATTGTAACCCAACTCCTTCAGCAGGTCGCCCTGTTGCCGGGTTAGCTTTGGCATAACACTGATTCTCGATCGCGAACCGAACGTTTCAACTTTCAACCCAAAAGCCGCCAGCGCAGACTCAAGGTTGATGACGGCCGGGCGTTGAACGAAATCCTGAACAACTCTTTGAATGCCCACTGGCGTGTTGAGAGCAGCCAATGTCACGATGTTTCCGTCGTAGCTCCCTCTCGGCGTCACCTCAGAGTGAGAGTCTTCCGAGTTCTGCCTTACGAAAGCATAATGACTTAACAAATTCCGGTAAACATCGTCGAGCGACTTTTTTCCGCGACTTTGAAAACGCAGATTCAGATCGTAAATAAGCGCCACTACCATAGCTTTTTGATAAACAACCGCCTGACCGCCGGTCCATCTTTGCGCCGAAGCGTCAATCAATGACAAACGGTCCACGTTCTCTGACACTCGATATTTGTCGTAGGCGCGCGCGATGCCATTCAGAAACTCCGGAAACGTCAGCAAGTGCAATCGAACTGCCGCCTTGCTCGCTTCATATGTCGTGAACCCCTCATAAAACCAATCATAGTCCCCCTTGAGAGTTAAGGCGTTGGGCACCCAGAAGTGAAATAGCTCATGAGTTAATGGCACGCTTAATTGTGCCAGCGCGCCAACTTTCGACGGTTGTCTCCCGAGCAAAAGCGTGACGGTTGATCCTCGGGTCTCCGCAGTCCATTTGTCCGCGGACACCGGCATGGGAAACGGCAACAGTATCAGGGCGGCACGATCCGAGGGCATCGACGAGAAAATCCGTTTATGTTCTCTGAGAATCTTTGCTGCAAGCTCGAATGCTTCATTATCATCGAAGGCCCAATCACTATTGGTAATCAGGCTGAAGTTCATGGTGTCTATGCGGCCGACCCTCGTTCTCAGCCTGGGACCAGCAATAAAGACTGCTCTTGAAGGATCGTTCACAGTGAATTCACCGTTGCCATCGCGCTGTTCTGACGTGTAAACATCCCAGCCATCAGGCAGGTGAAACTGAATGCTCGTTGACTTCGCCCGGGCGGGCACACCAGGTTGACTCTTGTCCGCCGCCGATTGCGAACTATCGGCCTGAGGTTGCCACTCTGGAAGCAGGTCTCCCATTAGCAGCAGAGCATTGCCCGAGTCCATCCATGACACCATGGCCGCATGACCGGGCTCGATCGGCGGCGCCAGTCTTACTTCATAGCGAAATCGTGAGGCAGGTTGAGCGGATTCGTACTCTCCCGGGGCAACTTCGCGGACGGCAATTCCCTTCTCTTTTTCGTCTGACAGCGTGAACTTCGTAATCCTGCGGCCGAGATCGATCACGCTTCCATAGCTCTTGCGAAAGGACCATGCGCGACCAGGGATTGTTTCGCCTTCGATTCTTATGGCGGCCGACCCAGGCAAGACATAAATCCTGACCATGCCTTGCGCTCGAACGCTTTGCGAGATAGAGCAAACAGAGACAAGTAGCGCCATCCCGAATACTGCGGTTCCTGAGCGCATGGTGATTGACTCCGGGGTTCTTCTCGCAGGTCGCATTTGACACCTAAGCCTTCCTAAACTATAACACCTGAGAGATTCCTCAAGGTGCAGGCGGGTGAGCATAAGATTGCGAAAACTCTTCTCGGAAAATGCCCAACGCGGTCTGGCGCTGATTCTGCTCGCGTCTTTATCGTGGGCTGCGACAGTCGAGGTCACCCACCGCCACCAAATACAAGGCGCGGCCCGCTCGGCGACGGAAACCCCTAAGACTCCCAACGGAAGTGATTCATCAATTGTCGATGCAGACAGTCAAACGACCTCATCGAGAGTTCCTTTGACCCGCGGTGAGTGCTCGATCTGCCAGCTTCATCAAAATCTTTTTACTTCACTGTTCAGTCATACTCTAATTGCGGCGCCCGTGCTCAGTCAGGTGTTGTCCCGGCCAGCCGGCGAGATTCTTTACTTTTCAACTTCCAAGAGCGCGCGGTACGGTCGCGCACCTCCGATCAATTCCTAAGCCGCTAATAGCCAAAGGTGGCGTGTTCGCCGAATTCGGAACGCGCTTTCGTTAAGGCCAAGCGACGCGCCAGCTGTGTCTTGCGCCATTCAGGCGCGAGGAGTTGCGCGTGGCCCATTGATCAGAGAGCAGACAGAATATGACTGAGAAACGGATTTGCCCGACCTCGATTATCAAGCTTACTGTTGTCGCAAACATTGCATTCGTTCTAATTGCATTCATTCTAAAGGAGATTTGCCAGACCAGAAGATCCTCGCGGTTCGATGGTTATCTACAGAAGGAACCGCGTGGTGCTTATCTGGCGGGCCTCCTGGCGATCGCGCTTACGAGCCATTCAGTGCTGGCGCAGAAAACGTCGCGCGAAGCTCTACAGGCAATCAATCCGGGCGTCGCCGTGCTCGATGTGCGGCCGCAGACGTCCTCGCTGCCGGCAAAACGATTGCTGACGATTTCGGATGCAGTGTCGATTTTCTTACGACAAAATCTCCAGTTGGTTGCCGCCCGCTATGACGTTGACACTACCGATGCCGACAAGCTGACGGCCAGGTTGCGTCCAAATCCTCAATTGACAGTCGGCCTCTCCGATCTTCCGCTGAATCTCAGCGGGCCGTTTATCAAAGAACAGACCTACTCGTATGGCATTTCTCAGACCATCGAACTGGGTGGGAAACGAAGCAAGAGGATTGATGCCGCCGATGCTAATTCGGAACTTGCTCGCGGACAATTTCAAATGGTCGTCTGGCAACTGACCAATGACCTGAAGCGAAAGTTCTACACCGTGCTGCTGAACGTGTCGTTGCTCAACCTCGCTAAAGAGAACCAGGAAACCTTTGCCGAGATCGTCAAGCACACAACCGAACTTTTGAACGCCGGCGAGATTTCCGGTTTAGACCTGCAGCGCCTGGAAGTCGAAAAACTAAAGTTCGACACCGACGTTGCAAATGCCGAGCGGGATTACGAAGTCGCCCTGCGCGACTTGCGGTTCACGCTGGGCGGCGATTATCGAGCTATGGATATTGACGTCGCCGGCACGATTGACTATCAGCCTTACCAATTCTCGTATGCCGAACTGCGCGACGCAGCGCTCGCGGCACGACCTGACTTAAAAGCCGCCCGGTTGAGTGAGCGCGCCGCCGAAGCAGACATTCGGTTGCAAGACTCGTTGCGCATTCCTGACTTGTCGGTAGGGACCGGCGTCGATCAAGTTCCCGCGGGGACCAGCACTTACACTTTCGGATTTGGCATTACGTTGCCTGTGTCTAATCGCAATCAGGGAGAGCGCGCTAAAGCGCTCATCGAAAAAAAGAAAGCGGAAAATCAGGAGCGGTTGATCACCAATCAGGTAATAAGCGATGTAGACAAAGCCCTGGTTGCTTTCGAGATCCAGAAGCGTCGAGTTGAACTTTATCGGACCGGCGTCATCACAAAGGTCAATGACATTCAGAGCAAGACAGAGATTTCTTTGAGAGCCGGTGAGAGCTCTACGCTGGAATTGCTGGACGCGATTCGCACGCGACGCGAAACGCTTGCGAGTTTTTATCAAACGCTTTTTGATTACCAGACGTCGTTGCTTGATCTTGAACTCGCTACTGCGACACAAATCCAAAAGTAACGTGGCCGGGAAAGGATCATCGTTATGGCTCAACCAGTAAAACTCCAGGCTCTGCTAACTGCGACGCTTCTCGTCGCAATGATCGTCAGCGGCTGCACTCGGAAGGTTGGCGTTTCCGCCAATTCAACAGTTGCTCAAAATGGCACACCGAATCCGAACTCGATGCAAACCAGCGCGATCGAGACTGTAATAGTTGCAACCCAATCCATCGCCGGAATAATCCCCGCGACCGGGAAAATCCTGGTGCCCGAGAATAGCGTCGCCAGCATCGGTCCGGTCAATGCGGGAAGAATAGTCCGTCTGTATGCCGGCCAGGGCAGCATAGTGAAGAAAGGGCAAAGGCTGGCCGACCTGGAATCCGCCGATATCGATCAGGCCGAAGCGGATTATCTCAAAGCGCTCGCAGACTATGAAAATGCTCGCCGCTCGTCGGTCGCCGAGGTCAAGCTCGCTCAGGCTAATTACGATCGCACCAAGTTTCTGTATGAAAAAACAATTACCGCGGGCAAAAATCTTCAGACCGCCGAACATGATCTGGAAGTTGCCAAAGCCTCGGCTGAGAGCTCGGTAAACGGAACGAAAGCGGCGCTCACCGCCGCGCGCCGCCACTTGCTCATACTCGGTCTGAAAGATTCGGCGATTGATTCGCTGGCTACTAAACCTGACCTGGCCGCAGTCTTTTCGCTTAACTCCCCGATTGACGGAGTCGTCGTCGAGCGCAACGCCAGCATCGGTGCTTCCGTGGGCACTGATGCCAATCTTTTCAAGATAATCAACATTTCACGGGTATGGGTCGACGCGAACGTATTCGAAAAAGATCTCCAGCGAGTCAGATTAGGCCAGCAAGTTAGGCTGACAGTTCCCGCCTTTCCCGGCGCGAGTTTTTCAGGAAAAGTAATTCTGGTTAACAGCATCGTCGATCCCGAGACTCGCACCGTCAAGGTGCGCACCGAAGTGGCTAATCCTGATGGCCGGCTCAAACCCGACATGTTTGCCAACGTGGAAATAATTACTGACGTGAATCGCGCAGCGATTTCGATTCCCAAGTCAGCAGTTCTCAACGACGAAGGCAAGACAGTGGTCTTCGTCGGCGAAGGTAACGGCTACAAGAAACGCGAGGTGCACGTGGGAATTCAAAACGGTGATCAAGTGGAAATTGTCGAGGGGCTGAATGCCGGAGACAAGGTGGTCGTGAAAGGAAACTATCTTTTGCTTCAGCAAAGTAAACCTGAGTAATGATTGAAGGTAATGGCCACAGAGACACAGAGTCACAAGGAAGGCGAGCGCAAAAACATTAGTGAGCACAGGCCGGTTTTGACAATGCTGATTCCCTTTCAAACCAGCAGCGACTCCGCGCCCCGGTGGCAGATTCGCTATGACTGACAATTTCATCGCGTTCTTCTATCGCGAACGATTGCTGGTTGCGGTCGTGTCGATGCTGATCGTGGCCGGCGGCATTCTGGCGCTGCGCCGCTTGAACGTAGATGCGTTTCCCGATGTCACTCCCGTACAGGTTGAAATCGATACGGAGGCAGAAGGATTGGCCCCAGAGGAGATTGAGCGCCAAATCACCTTCCCGATCGAAAACGAAATGAACGGCATTTCTGGCGTGACACGTGTCGAGTCTGAATCGAAATTCGGTTTGTCGGTAGTCACCGTTTACTTCAGCGATAACACCGACATCTACTTTGCCCGGCAGCAGGTGTTTGAGCGTTTATCTGATGCAAAACAACACATCCCCTCCGGCTTCGAACCGCAGATGGGTCCGATCACCACAGGCACTGGTCAGATTTATCTTTATCAAATCGTCGGGCACGGCCAGAGCAACCAGGAGCTGCGCACAATTCAGGATTGGATCATCAAACTGCAATTGCGCACGGTGCCAGGCGTCGCCGATGTGCTCAGTTTTGGCGGCGACGTCAAACAATATCAGGTCATCGTCGATCAGCAGGCGCTGGTCAACTATAACATCACGCTCAAATCCCTATTTGAGGCTATTCAGAACAACAATCAAAACACCGGGGCAAACTTTATTGAGCATGGCGACGAGCAATATGTGGTTCGCGGTCTCGGCTTAGTCAAAGACATAGAAGACATTAAGAACGTCGTCCTCGATTCACGCGGCGGAACGCCGATTCGCGTCAGCGACGTCGCCACGGTCGAAATCGGCAACGAGATTCGTCAGGGCGCAGTCACCAAAGACGGTCAGGGTGAAGTCGTCACCGGGATTGTCCTCAAGCGAATCAACGAAAACACCAAAGAGGTAATCGAGCGCATTAAGGACAAGGTCGTCGAGATCAACAAGGCGTTGCCGCCGGGTGTGACCATGGTTGATTTTTATGATCAAGCCGAGCTGGTCGATAACAGCGTGCACACTGTGGTTGAGTCGCTCATCGAAGGCGAAGCCCTGGTGCTGATTATCCTGGTGCTGCTGCTCGGCAATTTTCGCAGCTCGTTCATCACCGCGGCGGCAATTCCCTTCTGCATGCTGGTAGCGTTCATCCTGATGTGGTACGCAGGATTGTCGGCGAACCTTATGTCGCTGGGCGGTCTGGCGATCAGCATTGGCATGATGGTCGATGCGACGGTGGTGATGGTCGAAAACATCTATCGCCACCTGGAAGAGCATCGCGAACATTCAACCCGCGAAGCAATTCTGGTAGCTGCGCAGGAAATCGGCCGGCCCATGTTCTTCGCCATTCTCATCATTATCGCCGTCTTCCTTCCCGTCTTCACGCTGCAGGGAATCGAGGGCAAGCTGTTCAAGCCACTCGCTTACGCGGTCACCTTCTCAATGATTGGTTCAATGTTGATGGCGCTGTGCATCGCACCGATGCTGTGTGCGCTGTGGCTGCGGCTAAGGAAAGGCGAAGTCCGCGCGAATCCGATCATGCGGTTCTTCAAAGGCATTTATGTTCCAATACTCAAATGGGCCATTGGTCATCGTTATTTCGCGCTGACGTTTGCCGCTCTCTTGCTCGTTTGGAGCGCCGCGGATGTCTTCATTCTCGGCAGCGAGTTTGTGCCGACGATTGACGAAGGCAACATGCTGGTGCGCGCGACGATGCCCGCGAGCATCTCGCTATCACGGGCGATCGAAGTGTCTTCACAAATCGAAAAGATACTGCGCCAATTTCCTGAAGTCGAAACTGTGGTGGCCAAGATTGGCCGCGCCGAATTGGGCGGTGATCCCGAAAGTGTCAGCAACGACGAATTGTACGTGCGGCTGAAACCGAAAAAGCAATGGACGACTGCCGGAACTAAAGACGAATTAGTAGATGTGATGCGCAGTCGCGTCGAAGGCATCCCGGGGGTGAAGTTCAACTTTTCTCAGGTCATTCAGACGCGCAACGATGAGCTCATCTCAGGCATCAATGCGCAGATTGCCGTCAAAATCTTTGGCGAGGACCAGGAGAGCTTGCGCCGGCTGGGAGACCAGGTTCGCGAGGCGATGTCACACGTGCGCGGCGTAGAGGATCTGGCAGTCGAGCAGGTTGCCGGCGAAGAGCATCTGGAGATCGATGTGGATCGCGACAAGATCGCCCGTTACGGATTGAACATTGCCGATGTGCTGGAAGTGGCGAAAATTGCCATCGGCGGCGATGAGGCGACCGATGTATTGGAAGGTCAGCGCCGCTTTGCGATTTTCGTGCGCCTGAAGGAAGACTATCGCAATCAGGTTGAAAAGCTCAGCGACATTCTGGTCGCGGCGCCCGTGGGCGGCCGCATCCCGCTGGGACAATTGGCGACGTTCAAGCTATCAAGCGGCGATTCCGTTATTAGTCGCGAGAATGCGCTCCGACGGGTCGTGGTTATGTGCAACGTCAAGGGCCGTGATATCGGTAGCTTTGTTCATGACGCGCAACAGGCGGTGGCGCTGCAAGTGAAGACGCCGCCCGGCTACTTCATTACCTGGGGCGGCCAATTCGAAAACGAACAACAGGCGGTGCGCCGGCTTCTGATCGCGATCCCGATCGCTCTGCTCTTGGTATTCGTGCTTATCTATGCCTGCTTTAATTCGCTGCGCAACACGCTGACGATCACCTTCAACATTCCGATCGCCCTCGTCGGTAGTACAACCTTTCTCTTGATATCGGGATTTCCGTTAAGCGTGCCCGCGATCGTTGGCTTCATCGCCGTCTTTGGAGTTGCCGTGCAAAACGGCATGGTGATGGTGTCCTACATAAACAAACTTCGCCATCGGGGATTCGATCTATATGACGCAGTGATAACCGGCGCCAGCGTGCGCCTGCGGGCTGAGCTGCTGAGTGCCTTGATCGGCAGCATCAGTCTCATCCCATTCATTATTTCTTCAGGCACCGGAGCCGAGATCGAAAAACCGCTGGCCATCGTAGTCGTCGGCGGATTGGTGACCCGCCCGATTAAGATATTGATTCTACCGATGGTCTATGAGTGGGTGGAGCGAGGCGCCGCGCGCAGGGCCACTCCCGGAATCGAGTAAGATTGCTGAAACTCACAGATAACACCACAAATTCTTCTCAAATAAGCCTTTCGCTCCGGTGCGGATGTTACAAGAATCAACCGCCCAGCCCCTGTTAATTCTCGCTTCGAATACCCCTTCAAGATGAAGCTTTCGTTTATTACGCCTACGGATTTGCAACCAGGGACAGAACCGATAATCCGTATCTACCAGCGCAACGATCATCGTCCGGTAATCACAGGCGGAGTCTCGCTTCAGTTGACAGTGCCCAAGACTGTGGAAACGCGGGCTGCAGAGAAGACGAAACGCGCCCGCCGGAAGACCAAAGCCAGGTAACGTCGCCCGGCATCGAAAAACTACGTGCGAAGATAGTTGGGTCGTTGGATAAAGTACCCAAAGCTGCGCCTGAGTCTGCCTTGCCGGGCGGAGTTGATTTTACAATTCTTAACATCGATGTCATTGACACCTTTGCAGGCCGTGGTTAGAATTGCTCCTGATCCTGCGTATTCATCGAAGGAACCGACATGAGTCTTGTAAAAATCATCGTTATCACGGTTCTGATTATCCTCAGCATTCTGCTCTTCGGGCGTTTTCTCTTTTAGCCCGCTGAGGAGAATGACTTCGCATCAGCCGCGCGGACTTTCCCAACTCCGAATGTCGCGTTTGTTTGTCTGCCTGACTTTTCTAATATCGATCTGTATCTGCGGCGCGGACGGCCGCGCTCAACAACCCGAGGACGTCATTCGCGTCCGCACTGACCTGATCGCCGTGCCGTTTAAGGTGAAAGACTCCCATGGCCGGGGCGTGGCAGGTTTAGGCAGGAGCGACTTCACGCTTTCCGATGATGGTTTGCCAACTCAGATTGCCTATTTCGCGCAGGGTGAGGAGCGCGTTGCCCTGGCGTTCGTGCTCGACAATTCAGGCAGCCTGCGCAACCAACTGGCGCGGCAACGCGAGGCCGCCTTATCGTTGTTCGCTCAGTTTGGCGCCACCTCGGCAGTGACTGTGCTTCGGTTCGGTCCGAAATCTGAGACTGTAGTTCCCTTTACCAGGGATTCTGCCAGAGTCCGCGCGGCATTTGATTCGCCCGGCTACACTGGCGGCGGCACCGCCATCTTTGATGCTGCGGACAATGCGGTCATCAGTCTCTCGGCCCGGGTCGACGATCCGGCAGAACGTCGAATTGCAGTTTTGATCAGTGATGGTCTGGACACTTCCAGTCGATGGTCGTGGAAAGAGGTTGTCGAGGCCGCCAACAAAGCGAGTGTATCATTCTATGTAATCCAATTACCGCTGTTTAAGCCAAGTGATGGACGACTTGTTCCCCGCTCTCCGTCAAAGGGCTTTCGCGAACTTGCCGAGAAGACCGGAGGAAAGTATTTCGTCGCCGGCAATGCGCAGTCCGCGCTCGATCCGAAGGCGTCCGTAGAACTAAGCGTTGTCTTTGCGGCTATTGAAGAAGATATTCGGAGCCAGTACGTTGCCGGCTTTTATCCGCGCGATGGCCGAGCACATGGCGTTGTTGTTAATCTAAGCGATTCAAAGCACAAGAAATTTCGGCTGCAGCAATTTCGAACCGCATATCAAGTACCTGTGACTCGGGACTGGTCAAGATCCGGCGGGCGTTAATCAGCGTGTCAGACAAAACGGGCATTATTGACTTCGCCCAGGAATTGAAGAGTTTTGGAGTCGAGATTATTAGCACCGGCGGCACCGCCAAGAGTTTGCGCGACGCGGGGATTGAGGTGCGCGACGTCTCTGACGTGACGGGTTTTCCGGAAATGATGGATGGCCGAATCAAAACGCTGCACCCAAAGATTCATGGTGGCTTGCTGGCGCTGCGCGACAATCCTGAACACTTATCCGCCATGGACAAGCACGCGATCGCGCCCATCGATATGGTCGTAATCAATCTATATCCATTTGAGCAAACGATTGCGCGCGAAGGTGTGACCATGGAAGAGGCAATCGAACAAATTGATATCGGCGGGCCGGCGATGATTCGATCGGCTGCGAAAAATTGGGAGAACGTGGCAGTCATTGTTTCTCCAGGTAGCTACGGATTCATAGCTGAGCAAATTGCCGCGCATGCTGGCGCTCTTCCTCTATCTGTACGGTCCTGGTTGGTGAGACAGGCTTTTCAATACACATCTCGCTATGATGAACTGATCGACCTTTATCTTTCTTCCTCTCTTTCAGACGCTAATTCTTTCGAGCTGACCAGCGAAAGTTGGAGCAGATTTCCGTGGACCAATTCGATGACCAGCGAAAACAACAGAACGGAGATGCCTGTTTACCAGAAGTTGCGTCTGAAAAGAATCGCCCACCTGCGCTATGGCGAGAATCCCCATCAGAAAGCCGCTTTGTATGACGCCGGATGGCAAGCCGGAGTGGCAAATGCCGAACTGCTTTCCGGCAAAGAAATGTCATTCAACAACTACGTCGATGCCGACGCTGCCTGGCAGCTCGTATCTGATTTTGACGAAACTGCCTGTGCCATCATCAAGCACACAAACCCGGCGGGCGTTGCGTTGGGCGCATCGACCGAAGAAGCTTATCGTCGCGCGCTGGCGTGCGATCCCGTTTCAGCCTTTGGCGGCATCGTCGCATTCAATCGAACGGTCGACCCGGCGGCGGCGCGCGAAGTCATCGAGATTTTTACTGAAGTAGTTATCGCGCCCGACTTTGATGAAGCCGCGCTCGAGATTTTAAAGACAAAGAAGAACCTGCGCGTGCTGCGTGCCGGAGAAGCAAGAATCGATGAGAGCCTGGAGTACCGGCAGATTTCAGGCGGCATGCTCGTCCAAACGCGGGATGTTCATCAACTGAAACGTGAAGATCTGAAGGTCGTAACCAAACGCGCGCCGTCTGAAAATGAGATACACGACTTGCTCTTTGCCTGGACGGTTTGCAAACACACAAAGTCGAACGCCATCGTTTACTCCCGGGACAAACAGACCGTTGGTGTTGGCGCCGGACAGATGTCTCGCGTTGATTCCGTCAACCTCGGCGCCATGCGGTCAAAACTTTTAACCGAAGGATCAGTGATGGCCTCGGATGCGTTTTTCCCTTTTCGCGATGGGATTGACGAAGCCGCAAAGCACGGCATCACCGCAGTCATTCAGCCGGGCGGATCAGTGCGAGATGAAGAAGTAGTGGCCGCTGCGGATGAACATAGCCTCGCAATGGTCTTTACGGGCATAAGACATTTCAAGCATTGAGCTGGGAACGCGAACGTCCCCGTCCGCAGAGCTTGCGCAGCAAGCCAAAACAACTGTTTCGCGCTTCGCGCTCAATGCGGGCGAGGACCCGCGCTCCCAGCATCTACTTGCGCTTTCACTCGAACTTCCTTAATACTTTCCGCGTTATCTAAGACGGCATGGCTGACGAAGAAAACTCAGCGCTCGAAGACCCACGACAATTCATACGCTGCCGCTATTGCGGTCAGCGCAATCAGATCCGACCCGGAGAGAATATTGAGGCGCGCTGCGGTCGCTGCCGCTTGATACTTTCGGAAGAGCCACACAAAAAGTTCGCTTCACTCAACAAGGATCAATACATTCACCCGGCCGACCGGAAAGCATTGGCGGCCTTACGAGCAATTCCCGGTATCGATACAGCGCTCAAGAAACTTCTCGAGGTCACCGGCGAATCAGCAATCCGAGTCATCTTCACCGCCAGCGCGGTCAAGGTCACGCCCAAACAGTGTCCCGATCTTTACGCCAAGCTTCAAATCGCCTGCGCCACACTTGGAGTTGAACCACCGGAGCTGTTTGTCCAACAGAGCCCAATACCCAATGCGTTTACCGGCGGCGTGAAACGCCCAGTGATTGTCCTTTACTCCGCCTTGCTTGAGCGATTAACGGATGAAGAGGTGCTGGCGGTGGTTGCGCACGAGGTCGGCCACATTCACGCTGAGCACGTGCTCTACATCACGGCGGCGAGATTAATCGAGTTGGCAGCCAATGCGGCAATTATCGCGGCCCCACTGGCGATGCTGATCAAGGAGATTCTTTCGCTGACGATGCGCTACGCTTTACTCGCCTGGTCGCGGCGGGCTGAACTTTCATGCGATCGCGCGGCGTTGCTGGTGACCCAGGATGCGCACGTTGTCGGACGGACGATGATGAAACTGGCCGGCGGCACCTTTGCCTCGCGGGTTGACTACGAGCAGTTTCTCGAACAAGGCCGCGACTTTCAAAAGAATTATGACGAGAAAGCGCTCGATCGTTTCTGGGCTGACATTATCACCGCTAGCATGTCGCATCCGTTTCCAATCTGGCGCGTCTCAGAGGTTTTGAAGTGGGTTGAGAGTGGCGAATATAAAGCTTTGATTAACGCGCCTGAGAGTGCGGCGGCTTAGCGATTAATATGAAATCAATAATCACACTCTGCTTGTTGCTGGTTCTGACATGTGGGTTTGCCTTCAGTCAAAAGAAGCGAGCGGCTGATCCTTGCGCGAATCCCCAAACTCAATTCGAGATGAATCAATGCGCGGGCAAGGACTATAAGACGGCCGATGCGGCGCTGAACCAGGTTTACCAACGCCTCGTCACTATGTTGGATGACGAAGAGAGAGCCCAACTCAAAGAAGCGCAGACAGCCTGGATTAAATACCGCGATCTGAACTGTGATTTTGTCGGTGATCAGTTCAAAGGTGGGACAATGCGGCCGATGGTGTATGCGAACTGCCTCGCTGACATGACGCGCAAGCGTACTACCGAGCTCCGAACTCAAATCAAAGAGAGAAATCTTTAAACATTTCTATGCTCAAGGACAAACTCGGAATCATCTTCGGTGTCGCCAACAAACGCTCGATTGCCTGGGCCACGGCGCAAGCACTGCACGAGGCGGGTGCCAAGCTGGCATTCGCTTATCAGGGCGAGCGGCTGAAGGAAAACGTCGAGAGTCTGACAAAAGCAGAGATGCCTGGCTCGTTGCTCTTGTCCTGCGATGTGACGAAGCAGGAAGAGGTTGACGAAACGTTCCAGCGCCTGGCTTCAGAATTCGGGCGGCTTGATTTCCTGGTTCACTCAATCGCCTTTGCACCGCGCGAGGCACTCGAAGGTGAATACATGAAAGTCGAACGCGATGCATTTAGGACCGCACTGGAAATCAGCGCTTATTCGCTGACGCAGTTGGCTCGCGGAGCCGCACCTTTGATGACCGATGGTGGCAGCATTGTGACAATGACTTTCCATGGCGCCGAAAAAGTCTATCAGGGATATAACGTGATGGGTATAGCCAAGGCCGCCCTCGAATCCAGTGTGCGTTATCTGGCCAGCGATCTCGGCCCACGAAATATTCGCGTCAATGCAATTAGCGCCGGACCGATTCAGACCCTCTCAGCGCGCGGTGTGGCGGGCCTGAGCACAATGCTGAAGCATCACTCCGAGCGCGCCCCGCTGAAGAGAAACATTGAACCGCGCGAAGTTGGAAACACCGCGCTGTTTCTTTGCAGTTCCCTTTCGTCCGGAATCACGGGCGAAACGATTTATGTGGATTGCGGGTATAACGTGATGGGACTGTAGGCATTTTCGATTTTTGATTGTCGATTGCGGATTTGATATCGCACTGATAACAACTTCCTTTATGATTCGCGATTGTGAGTAACGAACACGACAAGAAAATTCGCGCCGGCACCCAGGACGAGCGCCTGCTCGAGACCCCGCGGGCTGACGAGTTTCTGCACACCGACACCTGGCGGGTCTTTCGTATTATGGGTGAGTTCGTGCAGGGTTTTGAAGATCTCGCGCACATTACGAACGGAGTTGCGGTGTTCGGCTCCGCGCGGACCCATGCTGACGATCCGGAATATAAAGCCGCCCAGGAAACGGGCGCGCTGCTGGCTCGGTCGGGCTTTGCAGTTATTACCGGTGGCGGGCCGGGTATTATGGAGGCCGCGAACCGCGGCGCGTTCGAAGCCGGCGGCACCTCAGTCGGCTGCAACATTGAATTGCCGCACGAACAGTTTTCCAACGATTACCTGACGCTGTCGCTCAAATTCAAATACTTCTTCGTGCGCAAGATGATGTTCGTAAAGTACAGCGACGCCTTCATTATCTTTCCCGGCGGCTTTGGCACGCTTGATGAATTATTCGAAGCCCTGACGCTGATTCAAACTCACAAGATCAGAAACTTTCCGGTTGTGCTTTACGGGTCAAAGTACTGGGGCGGAATGATCGACTGGGTAAAAGGCCCGGTACTGGGTGAAGCAAAACTCGCCGACGAAGATTTGCGGCTCTTGCACGTGACAGATTCGCCTGCCGAGATTGTTGAGATCGTTTCGCGCCGCACGCGTGAGCTCGAAAAGGTCAGTTAGATTTGTTGGGATCCGGCGAAGCGGATTTGATTTGTCCCAGTTGCCAACTCACGTGGCGGCTTCAACATTGTCGCTCAGCCAATTCAGATAGGGCCGGGACCCATCGGTAATTTCCAGGGCAACTATTTCCGGCGTCTCGTAGCTGTGGATCGCCCTTACTTCTCGCTCGAGGTCCTGGAAGCGTTCCTTCGTGCTTTTCGCCAACAGCAGAATTTCCGACTCCCGTTGAATTTCATTCTTCCAGAAATACACTGATCGGATTTCCGGCAAGATCTGCACGCAGGCGGCCAATCGTTTTTCTACCAGCAGGTCCGCGATCCGATCGGCCTCTTCGCGATTTCCGGTGGTCATCAAAACAACGATTGGCGCGAAATCAGCAGCTGGCATAATGTAAACGCCGCGAGAACTTAGCTAATCACTCTCGCCATCGCCATCGGATTCTTCGAGTGACTGGTCGAATGCCGGGCCGCTAAGCGGTGAGGTGTCCTCGCCAAAAAAGGAAGCATATATTTCCTTCGCCCGATCTAAATCGCGCTCATCGACCAGCACGGCAACACCCGGCGAGGTGGCTGAGAAGACTGGCGCAAACGCGTCGTTCCCACCGGATTGGATGACCGAGCGAATGCCGTTTTGTCGCAGGATGTCATTGACCATCTCGGCTTCCGCCGGCATGGACAGGGTATGAAGCGCCACAAAACGCGCCTCGCTTTGGTCAGTTGCGCCGGCTTCGGTGCTGAGCTCTTTCACCAACTCGACATCGTCATCGGGACAGCGGGTAAAGCCTTCCTGATATTCTGATTCGCACACTGGACAAAACATGTTTGCTCCAATCCTCAGACAAGTTGAAACTCTTTGGATCCAGCTTCGCTGGTCCTGACTAAGTCCTGAACCGATTGCCAGACTTTATCCGCGGTCAAGCCGGCGAAGCAAGCCGCTGTGTTGCCGGATCGTTCGGCATGAAAACAGTCTTGCTTGTGACAGGCCACGCATTCGAAGTCCGAGGCGATTTGCACCTGATGCTTTCCAATGGCCCCACATAGTTTCGGATCAGTTGCTCCGTAAATCGTTACCGACGGCACACCCAGCGCAGCCGCTATGTGACTTAGCCCGGTGTCGAGACCGACGGTGGCGACGGCCCGCGAAATAATCGACGCCTTTTCTGAAATCGAAAGCTGCGGCAGCACCAGGACCGATTCATTTTCAGCAGCGATTCTTTGTGAACGTTGGCGCTCTGCTTCGCTGCCCCACGGCAATACTACTCTCAACCCGATGTCTGTAGCGCGCCTGGTTAGGTCGCGCCAGTATTCCTCGGGCCAGTTTTTCGATTCCCAACTCGTGCTGTGAATGAAAACAAGATACGGCGCTTTGATTTCCAAAGGCGCCGCCAGCAGCCGCGCTCTTTTAATTCCATAATCAATCTCCGATTCGGAATATGAATACGAAAGCGCCTGGGCCAGAAGCCGTCGCATTCTCTCAAAAGAGTGCATGCCTTTGGGGACTCTAAATTTCTTTCCATACATGAGTTGGGCGCCGCGCTCGTGTACGGAGGGGGCGTCGTAGCCACAACGAACACCGCGGGCAAAGCGAGCGATCAGTGCGCTTTTGAATTCACCCTGAAGATCAACAATGAAATCATATCGCCGGCTCCGCAACTTTTTACGGAATTCACTGACCTCATCGCTGGTTAGCTTTGGGCCCCAGCGCCGCAAGGCGGCAGGCAGAACGGTTTCTACGCTCGGATGCCAGGAAGGAATTTGGGCAAACGCTTCGTCAACGGCCCAATCGAAGCGCAAGCCGGGTATGGCCTTCGCCGCATCGGTGATTGCCGGCAACGTGTGCACCACGTCGCCCATGGACGACAGCCTGACGATCAATACACGCATCGGGAATCATTGTACTGCGCGCACCGCGCGCTCGAAAGGAATCTCTTCAAAATGGGTGAAGCGTTTGAATTCGCGGAAGCGCTGATTAATCTCATCGTGGGTCAGGCGCTGCACGCGCTCAGTGCCGAATTCTTCGACGTTGAATGAGGCCATTACCGATCCAAAAATCATTGCGCGGCGCAGGGCAGGCTCGTCCAGTTCTTCCTGGCTCGCGAGATAGCCCATCAATCCGCCGGCGAAAGTGTCGCCCGCGCCGGTGGGATCGAAGACCGACTCGAGCGGATAGGCCGGAATCGCAAAGTACTGGTCCTTCGTGAACATTGCGGCGCCGTATTCACCTCGTTTGACAATTAGAGAGTGTGGGCCCCAGGACAGGATCTTACGCGCCGCTTTGATTAAGTTGGGTTCGGAAGTCAATTGGCGGGCTTCAGCGTCATTAATGATCATCAAGTCGACAACTTCGATCGTCTTCTGCAAAGAATCGCGCGTGGTTTCGATCCAGAGGTTCATCGTATCCAGGGCGACGAGTTCGGCATGGGCCATCTGCTCGCGCACGCTGCGCTGCAAATCCGGCTGGATGTTGCCGAGGAATAACAGCCGCGAAGTTTTTGACGCCCGGGACAGTTTGGGCTGGAAGCCGGCGAAGACGTTCAATTGGGTGTCAAGCGTGTGTGCCACATTTAAGTCATATTCGTAACGGCCGTACCAGCGAAACGTTTCCCCGTCGGCAATTCGCTCCAGATCACTCGTGTCAATATTATGCCGGGCGAACGCCTGTTCTTCTTCGGCGCCGAAATCTCCGCCGACGACTCCAACCACGCGGACGTCCGTAAAAAAGCTCGCGGCAATTGAAAAATGTGATGCCGAGCCTCCCAACATGCGTTCGCGTTTGCCGAACGGAGTCTCAACGGAATCGAACGCGACTGAACCGACGACTAATAGTGACATGTTTTCAGATTTGTGATTTTGGATTCGCGGATTCAAGTTAGAAGTGCAACTTCTGTTTTCTTAAGACGCTGTTAAATTCTCCCTCTTCCTTTGGGAATCGAGAGGGCTGGGGAGAGGGCCTGACGTGCGCTATGCTTCGCACCCTCCCCTAACCCCTCCCAAAGGGAGGGGAGACGAAAAGCAATGTCTGTTGCACGAATGATGAACTGAAAATTCCACGCTGCTGCCCAGCGATTCGCTTGCACAAATTAATTCCGCGATTTCTTGAACTTATACTTTTGCGCGTCTCTGAAAGCACCGCGAACACTTATATCTTCGGATAACGCTTCTACCTTACCTGCTTACTGCTTGCTAGTGCTTTCCTTCGGTTTCAAACCGCCGACCGCTTTCAAGTCTTCTTCGGCCTGGGCCCGAAATGGGCTTTCGGGATGATCGTTAACCAGCTCCGACAGGTAGTCGCGCGCCTTTTCGCGAAATTCCTGCGGCGACAAAGTGTGCTTTTCAGTGCCATCGTGAATGACATAGAGGGAAGACTTCTGCTTTCCCTCGCCCGCTGCCAGGTGCAAACTGCTTTCGCCTGCCATAAATAGAATCTCATCAATCTTTGAAAATGCCGGATTGCCTGCGTGGACCTCTTCACAGCGTAAAAGCGTCGCGACGTACGCCTTCTTCAATTTGAAATACTGCCGCGCGACTTCCAGATTGTGTTTGGAATCTTTTTCGAGATCTGTGTCGAGCGAGGCCGGCGGCCCATTCTTTGCTCCCTGGGCTCGCGTCGAACTAACGCTTACCAATAGTGCCAACCCACAAATGAATATCAACCAGAACTTCTTCATCGCTTTACTCCTGCGGCGAACCTGAAACCTAATTTCGGTACTTTCCAATGATGGCCTCGAGCTTACGCGCGGTTGCTTCGGGCCACAAATCAGGCGAGGTAAAAATCGCATTCTTCAACGCTGAACCGCATTTGCAATCGCGTGCCTCGCCGGCGAGCCGCTTCACGGCTTCACGCATAATCGTTTGGGCGTTACGAACATTCTTGTTCAGGTATTCAATGACCGTGTCGACCGTGACGGCGTCGTGGCCAGGATGCCAGCAATCGTAGTCAGTCACCAAGGCCAGCGTGGCATAGCAAATCTCGGCCTCGCGCGCGAGCTTTGCTTCCTGCAGGTTGGTCATGCCGATGATGTCCATGTTCCACGACCGGTAAGTATTCGATTCAGCAAGAGTCGAGAACGCCGGCCCCTCCATGCAGAGGTACGTTCCGCCTCGATGCGTCTTAACCTCGACGGCCTTGCATGATCCTTCGAGCACGTTGCCGAGCGCTTTACACACGGGATGAGCGAAGCCCACGTGCGCAACAATCCCCTCACCGAAGAAGGTCGACTCGCGGGCCCGCGCTCGCGTGCGATCAAAAAACTGATCCGGAATCACCATGTCGAGCGGCGCATACTTTTCCCGCAGGGAACCGACCGCCGATGCCGAAAGAATTCTTTCGACGCCGAGTAGTTTCATCCCGTAGATGTTCGCGCGAAACGGCACCTCAGTCGGCGTAAAGCGATGTCCGCGCCCGTGCCGAGGCAGAAAGGCGACGCGTTCGCCTTCCAGGGTGCCGACGATGAAAGCGTCAGACGGCTTGCCAAACGGAGTCTGAATTTCGATCTCATCGATCTCGGTCAGCTCGGGCATTTGATAAAGGCCGCTGCCGCCGATGATGCCGATTTTTGCTGCTGTCATTCCTACTTAAGTAATCAATTAAGACGGTATATGAGCGAATCCTCAATGAAACCCAGCGGTTCATCGGGATCGTGATAAAACAAGCAAGTCCAGTTCTCACGCGCGGCCTGCGGCAATAACTTTTTCTTCGCTGCCAAAGTTTCCACCGGATAAAGATCGTATCCCATGATCCACGCGAACGGGACATGCGCGCGGGTCGGAACGAGATCAGCAAAGCCGAAAAGCGTTTGGCCGCCCCGATCCAATTTCCAGCATTGCATTGAACGGTTATGCCCCGGATAAGTCTCCAGGCGCAATCCCGGCATGACCTCGTAGTCAGCTTCTTTCAGTTCCAACTGACCAGAATCTTTGAGGGGCCGCCAGTTCTCGGTAAAATAGCTGGCGCGATCGCGCTCGCTCGGCGCCTCGGCGTGTTCGTGTTCAGCCTCTGAGATAAAATAACGCGCGTTTGCAAAAGTTGGAACAGTCTTTCCCGATTCGTCATGCATGGTGTTTCCACCAGCATGATCGAAATGCAGATGCGTGTTAAGAACGATTGTAATGTCCTCGGCGCCCACGCCGGCGATCGCGCGCAAGGATTCGTCCAGCGATCGCTTTCGATCGATGCCGTACATCGCGCGACGTTTTGCGTCCCATTTGTTGCCGATGCCGGTCTCAATCAGAACGCGCTCACCGCCGCCTTCGACAAACACGCAATTCATATTCATGCGAATGCGATTCTGTTCGTCTGGCGGAGCGACTTTCATCCACAAATTGCGTGGCACGACTCCAAACATCGCGCCACCATCGAGACGAAATTCGCAATCAGGGATGACTTCAACGCGATAGTCGCTAAACTGCATCGTTAATTTAGCGTTTCTTCCTGGCCGGTGACGGTTGTGGCTTTGCGGTCTTGTCGTTCGTAGGCGGCGGCATTGGCTCGCCCGACGAAGGCGGCGCAAAGAGTGAAGCCGGCGGCTGATTAGGTGGCGGTGTTACCTGAAAATTGTCGGCCACCGTGACATGCGAGCGCTTCACGATGTCGTCAATCCACTTCTTTTCTTTTTCCTGTTCGACAGCCTCGCGTGCCTGGTCCTGGGATGACTTCGGCGCGCCGAATGGATTTGGCGCACCCCCGGACGCGATCAGGATGTGCCGGGCATGAACTTCCTCTTCGTCCTTCCCTTCTTTCTTTTGCGTGCGTCGCTCTTCGACCTTAATAATGTGAAATCCAAATTGACTCTCTACGACGTCACTAATCTGTCCGGGTTGGAGGGCAAATGCCGCCTTATCAAATTCCGGAACCATCTGGCCGTGGCCAAACCAACCAAGATCGCCGCCTTTGTCCTTGCTGCCGGGATCGCTGGAATTTTCCTTAGCCAGGGCCGCAAAATCCTCTCCCGCACGGGCCCGTCTCAAAATGTCTTCAGCCCTCGCGCGCGCCTTACTCGCGTCCAACTCCGGATGTTTGCCGATGTAGTCCTTGATTTCCGCATCTGTGGCTTTCATCGCCGGGTTCTTTTCCGGATCGAGATTGTCCCGTGCATACGTCTCCGCCAGAAGGCGCGACTGTTCCAGCATGATCTGCAACTCGACCTTGCGCTGCTTGTCTACGCCTTTGGCAATGCCGCGCCGCTCAGCCAGCTTAGCCTGACCGAACTGATGCTTTACTTGTTTTAACTGTTCGTCAGGAATTTGTTGATTGGCCATTTGCGGATTCTGCGCCTTGGCATCGGTGATGAACTGATTGAATTGTTCCTCCTGACCCGGTTCTTTGTAGAACGCGTCGATGTCAGCGTCTGAGACTGTTGCCGCGCCGGGCGTCGCCCCCTCAGATTTGAAATAGCTTTGCGCGATCACCACCGTGCGCGCGAGATCCAGTTGGCGTTTGAGATCAGGCCGGTAGGCCAGGCCCTTCAAGCGCGCCTCTTCGGCGACGGCGAGGATCTCGCGAATGTTTTGCGCAAAGTCCTTGCGTGCCTTTTCGTCCGTCGCCATCCGCGCTCGGGCTTGCGGCTGCTGGTCGGCGACAATCAAGGCCATGTCTTCGGGACTGAGACTTACCACGCCGCGCCCGGCCTTTACCTGCCAGGCGATGAGGGCAATCGAAAAAAGAATGCCGAATCCCGCGGCAATCCATGCTTTAGTGGTTGAATTCAAAATGAGATTCCTTTCAGATTAGCTCGCATCCTACTGTTCAACGGGACGCTCTACCAGTTCGAGAAGCACGCCTCCAGAGGATGATGGATGAACAAACGCGACAAGGCAACCGGCCGCGCCGGTCCGCGGTTCCTGATCGATCAGCCGCGCTCCCCTGCTTTTCAAATCATCCATGGCCGCGCGAATATCCTTCACTTCCAGAGCGATATGATGAATTCCCGGTCCGCGCTTCTCCAGAAACTTAGAGATAGGAGACTCGGGCGATGTTGCCTCGAGCAGTTCGATTTGTGATTCGCCAATCGGCAACATGGTGACGCGCACCTTTTGATCCGCTACCACTTCAGTGTGAGCGGCCACGCCGCCCAACGCCTCTCGCCAGAAAGCGGCAACCTCATCGATGCTGCGCGTCGCGATCCCGATGTGATCGATTTTCATTGTATTAGTCAGTGGTCAGTAGTCAGTTGTTAGTAGTCAGTTGTACATCTGATGACGTGACGCGTGAAGCCGCCGGGCGAACAACTAACAACTAACCACTAACCACTGACCACTCTAACAATTGACTACTGACCTGTTCTTAAAAGTTCCTCAACCGCCGAATATGGATCCCTTTTCTTGCTCGCAACTTCTGCCGCCAACCCATCAAGTCTCTGAGAAACCGAAGTGCCGTCCAGCGCCCGGGCCAATAGCTGCTCGCGCCACAACTCGAGAATTCGCCAGCGGGCGATCGCCTGCCTCCGCTCACGGCCAGTATCCATTTTTTCCTGTGCCTCGCGGCAACGAATGACGGCGTCGGCGAGATCTTCGATGCCTTTGCTCTCGGTGGCGACTGTCTTGACGATCGGCGGTTGCCACTCGTCTTCGCGCGCCGCGATTGCGAGCAGCGACTCCAGTTCTTTTTGGGTCCTCAGAACGCCTTCGCGGTCCGCTTTGTTGATAACAAACACGTCGCCGATCTCCATGATCCCGGCCTTCATTGTCTGGACGTCATCACCCATTCCCGGCACCAGCACCACCACGCAAACGTCGGCCGTCTTCACAATCTCGACCTCGTCCTGACCAACACCTACGGTTTCGACCAGGATCTTTGTATAGCCCGCTGCGTCGAGGATTGCCACCGCGTCGACCGTGGCGCGCGCGAGGCCGCCCAGATTGCCGCGCGTTGCCATTGATCGAATAAAGACGCCCTTATCGAGGCCGAGCGCCTGCATCCGAATTCGATCGCCCAGGATTGCCCCGCCGGAGAATGGGCTCGATGGATCGACCGCCACGATGCCGATGCGCTCGCCGCGCTTGCGATAAACTGCTGCGAGCTTGTCCACCAGCGAAGATTTTCCTGCTCCCGGCGCGCCTGTTATACCGACTACAAGGGCGCGACCGGTGAGCGGGAAGATCGCCTTCATCAATTCGGCCGCTCCCTCGGCGCCGTCCTCGACTTTGGAAATGGCCCGTGCGACGGCGTTCGGATCTCCAGCGGCTACACGATCAACTAATGATTCGCTCATCGTTTACGTTTGCCGCAAAATTTCTCGCGCGATGATGATTCGCTGAATTTCAGATGTGCCTTCACCAATGGTGCAGAGTTTCGAATCGCGCCAATATTTTTCCGCCGGATAATCTTTGGTGTAGCCATAGCCGCCGTGAATCTGAATCGCCTCTTCGCAGACGCGGACGCCAATCTCAGAAGCGTAGAGTTTGGCCATTGACGATTCCTTAGTAGTTTTCCTGCCTTGATCTTTCATGGCCGCAGCTCGATACATCAGCAATCGCGCCGCGTCCAGTTGAGTGGCCATGTCGGCGAGCTTAAATTGAATCGCCTGAAACTCACTGATCGGCTTGCCGAATTGTTGTCGCTCATTCGCATAACGGATTGCCGATTCATAGGCGCCCTGCGCGATTCCGACCGCCAGTGCCGCGATTGAAATCCGCCCCCCATCCAGGACCTCCATGGCATTCACGAACCCCTGCCCTTCTTCGCCCACACGATTTTCATCCGGGATTGTGCAATCCTCGAAAATAACGCTGGCTGTCTCGGAAGCTCGGAGGCCGAGTTTGTTTTCCTTCTTCGATGGCGTGAAGCCTTCCATTCCCTTTTGGAATATGAACGCGGTGATTCCCTTACTTTTTTTGGCGCGGTCCGTCGATGCAAAAGCCACGAGGGTATCGGCATGAATCGCGTGGGTAATGAAATTCTTCGATCCATTAACTGTCCACATGCCATTACTGCGGGTGGCCGTCGTGCGCGTGCTTGAGGCGTCAGAACCGGACCCAGGCTCAGTCAAACCCCAGGCTCCGAGATGTTCGCCGCTCGCCAGCGGCACCAAATACTTTCTTTTCTGCGCTTCGCTCCCGAATTGAAAAATGTGATTCGAACAAAGCGACGTGTGCGCGGCGACTGAAATTCCCACGGATCCGTCCACCCGTGATAACTCTTCGATCACTGTCGCGTATTCCACATAACCCAGACCTGCGCCGCCGTATTCTTCAGGAAAAATAACGCCGGTCAAACCGAGTTCCGCCAATTTCGGTTTCAACTCGATCGGAAAATGCTGCGTCTCGTCCCACTCCAATGCGTGCGGCGCAATCTCGCTTGCGGCGAATTCGCGCACGCTCATTTTCATTTGTAATTGCTCTTCGTTGAGTTCGAAGTCCATCGATTTTTGGTTAGCAACCCGAGACAGCGCCGGCCCTTTACACTGAATGACAGGCATTGCTGCCTGTCGACGTCAAACCAGAACCACGTATTCTACATCAACAAAGTCCACTAACGTGATCGGCGCCGAATTGATTTGGGCGCTCGCGCTCGCGGAGTATTCGCAACTGCGCTGACTTTCTTTCTGGCGCTCAGCAGGCGCCTGATCTCAGGTTCGCTGAGATAACGCCACGCGCCTGAATTGAGTCTCTCGTCTTTCAGCGACCCGATTCGCACGCGCTTCAACTTGATCACAGAATGCCCGATTGCTTCAAACATTCGGCGAATTTGCTGGTTACGCCCCTCATGAAGCTTTACTTCAAACCAGGCATTCGTTTTGGTTCTGGCGATCTCGCTAACATCAGCGCGCGCCAGAGGCTCGCCCTGATCGATTGACACGCCACGTCGCAAACTTTCAACCGCATTTTCCGACGGGATGCCCTTAACTTTGGCTTCATATACTTTTGCGATCTGGTTTCGCGCAGAGGTAACTACATTTGTGAAATCGCCGTCATTAGTCAGCAGTAATAGTCCTTCGGTATTGAAGTCCAATCGTCCGACCGGATGCACTCTGCCAATGAACGGCGGCAATAAATCGACGACGAGCGGCCGGCCTTCAGGATCCGAAAGGCTGGTGAGATAACCCTTTGGTTTGTTCAGAAGAACGTAAACCTTTTGCTGCTTTTCAAGCAGTACATTTATCAATCGGCCCCGGACCTTTATGTGATCGCGTGCCGGATCGGCCTTCGTTCCCAGCTCGGTGACGATTTTGCCGTTGACCGTGACACTGCCGGCCGAGATTAACTCTTCGGCGTGACGGCGCGAAGCAATCCCGGCGGCGGCGATCAGTTTTTGCAGGCGTTCTTCCATGACGTGGTTTTTACTTCTTGCCAAAAATCCGCTTAACCTTATTGAGAATGGAATCTGTTTTCGATTCTTTCTCTTTCTTGTCCTTTTTGGGCTCTTCTTTCGGTTTTCGATTCTCTGAACGCGGAGGCGGTGCCGGCGTAGGCGTCGGAGTGGGACTTGGCGCAGGACTGGGCGTCTGCCCGGCATCTCCCGACATCGAAACCGGCTGATTCGTGTTTGCGTTTGACGAGGAACCGCCGCGCAAGCGGTTCGCAAGCGCAAACAAACCGGCGCCACCTACCAGCCCGATCAGAATCAGCGAAATGATCATCGATGGCTTGCTCGATGAGCCGTTTGACGCAGGCTTCGTAATCGGCACCTGAACACGTTGGAACTCTGGATGATCAGCATTGGTCGCACTGGCGATAACTGAACTCGTGATGGCTGCCAGTGAAGCAGCCGGTGTTAGTTTTGGTTGGTTATCAGCTGACGACGCCGCCTGCACCTGTCGCAACCGCGCCAGGTCGATCACCAAACGGCCGGACGGGCTTTCGGTGCCGGCAAAACGCAATTCTTCCATCGTTGGGGCAATCACGTTTTCAGCATGCTCGAAACCCAACAACTCAGCGGTTGCATGCAACTCGCTGCGGAAATCATTTGCGTTCGCTGGACGGTCCCTGGGGTTCTTTTCCAATGCGTGCAGGACAAGTGTTTCGAGCTCCACCGGTATTGAAGAGACAATTTCTCGCGGAGGTCGCGGTGGTTCAGATACCTGCTTGAGAGCAATCGCGAGCGCCGTTTCGCCGGTGAAAGGCACGGCTCCCGTCAGCATCTCATAAAGCATGATTCCCAGGCTGTATACGTCCGACGCAGGCGTTAGCGCGCCGACGCCGGAACACTGCTCCGGCGACATGTAGCGCGGGGTGCCAATGATCGTCCCGACCTGCGTTAGCGTCTTGAAGTCCTCGTCTTCGTATTCTTCAACTGCAAATTTTGCGACGCCGAAATCCAGGACCTTTACGACGGCTGGAAGATTGGGCCGCTGTTCAATGAAGATATTGGGCGGCTTGAGATCCCGATGAATCAGCCCTGCCTCGTGCGCGGCGCCGACGGCAAGACAGGCCTGGAGCGTAAACGAGACTGCTCGGGCCGGATCAAGCGGCGCCTCGCGCATCAGCAAATTGCGAAGCGTTTGTCCCTCCAGCAGCTCCATCACGATGTATAACCAACCATCGTCCGTAGTGCCAAAGTCGGTAACGGTGACGGCATTCGGATGCTGCATTCGGCCGGCCGCGCGCGCTTCGCGCCGGAAACGGTGCCGCGCAGTTTGATCGCCGACGAAGCGCTGGCTGAGAACTTTTATGGCCACCTGCCGATCAATCAACAAATGCGTCGCCCGATAAACGGTGCCCATCCCGCCCCCGCCAAGCCGTTGATCCAATCGATATTTACCTTCGAAAACCCGTCCAATCAGCGGATCGACAGGAACGTCCGGAATCGTCGCATCAGCTTGCAGGGCGGTGAGGTCGTCGGGACACGTGAGCGCACTGTCAGAAAATTGCCGGCCGCATCTGGGGCATTGAAGCATGAACAGTAATCAATGAGTTATTTTTGAGAGAGCGCGATTATTATCGCTTAAATGGGGCAGAATCGGTAGCGAGCGATTAGTGCGTATGCGGTAGGTTGAAGTTAGAACAGCTTGAGCTTGTCAGCCGTCGCCGTCTAACCAGAGTGTGTCTGACAAACTGACAAATGCATACCACTAAGCCGGCGGGGCTCAATTGTCGCCGGCAATCGCCACCCGTTCAGACGTGGCAAGCTCAGGTTCTGCGAGCTTTTCCATTGCCGCCTCGGTATGCAGACGATTCTTAAAAGCAGCGTGAACGAATGATGCAAACAGCGGATGCGGCGCCAGTGGCTTCGATTTGAATTCCGGATGAAATTGACAGCCCAGAAACCACGGGTGCTCCTCGCGCGCGAGCTCGATGATCTCGACAAATTTTTCGTCGGGCGAAACGCCACTGAAAATCAAACCACCTTGTTCAAGCGTTTCCCGGTACGCTGGATTGAACTCATAACGATGACGATGTCGCTCGTTAATCTCTTCCGTGCCGCCGTAGACGTCGCGAGCGAGAGAGTTCTCCGCCAGCCGGCACGGCCAGGCGCCAAGTCGCATCGTCCCCCCCATTTCTTCGATGTTGACCAGATCGCGGAGCTTGAAAATGATCGGATATGGAGTGTCGACATTGAATTCGGTTGAATCGGCCTCTTTCAGATCACAGGCGTTGCGCGCGAACTCAATACACGCGGTCTGCATTCCCAGGCAAATCCCAAAATATGGCGTGCGCGTGCGGCGGGCATAGGAAATGGCGCGAATCATTCCTTCGACGCCGCGCTTGCCGAAACCACCAGGCACCAGGATCGCGTCAAAGTCGCGCAGCCGCGATTCGGAATCATCATCCATTAGTTCTTCCGATTCGATCCACCGTACGTTTACCCGGATGTTATTGGCGACGCCACCGTGCGTCAGCGCTTCGCGGAGGGATTTATAAGAGTCCTCCAGTTCAACATACTTGCCGACGATGGCGATCGCCGTTTCACCGGCCGAAGGTTGCCGAATTGTCGAAACAAGCCTCCGCCAATCGGCAAGGTCGGTTTGGGTCGCGACCTCGCCCAGTTGCAGCGACGAGACGATCAATTCATCGATACCCTGATCATGCAACGCCAGCGGTACGTCGTAGATCGTGTCGACGTCCTGCGCCGTGATAACCGCTGATTCCTTCACATTACAAAACAGCGCGATCTTCGATCTTAGATCATGGGACAGTGGGCGGTCCGAGCGGCAAAGGAGAATGTCAGGGGCAATACCAATCTCGCGCAGTTCGCGGACAGAATGCTGTGTCGGTTTCGTCTTCAACTCGCCGGCCGCGGCGATAAATGGAACAAGCGTGGCGTGCACGAACAGCGCATTCTCACGTCCTTCTTCATTGCCCATCTGGCGAATCGCCTCCAGAAATGGAAGCGATTCAATGTCGCCCACGGTGCCGCCGATTTCAACGATCACGACATCAACCCCATCGCTGGCCGATACCGCGCGGATAGCTTCCTTGATTTCATTGGTAATGTGAGGAATGACCTGGATTGTCTTGCCAAGATAATCGCCGCGCCGTTCTTTTTCGAGCACGGAAAGATAAATTCGACCAGTCGTCCAGTTGTTGGCCTGCGACAAAGGGGCATGCGTGAAGCGTTCGTAATGTCCAAGGTCAAGATCAGTCTCGGCGCCGTCGTCGGTCACAAAGACTTCGCCGTGCTGAAATGGCGACATCGTTCCCGGATCGACATTGATGTAGGGATCGAGTTTGATTAGGGTGACCCGGAGACCGCGGGCTTCCAGCAAACATCCGATCGAAGAAGCGGCCAGACCCTTACCCAGACTCGAAACAACTCCACCTGTTACGAAAATGTATTTAGGCATCAGATCCTCCAGGGCAAAAGGTAAAAGGAAAAAGGAAAATCGGAAAGAAAAGCCGCACCGCCATCTCAGGGTCTTCCATTTTTACCTTTTGCCTTTTTACTTTTTACTTTTTTCCTTCTGACTTCCCGCTTCGGGCGGATCGTCGGGTTCTTCCTTGTCGTCATAGATTCCCCGGCGCAGGTCCTGCCGGACTTCAACAGCTTTTTTCGCCGTGGGATCCAGGGCTTGTTGCAATCCCATCATTCCCGCAGTCAATACTCCCGGTCCCTCTTTTCTTCGGCGTTCAAATTCGTCTTCGCTCTTTACATCATAAGGCTTGCTGATTTGATTAAGCAGGAGCAGCACCCCGATGATCACGCTCGCGATTACTGCCAGTCCGATCCAGTTACTTGCGTTCATTTGCTTCGCTCGGTCAGATCAAGTTCTTGCGCCGCCAGTTCCACTCGCTGTCGAACAATCCCGCGCACGCGCTCCAGGTCTTCCAGCGTATCAACTCCAATCGAGCTTGATACCGCTTCGACAACCTTGATTTTCGCGCCATGATCGAGCGCGCGCAATTGTTCAAGCGACTCTGCCACTTCGGCTTCGGTCTGTGGCCACGAGGTAAGCTGCAAAAGAAACTGGCGCCGGTACGCATACAAACCAGTGTGTTTTCGAAAAGAAAAAAGCAGCGCGGGTTCGTTCCTCAGCGCTGCTTCAATCGAGCCGTATTTGTTGACGGCCTGATTAGGAAAAGGAATAGGATTGCGGGAAAAGGATGACGCATGACCACGTTCATCGACGACCACCTTGACCACCGCCGGGCTTAACACGTCGGCAACGTTGGTAATTGGTTCGGAGGTCGTGGCAACTTGCGCGTCTGAGTCATTCAGCGCGGCGATGGCGCGATCAATCGTGTCAGGATCGATTAACGGCTCGTCGCCCTGCACGTTAACAATGATTTCCGCATCAATCTTTTGGGCGACTTCCGCAACCCGGTCACTACCGGTGGCGTGATTGCCGCGCGTCATCATCGCTTCAAAGCCTTTCGCCGTTACGGCGTCCAGTATCCTCTTGTCATCAGTCGCTACGATGGCGCGGCTGACACTCTTCGCTGCCAGGGCGCGCTCGACTACCCAAACCACCAGCGGTTTTCCGCCGATTGGCAGTAAAGGCTTTGCGGGAAGACGCGTTGAATTGTATCGGGCGGGGATGACCGCGACTGCGGTCCTGGTAAAATTGCTGCCCGTGTTATTCACGGGATTACACGTTAGTCTTATTCCACGCTGCCTGTCAATGATGATTCCGAACCGTTAGCGTTTGAATTTGGTTTCTTCGCGCGTTGTTTTGCGCCCTGGCCTAAAATATTTCGTTTCCAGGATTCTTTCACCCCATAGACGCTAAGACAATCCAAAAGCCGTAACGACACTACCGAACGTTCCTATGGATTAGAAAGTCGTACCACAAACAGCGTCACGGTACGGTTATCGGCGATAACGTCGGACCGCAAAGCGGTTGACTCTCTTACCTGCCATTCAAATTTTTTGGGCACAATCACCAGGATCGGGCCACCGGCACGTTTCGCTGCTTCGGCGACCTGCGTCACCCCTTCCAGTTTTACCGGCTCGCCGTTCGCACCATATGAAATTCTACCGGCGGCATAGAATTGGGCAGTGCGCTCGATATCGTGTAATTGGACGACGGGGGCAGACGCATAACCGGCGGCGTTCGCCTTCTCGATCAAATCGCGAACCGTGTATTGGTTTGCAACCGCAGGGGCCGCAAGCTTTGCCGCCAGCGCGCAGGAAATCAAGGTTCCGGCTGCGATTGCCGCGAATGCGCTATGCAACCGCGGCCGGAGGCTGGCCACTAGTCCGGCCAATACTGCTGGAATCACGGACAGGCCGGCAGCAAAAACAGTTACGCCCATCTGGCGCGTCACGTAAAACGCGCCGCCGATCGGTATCAGCACAGCGAGGATCCCGGTTAATCGAACAGCGCCCCTGTGCGCACCGCCAAACAGGTGCTCCGATCGATCACCGATCAGCAACGCTACCGCCGGAAGCGCAGGAAGGACATAAGCCGGCAACTTTGATTGCGATATTGAAAACAAAATCAACGGCGCCGCAATCCATGCCAGCGCGAACAGTCTGAGCCGGTCGCGGTTTGATCCTCCTCGCCAATTCCAATGTTGCGCATCGACTAAAGCCAAAATAAAAAAGCTCGTCCACGGCAGCGCCAACATCGGCAGAATAAGGAAATAGAAATAGAACGGCTGAGGATGGTGGAACTTTTGCGAGACAAAGCGTTGAAAATGATGCTGAACAAAGAACTGGTCGACGAAAGCCGCACCATGCCGGGAGATCATGGGCCCATACCACAGCCCCGCCACGAGCATCAGCAGCGGCACGCCCCATATCGAGCTCATTAGCAATTTTCGGTTGGGCCAGGTGCGGTGAATTCCAAAGTAAACCGCAATTACTCCGAAAGGGATGACAATTCCCACCAGCCCTTTTGCCAGCAGGGATAAACCGACGAAGAAGTAGAAGCCGGGCAGGAAAAGGATTTTGCCATTAGAAGGAGTAGTGAGCTCGCTGCCGAAGAAACAAGCGAGGGCCAGCGTGAGTGTCATGGTGACGACAATGTCGAAGGTCGCGCCGCGACCGAAGACAATGACGCCACCACTCGAAAGGAACACAACCGCGCTAGTTAGGGGAAACACGTCGTTTGAATCTGAGCCTTCGGTGGGCGATGAATTATCATGCGCGACTGTTCTGGCGATCCAGAAAACCCCCAGCGCGCTCACAATCGCGCACAGCGCCGGGCCCAATCGAGCTGCATACTCTGATACACCGAGCAGGCGAAAGCTCGCGATGATCAGCCAATAGAGCAGCGGCGGTTTTTCAAACCACGGGAATCCGCCGAGGGTGGGAGTGACAAAGTCGTGCCGCGCCAGCATCTCGCGGGCTACTTCGACGTAACGCGGTTCGTCAGGACCAACCAGAGGAAAAGCGCCGAGACCAAACAGGTAAAATGTCGCGATGCCGATGAAGGATAGGATCCAGCCGCGCCTGGCAAGGTTTGAAGATTGCAAGTATAGTCCCCGAAGCAGTGGTCAGCAGTTAGTAGCCGGTGGTCGGTTGCGGCCATCAAATCAAGATCAGTTTTATCTCGATGAACTTACCAGCCGAACTTCGAAGTATCATCGAAACCCAAGTTTGTTTCAATCCGGCCACTGACCATTGACCACTGACAATGCTTCGCACTGCAGTCATCGGCGCCGGCCATCTTGGCAAACAACACGCCCGCATTCAGGCGGCGCTCGCTTCTGAAGGCCTCGCGGAATTTGTGAGCGTCTGTGACATCAAAGAAGACGTAGCGACTCAAATCGCTTCAGAATACAAGACCAGCGCGACGGTCGATTGGCAGTCGTTAATCGGCAAAGTTGATGCAGTCAGTCTTGCCGTTCCAACTGAATCCCATTCCGACATCGGTTGTGCGCTGCTGGACGCGGGGATTCACGTGCTGGTTGAAAAACCTATTTCGCGGACCCTGGAAGAAGCAGACCGGATGATCCAGAGGGCCAAAAAGAGCGGCGTGATTCTGCAAGTTGGTCATGCAGAACGTTTCAATCCGGCGCTGGTTGCATTGCGACCCCATGTCCGCAATCCCATTTATTTCGAGATTCATCGCATTGGTCAATTTACGGCCCGGTCGCTGGACATCGATGTAGTGCTCGACTTGATGATCCACGATCTCGATATCGTGCAATGGTTGGTCGGAGAAGAAGTTGAGGTAACGAGCCTGCACGCCGTGGGTATTCCGATAATTACGGAGCGAGTCGACGCCGCAAATGCCCGTCTCGAGTTTGCGACCGGAGCCGTCGCCAACATCACCGTGTCGCGCGTTGGCACTGAAAGAATTCGCAAGATGCGGTTTTTCCAGCCCCGCGATTACGTTGCGGTGGACTATGTAACGAACCATGCTTCAATCAGCAACCTTGCTCCCTCAGGCACCGGCGCGTGGCCGGGTGTACGTACCCGGGTGCTCGAAGTGCAGGATGTCGAGCCTTTGCGGGCAGAAATCGAAGGATTCTTGAATGCCGCCGTGACTGGCTCTACAGCTCCTGTGCCTGGAGGAGATGGGCGGCGGGCGCTCGCGCTTGCTTTGCGCGCGCTGGAACAAATCGAGGAGCACACGGTTCGTAGCGGTGTTGCTGCGTTCCTCGACCAAGCTTGAACCCCCGTTCTTTTATTGCCCGGAAACTGTTGGTATGATGACATCGGTTCTTGCGATAACTCGGCTTATCGGGAGGAAAAACTCCCAAATGACAGAAGCAGAACGACAACGGACAATTGAATTCATCCTCCACACCCAGGCGCAATTGTCTGCCAACGATCAAAAACATGACGAGCGGCTTTCGCGCCTCGAGCGAATCGCTAAACTAATGGTGAGAACCGGACTTCGAGCGCGCAAGGAGATGCGTGAACAGCATGAGCGCTGGCGCGAGCAGGACGAGCGCTGGCGCGAGCAGGATGCGCGGTGGGAACGTCGTTATGCTGCCCTCCTGGAATCACAGGCGCACACCGACCGCCGGCTCGACGCCCTGATCGACATAGTGCGTGCTGATCGCAACGGCCGCTCTTCATAATTGACTAAAGGCCGGCTCGTTATTTGTGTCAAACCGATTCGCAATCCGAGCAGAACCAAAGTCCTCCGAATTACTTCGTCATCGAATAGCCGCCGGCGACGTCCCTTCCGCAGTTTATGCCGTCGGCCAGCGAGGCCGAATCGTTTTCGCCGATGCGTTGGGCGATGCCGTTCGCGAACCTCAGCAGATTCCCGCAACTCTCGACACGATCTATGACGTGGCGTCGTTAACAAAACCTCTCGTCACGGGTTTGCTATGCGCCCACCTGGTCGAACGGGGCGGATTGACGCTCGATAGTCCGGTCGCAAAATACCTTCGCGAATTCAATCGCCCGGACAAGAACCGAATTACCGTGCGCGACCTGGTCACCCACACGTCCGGCCTTCCCGCATGGCGGCCGCTTTACATTCTGACCGGCGGTGATCCCGAAACCACCGTCTCAGCGATTGCCGGCGTGCCGCTGGAGCAACCTCCCGGGCGAGCAGTTATTTACAGCGATCTGGGCTTCATTGTCCTCGGCTTTTTGTTGCAAGGTTTGGCCAGGAATGCCCTCGGTCAGCTTGCCCAGCGTGAGATATTCGCCGCGCTGAGCTTGCACCAAACCTTTTTCAATCCCTCGCGCGCAATGCAAACCGGCGTCGCGGCCTGCGAAAGTGGCAACGCTTATGAACGCGACATCTGCGAACGCGATTTTGCGCCAATTGGAATATGGCCTGGCCGCGATGGCGTAATTTGGGGCGAAGTACATGATGGCAATGCGCACTTTCTCGCGGGAGCCGCCGGTCACGCCGGATTGTTTTCGACGGCAGGTGAAATATTTCGCTTAGCAAACCAATTTATCGGGGGCTTGTCTCAACTGCTTTCCGCCCGAACCTGTGAATTGTTTCGGCAGAACATGACGGAAAGCTTGAACGAAGCCCGCTCGTTCGCCTGGCAACTCGCAGCCACCAAAGATTCAACCGCGGGCCCCTCGCTGCCGCCAGACGCTTTTGGTCACACCGGGTTCACCGGCACCAGTTGTTGGATCGATCCGCATCGGGAACGCGTTTTCATCCTTTTGACGAATCGCACCCACGCGCACTCTCTACCCTTCGCCAACATCAACCAGGCGCGACGCGAGTTTCACGCTCTCGCAACAGCCGCGCTCGATCTTGCTTAGTTACAGCGCGTGAACCATGAACCAGACAAGAGAATCGCAGCAGCCGGCCGGCTTAGCCGTTTCGTCGGCTTCTTAAGTCTGGAACGCAACGTTACCACGGCCTCAAGCGCCGTCTTTCTGCTTGGCTTCGGTGAAGAGCTATGGAAGAAATTTCTGCCGAAATATCTTGAAGCTCTGGGCGCCAGCACTCCCGTAATCGGTTTGTTCGGCACGGCCGAGGATTTTTTCGACGCGGTCTATCAATACCCCGGCGGGTGGATTGCCGATCGCTTTGGAAGACGGCGGGCGTTTTCTATTTTTCTTGGCCTCGCGTCTGCCGGGTATCTTGTTTATCTTCTCGGCCCTTCATGGCCGTACGCTTTCCTTGGATTGGCGCTGGTTATGGCCTGGCAGAGCATGGCATCGCCCGCGATTTTCGCGGTCATTGGCGATGCGCTGCCAAAAGAAAAGCGGGCGATGGGTTTTACCATCCAATCCATCCTCAAGCGCGTGCCGATCGTCGTGGCACCGCTCCTTGGCGGCGTGATCATAGCCTCGCGCGGAGTGGTCTCGGGAGTGCATCTTGGACTGATCGTGACCCTGGCACTGACGGCGCTGACGATCTTACTAATTCGCGCAATCAACATCACGCGCGAACCTCATGAAGCGGCCAACATCTTCGGCGTTTGGACTTCGTTTCAACCCGGACTAAAGCGACTGCTGCTCTCAGATATCTTCATTCGCACCTGCGAAGGAATGGCCGACGTCCTGATTATCCTTTATGTAACTAACGTTCTACACGTAAGCGTCGCTGGCTTTGGAGCCCTGATTGCAATTCACACGATCACAACGCTTTTGGTCTACCTGCCGGCTGCCCGGGGAGCTGATCGCCTGGGACGGCGTCCATTCATCATCGCGACCTTTTGTGCCTTTGCTTTGTATCCGCTGGCGGTCGTCTCCGCGCACAACTTCGCGGGACTCCTCGTAGCGTTTATTATTGGGGGTCTCAGAGAAATCGGTGAACCGGCCCGCAAAGCGATGATTGTCGATTTTGCCAAACCACAACTTCGCGCCCGGAGTGTAGGTCTTTACTACCTGCTGCGCAGTTTGACCATAACGCCGGCATCCGCGATTGGCGGCTTGCTTTGGAAACTTACGCCGCAAACACCATTCATAATGGCCGGTGCATTCGGCATCATTGGCACTCTGGTTTTCATAATTAGCGTGCGAGAGCGCTAGCCAATCAATGACTTCACGGAGGGAACGAAATCATGAAAAGTCAGTATATCGTATCGAAATTTGTAAAGCGCATTTCTGGCCATTCCAGAATCAACCATTTGGCGGTCATCTTAATCCTGGTGATTCCTTCTCTTGAATTGAGTTGTTCTTCAAATGCCCAGCCCCAACAGTTTGATTGGAAACAGATCGAGCAGGCGATCGGGAAAGCCGGGGCCGTACAGCCGGACGGGGTTTACAAAATCGGGTTGCCGCGTACTGATTTACACGTGAAAGTTGGCGACGTCGAAGTGCAGCCAACCCTCGCGCTGGGGTCGTGGGTTGCCTTCAGAAAGCTGGCAGTAGAAACAATCGCAATGGGGGATTTGGTTTTAACCGAAGATGAAGTTGAGCCCGTGATGGCGAAGCTGCAGGACGGCAACATCGAGATTACCGCACTGCACAACCACTTGCTAAACGAAAACCCGCGGGTAATGTATATGCACATAGACGGTCGCGGCGATGCCGTTAAACTCGCCCAGGCAATTCATGCGGCGCTGGCGCTCAGCAAGACGCCGTTAACGGCTCCTGCGCCGGCTGCGTCACCGGAACCAGTGAACCTGGACACCAGGGCGTTGGATCAAATTATTGGCCGGGGCGGAAAACTCAACGGAGGCGTCTATCAGTTTTCTATTCCGCGCGCCGAAAAAATCGCCACCGGTGAATTGAAGAACGGCGCCGAGCCAATTCCTTCGTCAATGGGATTGGCAACCGCAATTAGTTTTCAGCCGACGGGAACGGACACGGCAGCGATTACGGGCGACTTTGTGTTGCTGGGGAGTGAAGTGAATCCAGTGATAAGCGCGCTTCGTCAAAACGGAATCGCGGTCACCGCTGTGCATAGCCACATGCTTGACGATTCGCCGCGGCTTTTCTTTCTGCACTTCTGGGCGAACGATACGGCGCTGAAATTAGCCCGCGGGCTTCGCGCGGCGCTCGACAAGACAAATTCAGCGAAGCCTTGATTTGCGCGCACAGGCTGGGTCTTTTGTAGTAGAATCGCTCCGCCCCTCGGGACTCAAGATCCCGCCCGATGCTCTCCTGGAGTAATCGTTACAAATGCAATTCCGTTCGCGCTCGATCTCGATGTCATTAGTCTTTGGGCTGATCACCTCGATAACCCTGTGCCAAATTGTTCTGGCCCAGGAGACCAGGGATCGGCGCGTTACCACCAGGGCGCAACCTACACAAGAAACGGACGGCACGTGGCGGGCTGAAGATACCTCGGTGGCGCAACAAGCCGCGAAGGGGCCGATCGTTGCTACGCTCGCATCTGAGCCGCTCGTTCGCGTTGCCCTGGCGACTGATGTGCGATCAGCTACCGTTTCAACTGCCGCGCATCTCGTGAATGCCTCGGAACTCAACGTCGTTCCGCTCGAGGCCAGCCGGTTGCGCATTGAAGCGCGTACCCCGTCACCGCATCCGGTCGTCAACGATATGCCGTTTGACATAGTACTTGCCCGCGATCTTTCGCGCGATGAAGCTGATCGACTGATCGCGCTCGTCAAGCAGAAGATCAACGAAGACGCTCGCGCCATCAGCGAGACTCCGCAGAACAAGTGGCGGGTCGTTATCTCAGAGACGTCACGCGATGCGAACGAGCAAGCGAGTGCGAAATTGGAGGAAGCGGGCTTCGAAGTTCTCAGCTCATCAGACAGCGCCGCATCCGCAGCGCCGGTGACGACAATCGGTGGTAACGCTCCACTTTCTCCCGCAGCCAAAACAAATACGTCTGTGTCGACGGGTGTGCGGCTTACCGCGCATCCCGGCATGCCGTCGCGAGAACTGGTCGCCTTCTCAAACAGCGCTGCGCCACTGATCCGATCAAATGTTCCGGTCGTACTCGGATCCGACGACGAGAAAAACGCTCCCGTGCGTTTCGGCGAAAAGCCTTATCGCGGACGGATCGAAGTGTTTGCGAATCCGCGCGGAGCGTTGACGGTTGTGAATGTGATCGGTCTCGAAGATTACGTGAAAGGCGTTGTGCCGAATGAATTATCGCCCGGCGGATTTCCGGCCATCGAAGCGTTGAAAGCGCAGGCAATCGCCGCGCGCACCTACGCCCTGAAAAACCGGGGTCAATTTGCGTCGGAAGGTTACGATCTACTACCGACAACTCGTTCACAGGTCTATCGCGGTCTTTCCAGCGAGCATCCACTCTCTTCGCGCGCAGTCGATGAAACGCGCGGGCTTATCGCCACCTACAACGGCGAACCCATAAACGCGCTTTACACTTCTACGTGCGGCGGACGGACTGAGGACGCAGAGAATATTTTTCTTCAGGCCGTGCCATATTTGCGGAGCCGCGAATGCGCCGCCGAAGGCAATGCCGCCCTGGCGCCCTTCATCGTCAAGACCGCCCGCGATTTGTTCGAAATCAAAGACGAAAAGGATCTCACGTATGCACGCGACGCCGCGTTGTTGGCCGTCAACGGCGTTCCATTGCCGGCAGAGAAGGTTTCCAGTTCATGGTTGTCTGCGCAAATTTCGCAAACGGAGGTCCGCGATTGGTTATTTGCGGCCAGCCGCCTGGCGCATGGCCAGCCGTTCACGCCGCCTGAGGATGCAACCAGGCCTCCTGAGTTTTCGACCGCTTTGGTCGCTGCGGTGTTTGGCGACAAGCGCGCGGACACTCTCTTGAACAACGCAGATGTTGAGTATCTATTGGCATTTCATGACGCCGATCAGATACCTGGGGCGAATCGCGCCGACGTTGCCATGTTGTTGCGCGACGGTCACCTAAGTCTCCTGGCTGATGCGGCGCTCCGGCCGAAAGAAGCAATGTCTCGCGCCCGCGCTTTGCATGCGATCGCACACTTGCTCGAAGCGCGGGGCCTGCTTTCCTTGCAGAAAGGAACGACAAAACCCGCGAGCGCCGGAGCCATGATTCTTCGATCTAACAAAGGCAAAGACCAACCACTGGCGGTTGGTCACGAAGTCTTTCTGTTCCGCGCCATCGGCGACACGCTTTATCAAGTTAAGTCGGTCGCCCTGGTTGGCGGCGAACCTGTCACTTTTCATGTCAGCAGGCAGGGCGCCGTGGATTACCTGGAAGTGAGACCAGCACCGAACGGCGCCTCTGCCGAACGATTCTCACCATTCACTAATTGGACGGTGGCTTTGAGCGTCGGAGAAGTGCAGGGACGGTTGGGCCGCTCCGTGCGCGGCGTTGGGTCCATCACCGATCTGCGCGTGGCCGCGCGGGGCTCCTCGCGACGGGTGATCGATCTTGAAGTCATCGGCACACAGGGCACGGGACATGTCCGCGGCGGGCGAATCAGGTCAGCATTGGGCTTGCGGGAACAGTTGTTTGTTATTGATCGCCTTTACGGTGAAAACGGTCGCGTCAACGGATTCGTTTTCATTGGACGCGGCTGGGGACATGGCGTCGGTCTGTGCCAGGTCGGCGCGTACGGCCTCGCGCGCCAGGGCTTCACTTCGGAGCAGATTCTCAAGGCGTATTATACCGGAATCGAAGTCACCAGGTTCTACAACTAGCCGAGCGCTGAATGCGTTTCTCACGGAATCAAGTCATCGGAGCGATTATTGTGCTCGTGCTCATCTGGCTCGTCATCGGGATTCGTCTTATCATTTCTCGCGGGTGAGCGAATCGAATCAAGCTGAAACAAAGGCAAAAGAATGCGGGCAGGATGCCCGCGCTTCGGCACGCGGTCTGGCCATGGATCACAACATCATCGCGATAGTTGGGCCTACGGCTTCCGGCAAAAGCGCGCTGGCGATTGGGCTCGCTTTACACCTCGATGCTGAAATCATAAATTGCGACTCAGTTCAGGTTTACCAGAAAATTCAAATTGCGACCGCGAAAGTTCCGTTTGCCGAGCGGCGTGGCATTCCCCACCACCTGATCGATTTTGTTCCTCCGGAAGTGAATTTCACCGCCGCCGATTGGGCGCGGGCGGCGCTCGAAACAATCGAAGGCATTGAAGCGCGACAGCGGCGCGTCGTAATCGCCGGCGGCACCGGCTTCTATCTCCGGGCGTTGCGCGAGCCATTTTTCCCAAGTCCGGCCACAGATGAAGAACTGAGAGCCCGGCTGACGCGAATTCGAGAACGGCGCAGTCCTGAGTACCTGCATCGCATCCTGCAACGGCTCGATCCGGCCGAAGCTTCCAGATTGAATCCTCGTGATTGGCCGCGGGTACAACGGGCGATCGAATTCTGTTTGCAAACTGGTGAATCGATTTCGCGCCGCAGGCCGCTGCGCCCGGAACGACCAAAGCTCGCATCACGCATCCGGATCATCGCTCTCAATCCACCGCGCGAAGAATTGTATCGGCGGATAAACGAACGCACGGCGCAACATTTCGCCGCCGGATTGGTCGATGAGGTTCGGGAGCTTCTCAGTGATGGCGTGCCGGCCACGTCTAATGCCCTCGGCGCGCACGGATACCGTCGCGTCGTCGAGTATTTGGAGGGCGCGCGTGACCTGAACAGCGCCGTCGAGCAAACCAGGCTCGATGTCAGACACTACGCCAAGCGCCAGTTGACCTGGTTCCGCCATGAAGCCGGAGTCGAATGGGTGGAAGGCTTTGGCGACGACGCCACCGTTCAACAACTCGTGCTCGAAAAGTTGCAAACGAGTCACAAGTTTTTGTGTTCATAATAAACCGTATTGACAGGTCCGAATTGGTGCTATACTTCAATCAGCAAGCCCTGCACCAACTTAACGAAACCGAAACGGAGCGCATGTTTGTGGATTCTAAGCCAGCGCCCCAAAACATCCAGGATGGTTTTCTAAATCTTGCCCGTCGCGAGAAAAGCACGGTAACGATTTACCTTGTTAACGGAGCAAAGCTCCTCGGGCGCATCAAGAGCTTTGATAAATTCTCGATACTTCTGGAAACCGGCACCCAGGAGCAATTGATCTTCAAGCACGCTATCTCCACAGTTTCGCAGAACAAGCGCCCCACGAGCGAATTGCGCAGCCAACCATTGACGCAGATACCGCTCAACCAGCCTGTTCCGGCAGAAGAATCCGCCGAATCCTGATACACTCTTTCAATTGAAGCATGCCTGGCGCTTTCATCACCTTTGAAGGCATCGATGGTTGTGGTAAGTCTACGCAGCTGCGACTGCTGGCGAGTGCTCTCCGTCTC
>WNGQ01000651.1_pt1 | contig 42134 bp, 40 predicted proteins | sample 5407661 | NCBI WGS metagenome assembly WNGQ01 (sample SAMN13153382, study PRJNA577476) | soil metagenome | isolation source: 60 cm soil or saprolite under Garry oak tree replicate 2 | place: USA:California | collected 2016-06-15 | reverse complement strand
GAACATGGCCCACAGCAGCAGGCAGGCGAGCGTGGCCCCGAGGAGCTGCGCCAAGAAGTAGCCGGGCACCCGGCGCCAGGGGAAATCGCCACGAACGGCGAACGCGAGGCTCACCGCCGGGTTGAGATGCGCGCCCGAGATCTTCCCCATGAACAGGATGATGGTCATGACCATCAGGGCCGGCGCCGTCACCCCGGCGGCCCGCCCGATCGCGCCGCCGCTCACGGCGTCGACCACCCCCCCACCCGCGCCCACCACCACCAGCAGGAACGTCCCGAAGATCTCGGAGACCAGGCGGCGCCACTCCTTGGAAGGGTCGTCGAAGTCGGCGACCCAGGACAACTTGGCCTCGATCAGCGCCCCGATCGCAGCGGTTCGCGCCGCGTCGCCGTCGTTGCGCCGCTCAGCTTGCACGGCGGGATCATCCGCTCGCGGTGTGGAGCCACTCTCGGCCACCTCCGGGCACCTCCCCTTGTGATCAGCCCGCCACCAGTACCCGAGCAAACCATGGCAGACCGGCAGCCTCCTCATCCCATTTGGGTGAACCGTGCCTGAATTCACCCGAACGGGATGAGGAACGGCTCCCGGCAGCCGATCTATATGGAGTGGCAACAGCAGCGCTCCGAACCCAAGCGACCGAAATCGTGTGAGGTGAACGATGAAGGCTGTCCTCGAGCGGCGGGACAACGCCACACCGGAGGAGCGAGCGGCCAGAGGCGCCGCCGCGCAGGCCGAGCTTCCCAGCCCCACCCACGCCACCTGGGAGCCGCCGGTCGGGCGCTGCGACCCAGTCGACGTGCTGCAGGCGCAGGCGGCGATCCGGGTCCCCGAGCTCGTGCCGATCCGCTACGGGCGGATGCTCTCCTCCCCCTTCGAGTTCTACCGGGGAGCTGCCGCCGTCATGGCGGCCGATCTTGCCACCATCCCTACCTCGGGCCTGCAGGTGCAGGCCTGTGGCGACGCGCACCTGCTGAACTTCGGCTGGTACGCCTCCCCGGAACGGGAGCTGGTCTTCGACGTCAACGACTTCGATGAGACCCTGCCCGGTCCGTGGGAGTGGGACCTCAAGCGCCTGGCTGCCAGCCTCGCCGTTGCTGGGCGGCAGCAGGGCTTTAAGGCCAAGGAGCGCCGCTCCATCGTCATGAGCACGGTGGCGCAGTACCGCAAGGCCATCTCGGAGTTCGCGGCCATGGGCGACCTGGAGGTCTGGTACGCGCGTCTGGATACCACCACCATTGCCAAGAACTGGCACAAGGTGGCGACCCGGGAGCAGGAAAAGTACTTCCAGAAAAAGACTGCGAAGGCCAGGAAGAAGACCAGCATGCGGGCCTTGGCCAAGCTGACGCACCTGGTCGAGGGCGAGCCCCGGATCGTCAGCGACCCACCTCTGGTCGTCCCGATCGAGGAGCTGCTGCCGGTAGGCGAGCGGGACAAATTCGACGCTGGCCTGCAGGCCGTGCTGCGCTCCTACTCCCGCAGCCTCCCCGCTGATCGCCGCCAGCTCCTCGACGGGTTCCGCTGGACCCACGTCGCCCGCAAGGTCGTCGGTGTCGGCAGCGTCGGTACCCGCTGCTGGATCGCCCTACTGCTGGGACGGGACCAGAATGACCCCCTCTTCCTGCAGCTCAAGGAGGCCCAGCCCTCGGTCCTGGAGCCGTTCGCCGGCAAGAGCGCCTACGGCAACCACGGCCAGCGGGTGGTCGAAGGCCAGCGCCTGATGCAGGCGGCAAGCGACATCTTCCTCGGCTGGACCCGGATCCAGGGGATCGACGGGGTGACCCGCGACTTCTACGTGCGGCAGTTGTGGGACTGGAAGGAATCAGCCCCGGTCGAGTTCATGCTGCCGTCGGGCATGACCATCTACGGGCAGCTCTGCGGCTGGACCCTGGCCCGCGCCCACGCCTGCTCCGGGGACCGCATCGCCATCGCCGCCTACCTGGACGACGGTGGCGATTTCGAGGCGGCCATCGCGGAGTTCGCCGAACGCTACGCAGTCCAGAACGAGCGCGACTACCAGTGCCTGGTCGACGCGGTGGAGGCCGGCCGGGTCAACGCGCAGACAGGCCTCTAGGGAGGGCCGATGGGACCGGCGTCGCACCCCGATTCGCTCGTCGAGCTGGTCGACGCGGGGACGCTGTTCGTCGTGCGGCATGCCGATGCCGGCGACAAGGCCGCCTGGGACGGCCCCGACACGCTGCGGCCGCTGTCGCCAGTCGGCCATCGTCAGGCCGAGGGCCTGGTGGACCGCCTCGACGGCTACCCGGTCGAGGGGATCCTGAGCAGCCCGACGGTGCGTTGCCACCAGACGGTGGAGCCGCTGGCGCGGGACCGCTGCCTGCGGATCGAGCGTGTCGAGGCACTCGGGGTGGGCGCCAGCGCCGCCCAGTTGCTGGGGGTGTTCTGGGACCGGACGCTGCGCAACGCGGTGCTGTGCACCCATGGCGAGACCATCGGGGTGCTGTTCGCCAGGCTCGCCCTCGACGGGCTGGTCGCCACCGAGCCGCTGCGCTGGCCGAAGGGGTCGGCGTGGCTGCTGCGGCGCCTCGACCCCGTCGGGCGGCAGGTCTGCGCCCGCTTCCTCGTCCCACCGGCCCTCGACCGCCACCCGGGCGCGCGCTAGCGCCATGCTGCGCGGCTACACGAAAGCGCGATTTCGGGTCGAGGGCGTCGCCGCGCTCTCGCTGTGGGCGGTGACGATCCCGCAGGCCCTCGCCTACGGCGAACTGGCTGGCGTGCCGGCCGTTGCCGGCCTGTACACGGCACTGGCCGGGATGCTGCTCTATGGGCTGTTCGGCAGCAGCCGCTACCTGAACGTCGGCCCCGAGTCCTCGGTGGCGATCGTGGTCGCTACCACGGTGGCGCCGCTGGCCGCCGGCGACCCGCAGCTGGCCGTCGCACTCGCCGCTATGCTGGCGCTGCTGGCCGGCGGCTGGCTGCTGGTCGGCGCACTGTTGCGGCTGGGATTCGTCACCCGGCTGCTGTCCACCCCGATCCTGGCCGGCTACTTGGCCGGAGCGGCAGTGATCGTCATGGCCAGCCAAGTCCCCAAGCTGTTCGGCATCGCCTCCAGCGGTCCCTGGTGGGAGCGGCTCTGGCAGGTCGCCAGCCAGCTGGACCTGACCAATGCCTGGGACCTCGGCATCGGGCTCGCCACCATCGCAGCGGTGCTCGCCCTAAAGCGGTTCGCGCCCCGGCTGCCGGTGTTCCTGATCGCGCTGGCGCTCGCCACGATCGCGGTGAGTGCCGGCGAACTGGCCTCGATCCACGGCGTCGCGGTGGTAGGGAAGGTCCCGACCGGGGTGCCGATCCCGTCGTGGCCGCAGGTGGGCCTGGACAGGACCCTGCTACTGCTGGGCCCCGCGGCCAGCATCGCCCTGCTGATCGTCGCCAGCAGCCTGGCGACCGCCGGGGCGCTGGCCGACAGGGACCACGAGGACCTGGAGCCGACCAGGGAGTTCGTCGGCCTGGCCGCCGCCGGGCTGGGCGCGGGGCTGCTGCAGGGGTTCCCGGCCAACGCCAGCGACTCCCGCAGCTTCATCGTCGCCGGCAGCGGCGCCCGGACCCAGGGCGCCAACCTGCTGGGCGGCGCGATGGTGCTGGTCACGCTGTTGCTGCTGACGCCGCTGTTCCGCAACCTGCCGATCGCCGCGCTGGGAGCCGTGGTACTGGTCTCGGCAGTCGCGCTGGTCGACGTCAAGCAGTTCCAGCGGCTGTGGCGGGTGCGCAGGAGCGACTTCGCCCTGGCGATCATCACCTTCGCTGCCGTGCTGGCCTTCGGCGTGCTCGGCGGGATCGGCGCGGGGGTGGCGGTGTCGCTGTTCGAGACGCTGCGGCGCGCGATCCTGCCGCACACGGCGGTGCTTGGGCTGCTGGCTGACACCGCGACCTTCCGTGACATCACCGACTACCAGGACGCGGAGACCGTCCCTGGGCTGATCGTGTACCGCTTCGACGCGCCGCTGTTCTTTGCCAACGCCGAGGTGTTCCGCGCCGAGATCAAGGCGCTGGTGCGGCAGGCCCGATATCCCATCCGGGAGGTGGTGGTGAACGCCGAGGGGATCACCGACATGGACGTCACCGGCGCCGAGGCGCTCGGCCGGGTCCTCGACGACCTCCACGACCAGCACGTCTGCCTGATTATGGCCCGGGTCCGCAGCTCGCTGCGACAGACCCTGGCCCTGCTCGGCCTCGAGGAGCGGATCGGGCCGGAGAACTTCTTCATGACCGTGCTCGACGCTGCTCAGGCGTTCAGCCCCGACGTCAAGCCTACCTTTGGAGGCACTCAGTGAGCTTTCTCACCATCCTGCCGCTGGCGATCGTGATGGTTGCCGGCCCCCAGATCATCAGCCCGATCTTCCTCGCCCTCGGTGACAACTACCGGCGGGTCTCCCGCGCCTACCTCGCCGGGGTGGCCCTCGCCATCACCCTGGGGGTGACCGTTGTGTACCTGGTGGCGAAGCAACTGAAGGTCTCCGCCGGGTCCTCCGAGCAGGCCACCTGGGTGACGGTGGCCGACTGGGTGATCGCGGTGCTGCTGCTGTACCTGATGGTGCGCATCTTCCGCACCAGAGGCCGGCGCACGGAGGCGCCGAAGTGGATGGGCAAGCTGCAGACGGCCTCACCGAAGTTCTCGTTCCGGCTCGGCTTCCTGCTGTTCATTGCCATGCCCACCGACGTCATCACCATGCTCACCGTGGGCATCACCCTGGCGCGTGACAACTCTCCCTGGTGGCAGTGCGTCCCGTTCCTCCTGCTCACGATGCTGTTCGCCGCGCTGCCGCTGCTCACTGTGCTGCTGCTGGGCAAGCGGGCGCAGGAGATCCTCCCGGAGATCCGCGACTGGATGAACGGCAACTCGTGGCTGGTCAGCGAGTTCGTGCTCGGCTTCTTCCTGGCGATGATGATCCTTTGAGCGCGACGCCGTAGCGCACCGCCGCCGCCGCAGCTGTCCCCGCCAGGGAGCCGAAGACGACGTCCGCCGGGTAGTGGACGCCAGTGTGCACCCGCGAGTAGGCGACGCCTGTCGCCAGCAGGTGCAGCGGAAACGAGAGTGGCGGCAGCTCGCTGCCGACCGCCGCGGCGAAGGCGAAGGCGGAGGCGGCGTGGCCGGAGGGGAACGAGCCCGACCTCGGCATCGGGACCAGGCGGGCCGGCGGCACCCGGGCCCCGGCGCGGTCCGGGCGAGCGCGGCTGAGGAGGCGCTTGCCCGCGATGTTCACCGTCGCCGAGGCCAGCCCGACGCTGGCGACGCCGAGCAGGGCCGCGCGGCGCGAGCGGCCGGCCCGCAGCGCCAGCACCCCCGCGATCACCAGCCAAAGCTTGGAGTGGTCCGCGACCGAGGAGAGCCAGCGCAGGCCCGTGTCGAGGGTGGGCGAAGCAGTGGCTGCGACGGCGTGGTAGGCGGCCTGGTCGAGGCTGTCGAGCTCGCGCAGGGACTGCGCCACCCGCGGCCACGGCGCCACCCCCTGCGCCTGCTCGCCCGTGGTCTGCTCGCCCGTGGTCTGCTCGCCCGTGGTCATGTGGCCCTCCTCGCCGTCCCGGTCCGGGCGCTCCATGGCGTTGTCAGCGCCAGCTGCCGCAGCCGCGTCCAGTTCATCGCCGGCTTTGGCACCGGGACGCCCGGGCGGTTGCGCGGCACCCGCACCCGGAGGGCGCGGGGATGCACGGTGCAGCGAACCGGGGTGCGGAACGACAGTGCCTCGCCGTCGACCCCGACCGGGATGGAAGGCTGGTCCGCCTCGACGACGACCTCGCGCGCCACCGTCCTGGCGAGCCCGCGGGAGTGCCGGCCCCGGAGCAGCCCGACGGCTTGGGCGGCGCTGGAGACTGTGATGCCCAGGAGCCCGAGGACGCCCCCGTCCAGCCGCGCACGCCGCCCGAGCCCGGCGATGTCGCCCAGGCCATAGGTGTTGTTGCTCAACAGCAGCGCCTGGGGCCTGGCGACGACGACCTCGGCCGTGTGTACGAGCAGTTGCGCGCCGCGGTGCCCGGTGAGCAGCTTGGGGAGCAGGTTCAAGGTGGTGCGAACCTTGTCGGCGCGGTAGGCGGGGCTCTGCACCACCTCGGCGTAGGCGCCGAACGAGGCGTTATTGACGAACGGGCGCTCCCCGATGACGCCGAGATCGACAAGCAGCTCGACACCGTCAGCCAGCGCGTCCAGGCCGCTGGCGGGGTCGTCGCGGTCAAGCCCCAGGTCCAGGGCGAAGTGGTTGCGGGTGCCGGCAGCGATGACCAGCAGCGGGACGTCATGCTCGGCGGCGACGCCTGCCACGAGCGCCTGGGTCCCGTCGCCGCCGGCCACGCCGAGCAGGTCGGCGCCGTCAGCGACTGCTTTGCGGGCCAACTCGGCCACGTCGATCATCTCAGGCCCCTGCAGCAGGGCGACCTCGGCACCGAGCGCCTGGCGACCTTGCCCCCGCCCGACCGCGGATTCATGATCACGAAGGGCCGCTTCGGCGGCGGCATCGCAAATTCCGGCATCCGCTCGGGAGCGCCATCGCTGCCCAGCGCGGCACGGGCGCTGGCGACCGCCACCACCCACAACCCCAGCGACAGCAGCACCACCCAGGTCAGGTGGGCGGCGCTGGAGAGGACCAGCACCACGACCGGGCTGGCGACCGCGATCGCCACCGCGAGCAGCCGGGTCACCCCATGATGGCTGAGCGTCCACCAGGCGGCCGCCGCGGTGAGGGCCAGACCAGCAAGCCCGACCCCCACCAACCACAGGCTCCTGGTGCCAGTCACGCTGGGCAGGACCAGGACCGCAGCCGCTGCGGCGGCCAGGGCCAGGCGGGCGAGCCACCGCTGGGAGACGGTCGCGCCTGCTGGCGCTTCCGTGGAGGACAGCGGTGGCAGCCCCATGGTCCCTGGTCCGTATCGGTTGGCCGCCGTCTTGCGGCAGGCGCTTCGGTGGACGCCGTCCCTGCGCCCGGGTCAGGCGGCGATCTCGCGGCCGTGCGCGGCCAGCGCCCAGATCACGAACACGTCCAGGGCGATGACTGTCAGCGACCACAGCGGGTAGTAGGGCAGGAACAGGAAGTTGGCGACGGCGCTCAGCACGGCCAGGATGATCCCGACCACCCGCGCCCACATCCGGCCCGACAGCAGCGCCCAGCCGGCCAGCCCCACGATCACCCCGCCGATCAGATGGATCCAACCCCAGGCGGTGGTGTCGAACTGGAACGCGTAGTTCGGGGTGACCACATAGAAGTTGTTATTGAAGAGCGCGACCAGGCCATACAGCGCCTGGAAGATCCCCGCCATGATCATGATGATGGCGGCAAACAGGGTGAAGCCGACCGCCCAGGGATGGCCCTCCTGCTCTTCCCCGACTGACCGTGAGTACTGCGACGATGCCGCGTCGGTCATCGTGCTCCCTCCTTTGCGCTGGTGCCCGGGTGAGGTCGCCGCAGGCGCGGCGGGCCCTGTGGCACCGTCGCCGCACCCTCCCACCAGGCCGGTTCGAGGCCATCCTCCCATCGGGATGAAGTTGGCCTCTCCGGCGATTCATCCGATCGGGATGATGTTGGTGGCTCGGGCAGCTGGTTGCATGGCGCCACCGGACCAGGAAGGGAGGAGCACCATGTCTGACCTGATCGCCATCGGCTACCCCGACCAGACCACCGCGCCTGCGGCCATGGACGAGGTCGGCCGGCTGTCCCGCGAGCTGATCATCCAGCCCGACGCCGTGGCCGCCATCGTCCGCAACCAGGACGGCAAGCTCAAGGTCATCACCAACCATCACCCCGTCGGTGCCGGCGCGAGCTGGGGCATGTTCTGGGGGATGCTGTTCGGCCTGCTGTTTTTCGTCCCGTTCTTCGGGATGGCCGTCGGCGCCGGCCTGGGCGCGCTGATGGGCAAGGTCGAGAAGACCGGCATCGACAAGGAGTTCCAGCGCCAAGTCCAGGACATGCTCAAGCCCGGCACGTCGGCGCTGTTCATGGTGGTGGAGAAGGTCACCCCCGACAAGGCGGTGGCGGCGCTGAGCCGCTTTGGCGGCACGGTGCTGAAGTCGTCGCTGTCCAAGGACGCCGAGCACGACCTGCAGGACGCTCTCCACGGCCAGGCCGCCGCCGCATAACACAGCGAGCCCGCGCGGCGGACCACGGGGGCGCGGCCTGGCCGCGCCCCCACGTCGATTCACTGGGAGGCGCCAATGCTCGAACGGGTGCAGCCAGACAACCCGCGGCCTGACCGTGTCCTGGTGGCTTGCCGCCACGCCCTGATCGGGCTGACGATCGAGTCGGAGCGCAGGCTGAAGGACCACGTGGCGTCGCTCGCCCGCGGCGGCGTGCGGACGCTCCGCAACCCGGTCGCGGTTGAGGCGTGGAAGGCCCGGGTCGCCCAGCTCGTCAAGACTGGCCGGACCGAGGAGGAACATGCCGTCGCCTCGGCGCGGGCCGCCGTCGACGACCTGTTCGGCACCTCGCTCCCGGCGCTCGTGAAGCGCTCCGTGGCCACCGCCGCCGGCTGGGTGGCGTCAAGTCCCGAGGTCCAGGAGCTGGTCAGGACGCAGACCAGCGGCGCCGCCGATGCAGCCGCCAGCCGGCTGCGGGAAGACTCCGCGCAGGCCGACGCCCACGTCGAGCGGCGGGTCCGTTCGCTGCTGCGGCGCTCGCCACGGGACCCCGAACGGGACCCCGAGCCGCCAACGGACACCGGCCTGGCTGACCCTGAGGGCTCGACGGATGCGACACTCCCACCAGCCGGCCACCGCGCCGAGCGCGACGCCTCGAACCACGCCGGCTAGGCCGCCGGCTGGGACGGCGCTCCGGCCTGCGGGGCTGATCAGCCGGCTCTGCGCGATCACGGTCGACGCCCTGATCGCCTGGCTGACGTTCGCCGTCGCTGTCGGGACCGTGCTTGCCCTCTCGTCGTTCATCCGCCTGGGCCTGCCGAGCTGGCTCAGCGGCTGGCGCCAACCGGCCGCTTGGCTGTGCTGGTTCGCGCTGGTGGTCGTCTACCAGGTGGGCTGCTGGCGGCTGTTCGGGCAAACCCCCGGGAAGGCGCTGCTCGGCCTCGAGGTGGTGCGCACGCGGGGGGTGGCGCCAGGGCCAGCGGGCGGCGCCACGGTCAGCGTCCCGCGGGGACTGCTGCGCCTGCTCGGGTACCTCATCTCGGCACTGCCGCTGTTCGCCGGATTCCTCTGGGTCCTGGTCGACGACCACCGCCGCGCCTGGCACGACCATATCGCCGGGACGTCAGTGGTGTACCACTCCAGCCGGCGACCTCGGTGACGCACGTTCATTGCGCAGGGATGATGCCGTACCCCCGCCCGAGCAGTCTCATTGAACGACGCGAACGGCACGGACGCCGTTTGGCGGGGAGGAAGCGAGCATGACTGACCGTCAGCGGGCCGATGCAAGCTCCCGGCCGTGCACGGCCAGCGCCCAGATCACGAACACGTCCAGGGTGAGGATGAGCATCGACCAGAACGGGTAGTAGGGCATGAACAGGAAGTTCGCGATGCCGCTGAGCACCGCGAGGATGATGCCAATGATCCTGCCCCACAGCTGGCCGGCCAGCACCGCAACGCCCGCCAAGGCGACCGCCGCACCGACCAGCAGGTCGATCCAACCCCAGGCGGTCGTGTTGAACTGGTACACGTAATGAGGGGTGGCCGCATAGAACGCGTGGTTGAAGATCCCGATGAGACCCTCAATGGCTTGGAACGACCCAAGCATGATCATCATGATCGCGGCGAACAGGATGAAGCCAACAGCCCAGCCGCTGGTGCTGTCCCCGCTGGCCGATGAGTACGGCGACGACATGACAGTCCCCTTCCATTCCCTACCAGTTGCACTCTTTGCCCTACGGTCCCACCGGGCCGGACTGCGACCATCCCCCCATCGGGATGAAGCTCACCCTGCGGTCGCCGCCTTGCCTGGCTGTGCGAGGAACTGGATGATCGCGAGCACGACCAGCAGCAGGGCGGCAAGGAGGATGACGACCTTGCCGGTGGGCCGGTCCCAGAACACCAGCGCCACCCCGGCCACGGCGACAGCGCCGATGCGAAGGGCTCGCCGGTTGGCGTACACCCAGGTCCCGACCAGACCGGCGCGAAACCCGACCCGCTCCGCCCCGCCACGCAGCCAGCCGATCCCCCGCGACAGGCCATGCCGCGTCCGCACGGCCGTGACCGAGGGGCCGGTGAAGAACGCCCCGCCACCCACCACCAGGCCGAGGACCAGCACGGCGCGCAGCCCGAGCCGCAGGAACCGCACGATGGTGTCGTAGAGGACTGCCGCCGCGTCGTGCGGCAGCACCGTGGCGGGCATCCCCTCCAGGTACGCTGCCCGGAACAGCGCCAGACCGAGCGCGAGCGCCACCATGGCGACGGCGACGCCCACCCCGGCAACGACGAGGGCACGGCGGTGGTCGGCGGCGACGTAGACGCCGGCACCGAGCAGCACCAGCGCGATCACCGGCAGCCACAGCCCCAGGGTGTCGAGCAGCCGGAATGCGTGCTTGGCCTTGACGATGTCGGCCGACTGGAACAGCACGAAGGAGGCGTTCACATCCGGGATGCGGGCGGCGAGGCTGAACCCGGCGGCGACGAGCTGCTGCTTGACCACTTGGATCAATGCCGCCAGGTTGACGCTCACGGTGTCGTTGGAGACGGTGACCGCCCCGTCACCCTCGCCGGTCAGCGCCTTGACCAGCTCGGCGTGCGCCACCCGGTTGGCCTGCACCCAGGCGGCGGCGAAGGCGTCGCTCTGCACGATCTTGTCAACCTGGGAGCGGGTGAAGCTCTCGACGCCATTTTCGATCGGCCCGGCGAGCGCTCGCAGCTGGTCCGCGAGCTGCGGGGACAGCCCCCGGCTGGCCAGCGCGTCCAGCGCCTGGTTGGTGAGCCCGCTGACGTCGACGTAGGTGAACACCTCGGCGACGATCCGCGCGCTGATGGCGTCCTGGATGGCGGGATCATGGATCAGCGGCGCGACGGTCTCGACATAGCGGTCGGTGTTGGTGGCCTGGTTCCGGGCCCACACCGCCACCACCGACAGTGGCGCGAGCAGGCAGCCGACGACGATGAGCAGGGTGGCGACGATCGCACGCCAGCGCCGCCGCTGTGAGCCGCCACCGCGGCTGGCGCCTGCGGACGGTCCGTTGGCCGGCGCGCCCTGCGCTGCCTGTTGCTGTTGCGAGCGCAGGGCCGCGACCTCGCTGCGCAGCCGCTCCAGCTCGACGCGTTCGTCTTCGGCAAGCGGAGATTGACTCTGCATGGGATCGGCCTTACCTCAGCGGCGCGTGACGCGCCGTGAGGTCCGCCGCCCGGTGCGCCGCCCGGTGCGGCGCGCTACCCGACGGTACCGTCCAAGCATCCTGACACCTCCTCGTGGTTTGCTGGGTTCCGGCGTTGCTTCCGTGCTGGCCTGCCTCAAACGGCATCGAGTTCGCTGGCGGCCAGCTCCTCCGCCTCCTCGGCGCTGACGATGCCGAGGGCGATCAGGTCCAGCGGGTTGATGAACTCCGCCGCCAGCCGGAACCCGCCCGCACGGGTGATCGCGTCCCGCAGCGGGATAGCCCAGCGATGCTCCAGCAGGATCATTGCGGCCGCCGAGTTCTCCGGGATTTCCGCCAGCGCGTCCCAGGCCTCCTCCTCGCTGAACACCCCGCCGCGTTCCTCGATGGCGCTCGCGCCGGCCTCGGCCCCTGCGGCCATGCCTTCCTCGCCAGCGGCGCCGAGGCCGACCAGGGCGCCGACCACGGCGCCGAACTCGGCCTCCTGCTCAGTACTGAGCTGGCTCTCGTGCAGCTTGGTCACGTTGCCCTTGGCGTCCTTCTGGACCGCCACCGCGTCGATCACCCGCACCAGGTCGTTGTCCCGCAGCCGTTCCAGCTCCTGGCGGATCGTTCCCTGGAAATTGGGCTGGCTGAAGCCGAGCACCAAGAGTTGCACCGGTCCGATGGTCATGTCGCCTCGCCTCCTTGGCGGTTGCCCCGCCGAGTCGGGTGGTCCCGTTCCCGTGGCGGCGGGGATGTCGCCACTCAAACGCGAGCGTTCCACCGGTCCGGGCCCCAGGCATCATCCGGATGGGATGGTTTTGGCCGGTTGATCTTCATCCCTCTGGGAGGATGCCCGCGGCCCGGTCCCGGGGTTCCATGGCGTCAGCTCCCCCGCCGGGACGCCGCTCCGGTGTCATGGGGCGAGGCGGGGAGCCCGCCGGGGCCGTTCCCACGGCCCCGGCGGTCAACATGCTGATGCGGGCGGTCGAGATGCTGATTGTGGTGCGCCACGGCGATGCCGGGGGCAAGCGCGGGTGGAACGGTCCTGATGTGCTGCGGCCGCTGTCGCCGGCTGGATGGTGCCAAGCCGAGGGGCTGGTGCTCCGCTTGGAGGACTATCCGGTCGAGCGGATCCTGTGCAGCCCGACCGTGCGCTGCCACCAGACCGTGGAGCCGCTGGCGCGCGACCGTTTCCTGTGGATCGAGCGCGTTGCCGGGCTCGGCGCCGAGGCCAGCACCGCCGAGGTGCTGGCGCTGGTCCAGAACCACGAGTTGGACGACACCGTGCTGTGCACCCATAACGAGGTGATCGGCCGACTGCTCCCGCAGCTCGTCGCGGACGGGCTGGTGGTCGAGGAGCCGATGCGGTGGCCCGAGGGTTCCACCTGGCTGCTGCAGCGCAACGGGCAGCGACGGACCCGCGCGCGCTACCTACCCCCCCTAGCACTCGACCGGCGTGCCCGCACAACCAGAGATAACCGGGCGGGGACCGGGCCGCAGCTGGCGAACGCGAGCCGCGGGAGCGACAGGACCCGATAGCCTGCCGCCGAGGATCGTCCCTGACGGAGCGAAGGGTGGCCTGAGCGGCGCCTCAGCTTCCAGCTATCGAGGGCGGGTCTTCAGGAGCGCCTGCCTCGGTCTCGGGGGAGAAGCTGACCTCGACGTTCTGCTCGGGTCGGCGCTGCTCGGTCTTGACCAGCGCGACCAGGACCTGGCGGTCCTGCTCGGTGAGGGGCGGCTGCAGCAGGCTGCGGGGCCACAGCCGCCGTGCCAGCACCACGTTGACCTCTGCCGCATACAGCAGCAGCTGGGCGCTCAGATACAGCCAGCCCAGCAGCACGATCACGATGGCGAACACCCCGTAGACGAGGTTGGCCCGCTGCAGTTGCCGCCCGACGACCCACACCCCCAAGGCCTGTAGCACGCTCCAGCCCACCGCACCACAGGCGGCGCCGGGCAGCAGCCAGCGCCACGGCACCCGCATGCCGGTCAGGACCTGGAACATGACCATCAGCAGCAGCGCATTGAGCAGCATCGAGCCCGCAAAGGGCGACAAGTGGCCCGCGATGCCAGGCCAGGGCCCCGTCAGCCGGCCGAGCCAGGTGGCCGCCAGCACGCCGCCCACCACCAGCAGCAGCACGCCGAGGGCGCGCGCCAGCCGCAGCCAGAAGTTCGGCCGGCTCTTGTAGGGGATGTTCCAGACCGCGTTCATGGCGTCCTGGGCGCAGTAGGTGATCCCCAACCCGCCCCACAGGGTGCCCAGGGTGCCGACCACCAGGCCGACCCCGGAGCCCTGGATGGTGGTGATGCTCGCCTGGATCTGGGTGCCGAGCACCGGGAACTGCGCGGCGACCGTGTCGATGACCTGCTGCTGCAACCCCTGGTTGCCAGCCAGGGCATAGCCGAGCAGAGTCACAAACACCAGCAGCAGCGGGAACAGCGACAAGAACCCGTAGTAGGCCAGCAGCGCGGCGTGCTTGCCCGCTTGGTCGTCGCCGAACTTCCTGATCACACCGACCGGAAACGCCAGTGCGCCATAGCGCTGCTGGAACCGGTCACCAGCCCGCAAGCACCGCTCGATCCAGGCCACCTCGTCGGAGCATTCTTCCTAGTGCGGAGCCACCTAAGGCGATGGCTGCGCCGAAAGCCTCGCCCCGACGGCCAGCAGGTCTTCCGGGTGGACCCACTCGTCAGCGACGGTGATGCCGCCCGCACGGCCGATGGCGTCGCGCAGCGGGATCGCCCAGCGGTGCTCGACGAGTGCGATGGCGGCCGAGGACCTTTCTGGGATGGCTGCGGCCACGTCCCATACTTCCTCGTCATCGAAGACCGTGCCGTCCGCCATCACGGCCGACCCGGCACGCGCGCCTGCCTCCAAGCCCCGCTCCCCTGCGGCCCCCACGCCGATCAGGGCGCCCGTGATCGCGCCGAGTTCCTGGAGCTCTTCGCTGGAGAGGTCGGTCAGCTCCGCGGTTGCGATGTCGCCGTCGGCGTCTTTGGTGACGAACAGCAGGTCGACCAGGCGGACGATGTCGTGCTCCCGCAGGCGTTTCAGCTCCTCGAGGATCTCCCCCGAGAATTTCCCGTCCGTGAATCCGAGGACCAGGATCTGCACCGGACCGAACTCCTCCATCGTGGACGCCTCCCGTCTCGCTCTCGCTAGCGGCCCTGCAGCACCTGCCGCTTGGCAGCATCGAACTCTTCCTGGGTGAGGGCGCCCTGGTCGAGCAGCGCCTTGAGCCGCTCCAGCTCGCCGACGGTGTCGTCCGCCGGCGCTGCGAGCGCGGCTGGCGCCGCCGACTGGTCCTGCTGGGCTTGGGACGCCTCAGCGATCTGCTGGTCCTGGTCGTCCTCGTGCTGCGCGTTTACCTGGTGTCGCTTGCCAGCGTGGTAGGCGACGGCACCCGTCCCCGCGAGCATCGCACCGCGCAGCAGCGGCCGTCGGCGCCTGAGAACCATTGGAGTTCTCCTTCCGTGAGTCGAGCGTCCCTCGCGAGAGGGCCGGCCTATGGATACGCCCACGACCAGCGTGCCGGCATCATCCGGATGGGATGAAGCGGCGGGACTAGCTGGTGAGCCCGCCGATGCCGCTGCCGAGCACCTTCAGGCCGAGCACCAGGAACAGGACGAACATGATGGTGGCGTTGTTCGCTCCCATCCACTGCTTCCATTCTTCGAGCACCGCGGCGGCCTTCTTCCCGCCGGCGAAGAAGACGGCGAGCGGGAGGGCGACGCCGACCGTGGCGAGGAGCGCGAAGATCATCAGCGCGACCGCCTGCTGGCCGCCACCGAGGCCGCCCTTGGCGATCGACCCGGCGGCGGACAGGGTGAGCACGAGGTTCTTGGGGTTCACCGACGAGAGCAGGATCGCCAGGCCGAACGCCTTCCCAGGGGCGAACCGGTCGATGCTCTGCATCCACTGCGGCATCGGGTGCTGCTCGCCGGGCTTGGGACGCGAGCGCCACTGCCGCGCCGCGAGCAGCAGGAACAGCACACCGAGCAGGAGCTGGATCACGCTCACCGCAGTCGACGGCCCGCTGTCAGTCTGGCTCGCTCCGCTGGCGAGCAGCAGCACCAGCGTCCCGACCACGGCCAAGCCGATAAGCCACCCCGCCACGAAGGCGGGCCCGTTGCTCCGCGCCCGTGGCGTGCCCAGCATCAGGATGATGGCGATGATCGGGATCGGGCTGATCGCCACGCCGATCGCCAGCGGCAGGATGTCGCCGATTACCGCACCCATTGTCGCCCTCCTGCTCGTGTGGTGGTGTAGGCCGCGACGGCGGCGGCCACGGTGTCGTAGACGCGATCGAAGACAGAGCGTCGCAGCCACACAGCCTTCATCGGCGGTTGTGGCGACGTACCAGAGACCTCGATGCGCCATCGTCCATGCCGCTGGGTGATTCGGCATCACCCTGACCGGGTGAACAGCACGCCCTAGAACGCTGGTCGCAGGAGCACGCACGGTCGCCATCAGGGCGCCTACCAGCCATCTTGCGCCTCCGACACCCCGACGGCTGCTCTCCGTGACCGAGTCCGACGATCTCCCGGCGGTCGTTTGTCACCCTGTATGGGTGATTCCAAGCTGGGCTGGAGGTGCCAGATTCATCGGCATGGTCATCAAGAGCGCGGGGATCGTGGCCCCCGATCGCCGACCCGGACAGGACATGGTCTGGATCGCGGGCGGGACCTTCCTGATGGGCTCCGACCATCACTACCCGGAGGAGGCGCCCGCCCACCGGGTCACCGTGGACGGGTTCTGGATCGACCGCCACACCGTCACCAACCGCGACTTCCAGCGCTTCGTCCGTGCGACCGGGCATGTCACCGTCGCCGAGCGGGAACCGGACCCGGCGGTCTACCCGGGCGCCAAGCCTGAGCTGCTGGTGCCAGCCTCGGCGGTGTTCCGCCAGCCGCCGCACCGGGTCGACCTGCGCAACCACTACAACTGGTGGATCTATGTCCCAGGCGCCGACTGGCGCCACCCGCAGGGGCCGGGCAGCTCGATCAAGAAGCAGCCGGACCATCCGGTGGTGCACGTCGCCTGGCCCGACGTCGAAGCCTACGCGCGCTGGGCCGGCAAGGAGATCCCAGCCGAGGCCGAATGGGAGTTCGCCGCCCGCGGCGGCCTGGACGGCGCCACCTACGCCTGGGGCGAGGAGTTCACCCCCGAGGGCCGCTGGATGGCCAACACCTGGCAGGGTGAGTTCCCCATCGAGAACCAGAAGCTCGACGGCTACGAGGGCACCGCCCCGGTGGGCCGGTTCCCACCCAACGGCTACGGCCTGTACGACATGATCGGCAACGTCTGGGAGTGGACCACCGACTGGTACCAGACCCACACCGAGATCTCCCATGCCTGCTGCACGGTGACCAACCCGCGCGGCGGCGAGCAGCACCAGAGCATCGATCCGCAGGACGCCGTGCGGGTGCCGCGCCGGGTGATGAAGGGCGGGTCGCACCTGTGCGCGCCGAACTACTGCCGGCGCTACCGGCCAGCTGCGCGCATGCCCCAGGCGATCGACACCTCAACCTCCCACCTGGGGTTCCGCTGCATCGTTCGGGCCGAGCAGGACGGACCCTGAGGCGGTCACGGTTGATGACTGGATTATCTACTAGGTTCCTTGTAGGGAGAGAATGGGTTACGTTACGGAGGTTCTATCCCTGTTGAGAGGCCAGGCTGACGCATGCAACCGTTTGAGCTGCCGGAGTTCTACGTTCCGTATCCCGCGCGGATCAATCCGCATCTGGAGGGCGCGCGGGTGCACAGCATGGCGTGGGCTCGCACGATGGGGATGCTGGACGACGTCCGGGATCCGGGGACGCCCGAGATCTGGGACGAGGCGCAGCTCGACGCGATGGACTATGCGCTGCTGTGCGCCTACACCCACCCGGACTGCTCGGCTGCGGAGCTGGAGCTGATCACCGACTGGTACGTGTGGGTGTTCTACTTCGACGACCACTTCCTGGAGCTCTACAAGCGGACCGGGGACCAGGCGGGCGCCAAGGCGTACCTCGACCGGCTGCCGGCCTTCATGCCGACAGAGTCGGAACCAGCGGCAGAACCGGTGGCGCCGTCGCCGTCGCTGGAGCCGGTGAACGCGGTGGAGCGGGGGCTGGCCGACCTGTGGGCGCGGACGGTCCCGGCGATGTCCGGGGAGTGGCGGCAGCGGTTCGCCGAGAGCACCAGGAACCTGCTCAACGAATCGCTGTGGGAGCTGTCCAACATCCACGACGGCCGCATCCCCAACCCAATCGAGTACGTGGCGATGCGCCGCAAGGTCGGCGGGGCGCCGTGGTCGGCCGATCTGGTGGAGCACGCGGTGGCCGCCGAAGTGCCTGCGCGGGTCGCCGGCACGCGCCCGCTGCGGGTGCTCAAGGACACCTTCGCCGACGGGGTGCACCTGCGCAACGACATCTTCTCCTACCAGCGCGAGACCGAGCGCGAGGGCGAGGTCAACAACTGCGTGCTGGTGGTCGAGCGCTTCCTGGACATTGACCCGCAGCAGGCCGCCGACACCGTCAACGACCTGCTCACCTCGCGGTTGCGCCAGTTCGAGAACACCACCCTCACCGAATTGCCGCCGCTGTTCGAGGAGCACGGCCTGGACCCGGCGGAGCGGGCGAGCGTGCTCGTCTACGTGAAGGGCCTGCAGGACTGGCAGTCCGGCGGCCACGAGTGGCATATGCGCTCCAGCCGCTACATGAACCAGGGCGCAGCACAGGACCCGCCCGTCTCCGCAGCCTTCTCGTGGCCGCTCGGCGGTCCCACGGGCCTGGGGACCTCGGCCGCGCACCTCGCCGGCCTGCTGCAACCGCTGCAGCCGAGGCTTTTCAGGAACCACCTGCACGTTCCCTACCAGCGCGTCGGGGCCACGCCCCTGCCGCAGATGACCATGCCCTACCAGGCGCGGGTGAACCCGCACCGGGAACGTGCCCGCCGCAACTGCGTGCAGTGGTGCAGCGACATGGGCATGTACGGCCCGGTGGCTCGGCAGCCAAAACCCATCTGGAACGAGCGCCAGCTGGCCGGGTTCGACTTCGCCGTCTGCGCCGCGTCGATCAACCCCGACGCGGGCGCGGACGAGCTGGACCTGGCGACGCAGTGGCTGGCCTGGGGCACCTACGCCGACGACTACTTCCCGGCGACCTTCTTCCGCGACCGGGACCCGGCGGGTGCCAGGTTGTTCGTCGCCCGGCTGCCGGCCTTCATGCCGCTGGACCTTGGCGCGATGCCGCTCCCGGAGAACCCCGTCGAGGCCGGGCTGGCCGACCTGTGGCGCCGCACCGCCGGTCCGATGGAGGAGCCGGCCCGCCAGCAGTTCCGCGCGGCCATCGAGACGATGACCCAGAGCTGGCTGTGGGAGCTATCCAACCAGCTGCAGCACCGCATCCCCGACCCGATCGACTACCTGGAGATGCGGCGCCGGACCTTCGGCTCGGAGCTGACCATCAGCCTGGCCCGCCTCGGGCACTGGCAGCAGGTCCCCCCGGAGGTCTACGGCACCCGGACCATGCGGGAGCTGGAGAACTCGGCCATGGACTACTGCTGCCTGCTCAACGACGTCTTCTCCTACCAGAAGGAGATCGAGTTCGAGGGCGAGCTCAACAACGGTGTCCTGGCGGTGCAGAACTTCCTGAGCTGCGGCCGGGACGAGGCCGTCGCGATCGTCAACGACTTGATGACCGAGCGGCTGCGCCAGTTCGAGCACCTCGCCGCCGCCGAACTGCCGCTCCTCGTCCAGCAGTTCGGCTTGGACGAGCAGGCCGAGGCCGCGCTGCACCGCTACGTGGCGGAGCTGCGCGACTGGATGGCCGGCGTCCTCAAATGGCACCGGGAAACCCGCCGCTACGACGAGTCCGAACTGCGCCGCGCGGCCTCGAACCTGGACTCGGACCGGCCAGCCGATGCGCTGCGGGGCCCTACCGGGCTCGGCACTTCTGCCACCCGCCTCCGGCCTGCCGCTGCCGCTGCCGGCTGGCCCGGCATGGGGTGACCTGACCCGAACCCTGGTTACGGCCAGTCCAGGGCGACGTCGAGGGCGGGGGCCGCGTGGGTGAGGGCGCCCACGGCCAGGTAGTCGACGCCGGTCTCGGCGACGGCGCGGACGGTGTCGAGGGTGATCCCGCCGGAGGCCTCCAGTCTGGCACGGCCCCCGGCGAGGCGGACGGCCGCGGTCATCTCGGCGAGCGGCATGTTGTCGAGCAGCAGCAGGTCGCAGCCGAGGTCGAGGGCGGCCCGGACCTCGTCCAGGGTCTCGACCTCGACCTCCAGCGGCAGGTCCGGGCCGGCGGCGCGGGCGGCGGCGACCGCCGCGGCCAGGTTCCCGGCGGCGCGGATGTGGTTGTCCTTGACCAGGAGGGCGTCGTACAGCCCCATGCGATGGTTGGCGCCGCCGCCGCAGCGCACCGCGTACTTCTCCAGTTCCCGCAGGCCAGGGGTGGTCTTGCGGGTATCGCGCACGACCGTGCCAGTGCCAGCGACAGCGGCGACGAACGCGGCCGTCAGGGTCGCCACCCCCGACAGGCGGCCGACCAGGTTTAGGGCGGTCCGCTCGGCGGCGAGCACCGTCGGCACCGGCCCGGCAAGGCGGGCGAGCACCACCTCCCGCTCGACCCGGTCGCCGTCGCGGGCGCACAACTCGGCCGTCGCGGCGCCGCTGCCCAGCCAGGCGGCCACCTGGTCGAGGACGACCGCCACAGCGGGCAGGCCGCAGATCACGCCGGGCCAACGGGCGACCAGCTCGGCCTCGGCCCGGACGCCGCCGAGCATGCCGCTGGTCACGTCGCCGCGCTCGCCCAGGTCCTCGTCGAGCGCCGCGCCGACCACCCGCTCCAGCGCCGCCAGCGGCACCGTCCCGGTCCCGATCATGCGTGGATCACCAGATCGCCGTCCGCGTCGCGCCGCGCCACCTGCTGGAGCTGCCAGGCCGGGTCGGTCTCCGGATGGTCGGAGCGCCAGTGAGCGCCACGGGACTCGGTACGCCGCGCGGCGAGCGCGGTCACCACCAGCGCCACCTGCGCGAGGTTGGCGGTCTCCCACGCCTCCGGCGTCGCCCCCGTAGGCGGACCGGCCAGCGCCGCCGCCACCGCAGCGGCCCGTTCGAGCCCCTCCCGCGAGCGCACCACGCCCGCGTCGCGGGTCATCGCCCGCCGCAACCGCAACCGCGCCCGTCCCGGTCCGGGTCCCGGCCGGGGTCCGGACATGCCAAATACCCCCTCCACCGAGGGGGGTCCCCCTGTTTTAAAGCTATCCGAGATGGCTGCGGGGCTGCTGGGGTTATCCACAGGGTCAGTACAGCCGGATGCGACTTCGGCGCTGAGCGCTGCGGCGGTGCGGGCGGCGAACACCAGGCCCTCCAGCAGGGAGTTGGAGGCGAGCCGGTTGGCGCCGTGGACGCCGCTGCAGGCGGCCTCGCCGATCGCGTAGAGGCCCTCCAGACTGGTGCGCCCATGCAGATCGGTGCGGATGCCGCCCATCAGGTAGTGCGCGGCGGGCGCGACCGGGATCGGCTCGGCCGCCGGGTCGGTTCCGGCGGCGCGGCAGCGTGCCATGACTGTCGGGAAGCGCCGCTCCAGGTGCGCCCGACCCAGGTGGGTCGCGTCCAGCAACAGGTGGTCGCTGCGGCAGGCGACCATCCGTGCGGCCATCGCGCGGGTCACCACGTCGCGGGGAGCGAGCTCGGCGAGCGGGTGCTCGCCTGGCATGAAGCGCTCGCCGTCCAGGGCGCGCAGCACCGCTCCCTCCCCGCGCAGCGCCTCCGACACCAGCGGCCGCGGGTCCGCCTGAGTGCGCAGCGCTGTCGGGTGGAACTGGACGAACTCGAGGTCGGCCAGCTCGGCTCCGGCGCGCAGGGCAGCGGCGATGCCGTCGCCGGTGGCGCCGGGCGGGTTGGTGGTGGCGTCGTAGAGTTGCCCGGCACCGCCGCTGGCGAGCACCACCGCGCCAGCGCGCACCACCCGCAGTTCCCTGCCGCGGTAGAGCAGCGCGCCGGTGATGCGGCCGTCGCCGGTGGCGTCGCCGTCGTCGAGCAGGTCGACCAGGAAGGCTCGCTCCTCGACGCGGACCTGATCGGCGGCGCGAACCGCACAGGTGAGGGCGCTGATCACCCCGGCGCCGGTGGCGTCGCCGCCAGCGTGCAGGATGCGTGCGCTACTGTGCCCGCCCTCACGGGTACGGGCCAGGCCGCCGCCGGCCGCCCGGTCGAAGCGCACACCCGCATGCCGCAGGCCGGTGACGGCCGCGGCCGCCTCGGCGGTGAGGACCCCGACGGCGGCCGGGTCGGCGAGCCCGGCGGCCACGGCGAGGGTGTCGCGGGCGTGTGCGTCGGCGTCGGCGCCGTCGGCGCCGGGCCCGTCGCCGTCGAGCGCCACGGCAATGCCGCCCTGGGCGTAGCAAGTGGTGGACTCGCCCAGCTCGCCCTTGGTGACCAGCAGCACCGAGCGCCCGGACCCGGCCCCGGACCCAGCCCCGGCGAGCTGCAGCGCGAGGCTGAGCCCGGCGATCCCCGAGCCGATCACCAGCACGTCCACCTGCTCCACCGGCAAGCGGGCGGGGTCGGCGGCGACCAGGGCGCGCGGGATTGAGATCGGGAGCGGGGTCACTCGCCGCCTCCCGGCTGGCCGATGGCGATCATGCGCTGCACGGCCCGCTCGGCGCGGCGGCGGACGTCCTCCTCGACGTGCACCTCGTGGACGCCGTCACGCAGGCTGGCCAGCAGCTTGGCGGGGGTGATCATCTTCATGAAGCGGCAGACCGCGTCGGCGCTGACCGGCTCGAAGGCCGTCCCCTGGTTGACCTTGCGGAGCTGGTGCAGGATGCCGACCTCGGTGGCGACCAGCACTGTGCGGCTGCGGGTGCGCCGCGCCTCGTCGACCATCGCGCCGGTGGAGACGACCCGGGCGCGCTCGGCGGGGAGCTGCCCGTCGCTGACCATCCACAGCGCGCTGGTGGTGCAGCCGCACTCTGGGTGGACCAGCAGCTCCGCGTCGGGTTCGGCCGCCAGCTTCGCGCGTAGCGCCTCCGGGCGGATGCCGGCATGCACGTGGCACTCGCCCATCCAGACGTGGATGCCCTCGCGCCCGGTGACCCGCCGGACGTGCTGGCCGAGGAAGAAGTCAGGCAGGAACAGGATCTCCTGGCCGGCGGGGACGGAGGCGACCACCTCCGCCGCGTTGGAGGAGGTGCAGCAGACGTCGGCCTCGGCTTTTACGGCTGCTGAGGTGTTGACGTAGGCGACCACCACCGCGCCGGGATGCTCGGCCTTCCAGGCACGCAGCTGCTCGGCGGTGATGGTGTCAGCCAGCGAGCACCCGGCGGCCAGGTCGGGGATCAGCACGGTCCGGTCCGGCGCCAGGATCTTGGCGGTCTCGGCCATGAAGTGCACGCCGCAGAAGACAATCACCTCGGCGTCGCTGGCGGCGGCGGCACGGGACAGCGCCAGCGAGTCCCCCACGTGGTCGGCCACGTCCTGGATCCAGGGGACCTGGTAGTTGTGAGCGAGGATGACCGCCCTGCGCGCCGCCGCCAGGCGGCGGACCTCCTCGGCCCAGGTCGTGTAGTCCTCCACCGTGGCAGTGCTCATACGGCACGTCCTTATGCTCAGACTGAGTACAAATTTATGCTAGATCTGAGCATTACCAGCTCGCAACGGTGCAGCTCAGCGGCTCAGCTCAGCCGCGCTGCCCAGGGAGGGTGACACCGGCCCGTGAGCGCTCCCAGAGGACCTCCTGCCGGAAGCGGAACAGCTCCGCCGGCCGGCCGCCGGTGTGCGATTCGTAGCGCCCGGTGCCCTCCACCAGGCGGCCCCGCTCGACCAGCCGGCGGAAGTTCTGCTTGTGCAGGCGGGTCCCGGCGAGTGCCTCGACGACCTGCTGCAGCCGCAGCAGCGTGAAGGCCGGCGGCAGCAGCTCGAAGACCACCGGCCGGTAGGTGAGCTTGCCGCGCAACCGCCCCAGCGCGGTCGCCGCGATGCGCCGGTGGTCGAATGCCAGCGGCTCACCCAGCAAGGCGGCGGGGTCGAGGGCGCTGCTGTCGGTGTCCCGCCTCGCCTCGGCGACCAGCCCGGCCTCGTACAGCAGCTCGTAGCGCTCCAGCGCAGGGACCGCGTCCCAGCTGGAGCTGCCGAGCCCGAAGGTGACGTCAACCCGCGCGCGCCGCAGCCTCTGCATGGCGGGGTCGGCAGCCGCCTCGACCCAGTGGTCGAGCGCCGGGGCGATCACCTGCTGCAGCAGCGCCGGGCGCCCCTGACGCCAATCCTCCCAGGGGAACAGCCCGTACCAGTCGTGCCAGCGCGCCTCCCCGTCCCCGAAGGGCCGCCCCTCCCGGACCAGTGCCAGGTAGCCGACCGAAAGCGCCCGTGCCGAGGCGGCGAGGCCGACGGTCGGACCGCGGTGGCGGTCGCCAAAGGTGTAGAGCTGCTCGATGTAGTCGAGTTCGAGCCCCGTGCGCTCCCGCACCCAGCGGCGCAGCCCCAACCCCAGGGTCGGGTCACGCTCCGGGTCGAGGGGGCCTCGCGGCAGCGCCTCCCCCACCGTGAGGATCCTCGGCGTCTCACCAGACACGGCAACGATCACCGCGCTCAGCTCAACCACCACCGGAACCGTCGTCGTCACGCCCACCTCGCCCACCCGCAAGCCCCCACCTACACCGCACCACCACCGTCCGCTTGCCAGCACTCTACGGCGATCACGACCTTGGCGTGACGCCATGGGGCCACTACCCGGCGCCGGCGCTCGCGACGCTGAGCGCGGGACTCAGGGGCGCCGGTAGCGGAGGAGGACGACGCCGTTGCCGAAGGTTGCTTCGCTGGGCTGATTTGTCATTGACAATCATGGTTTGGGGTGTTTGTGTGTGCAGATCGTGTTGTTCCATGCGGTCGCCCGTGCTCCGCCGAGGTTGCCTGCAGGCTCGTGGCACTCACTGTTGCCATGCATCGCCGCAGGCGCAAAGGAGCGCAGCATGTGGACAACGCACTTGCGATCGAGCGCCCCGCTACGCAGCATCCGGACCAGGCTGGCCGTCGGGATCATCGGCCCGCTGGTGTCCCTGCTCCTCGCTGCCGTGGCCGTACCCGCCGCCGCCGGACAGGCGGTGATCCATCTGAGCACGGACCCGTATACGAACTCCTTCTCGGCCCACCAGACTGAGGTTGAGCCGGACTCGTTCCAGGCCGGATCGACCATCGTGTCGGCCTTCCAGGTCGGGCGGGTCTTCATCGGCGCCTCCGCCAACATCGGCTGGGCGACCTCCCGCAACGGTGGCAAGACCTGGCAGCACGGCTTCCTGCCAGCAACCACCATCCAAGCCTCCCCGCCGGGCACCTACGCCCGGGCCAGCGACCCATCGGTCGCCTACTCCGCCCGCGACCACACCTGGCTGATTTCGTATCTGGTCGCCCCCAGCATCACCTCAAACACGGTGGTTGACCTGCTGGTGAGCCGCTCCAAGGATGGCATCCACTGGGGCGCCCCGGTCACGATCGCCGCCCAGAACGAGTTCCTCGACAAGAACTGGACCACCTGCGACAACTCCCCCCACAGCCCCTTCTACGGCAACTGCTACACGGAGCTGGAGGTCCCCACGCTGGGCGGGGTCGTGATGATGACTACCTCCACCGACGCCGGCCAGACGTGGAGCGCGCTCCAGCCGACCGCTGACAACCTCATCGGCGTCGGCGGCCAGCCGGTGGTGCAGCCGAACGGCACGGCGATCGTGCCCATCGAGGCATTCGGGGCTCAGACCACCATCTCGGCGTTCCAGTCGACCGACGGGGGCGCGAGCTGGAGCGCCTCCAAGACGGTCGCCGTCGTCAGCCACCATCCCTCGGCCGCCAACATCCGCAGCGGCGGCGCGCTCCCCAGCGCCGAGATCGACCGCTCGGGACGGGTGTATGTGGTGTGGAGCGACTGCAGCTTCGAACCGGGCTGCCCCGCCAACGACCTGGTGCTGAGCACCTCGGCGGACGGGCTCAGCTGGACTGCGCCAGCACGGGTGCCGATCGACCCCGTCGGGAGCATGGTCGACCACTTCACGCCGGGGCTCGGCGTCGACCCGACCACTGCCGGGGCAAGGCGCACCTGGCACTCGCCTACTACTACTTCGCGCAGACCAATTGCACCCTGGACACCTGTGCGCTGCACGTCGGCTACGTTTCGTCGATCAATGGCGGCCGTAGCTGGAGCAAGCCCACCCACCTCGCCGGTCCGATGAACGTCGCCTGGCTGGCGCCCACGGCGTCAGGGTTCATGGCCGGCGACTACATCTCGACCTCGATCGTGCCGGGCACGCCCAAGGCCTTCCCGTTGTTCGCGGCAGCGGGTCCGCCGGCGGGCAGCCTCCTCCACGAGGACATGTTCACGGCCGACCTGCGGGTGACCGGCGGCAGCATCCAGGCGGGGAGCGAGGCTACGCAAGGCCCCACCGCAGCACCTCTGGCGGGGACGCTCACCCCCACCGCCTTCTGACCCCTTAGACCCTCAGACCCCGGGCGGGCGCACCGATCGACGGTGTGCCCGCCCGCTGCCTCAATCTAGAACTCGACCGGCTTTCCGTCGTCGAGGTTCTGGACGGTGGCGACGCCCATCGCGCCGAGCCGTTCGAGGGCACCGTAGTTGATCGACATACCGACCGGCGAGAGGACCTTCTCGTGCACCGGGACGGCCACCTTTGGCCGCACCTCCCGCAGATAGTCGATCGACTCTGACACCTTCATCCAGGGCGCCCCGGCCGGCACCGCGAGCACCTCGACCGGCTCCTCAATGACGGTGAACGCGTCGCCGGGGTGGAACAGCCGGCCGCCGATCAGGTAGCCAACATTGGGGACGTTCGGGATGTCGGGGTGGATGACCGCGTGCTCGCGCCCTGCCACGCGCACCCCGACCCCACCGAGGGTGAGCTCGTCGCCCTCATGCACGACCTGGACCTCGGCGCCGGCCTCGCCCAGCGGCGCGGCGCTGCCCTCGTCGCTGACGACCCGGACCCCGGGGTTGCGGTCGAGCATGGTGCGAAGCCGCGCGGGGTCCAGGTGGTCGGCGTGCTGGTGGGTGTAGAGCACCGCCGTGAGTCCCTCCAGCACGTCGAATCCCTCGGAGAGCGTGCCGGGGTCCAGCAGCAGCCTGGCTCCCCCCTCCTCCACCAGCAGGCACGAGTGCCCGAACTTTGTCAGCCGCATTGCGCCCTCCTCTGCCGTTGGATCATGAACGATCTCCTGTCTCTATCACACCATCAGTGCTCCGGCGGTTCCGGGTGGTCGGCGAAGCCGGGCCAGGGCGCGAATTGGTGGGCCGCCGGGGGGACGTCCTTGGCCACGGTCCAGATCTCGCCGCTGCTGGTGCCGCGCAGACGGTCAACCACGACCGCGGCGATCTCCTCGGTGGTCAGCAGGCGGGGCCCGAGGGCGGCGCGGAGCCACGGCGGGATCGCTGGCGTGTCGGTAGGGCCGGGGCAGACCGCGTTGAGGGTCACGCCCGCCGGGGCCAGCAGGCCGGCGAAGGAGCGGACCAGACCGACGCTGAAGTGCTTGCTCCCGGCATACAGCGGGTCGCCTGGAAACGGGATCAGGCCGGAACTCGAAGCCGTCACCACGATCGCGCCGCCGCCCCGGCGGGCCATGGCGGGCACCAGCCGCAAGACGCCGTTGACGATGCCGTCGATGTTGATCGCCCGCAGCCGCTGCCAGGCGCTGATGGTCAGATCCTCCAGCCGCAACGGCAGCCGCCCGGTGATCACCCCGGCGTTGAGGTGCGCCAAGTCGACCTGGTCGGCGACCTCCTCCCACGCATCCGGATCGGTCACGTCCAGGAACACGAACCGCCCGCCGGTTTCCGCCGCGACCCGTTCCCCGCTGTCCCGATCGACGTCACTGACCAGGACGGTCGCACCCGCACGGGCAAGCAGCCGGGCGCTGGCCGTGCCGATCCCCGAGCCTGCACCGGTGACCAGCGCGACGCGACCGGCCAGTTCCCGCGGGCTCATCGCGGTGTGATCACGGAAGTGGTCCATCCTGGACAGAGCAGGGCATGCAGACGAAGATAGAACATTATGGTGGCGTCGACACCACCGCCCGTCCGCGCGTCAGACGCGGAGCGCGAGCGAGCCATCAGGGAGCTCCGTGATCGCAGTGTCGAGGGGCGGATCTCGTTCGACACCTTCATGCGGCGGCTCGACTCGGCGTTCCAGGCCCGCAGCCGTGAGGAGCTTGCTTCGCTGCTCGACGACCTCCCGCCGCATGGTCGGGTCGCCGGCCATCTGACCGGAGCCGCCGCAGCCGTCTCCGGCGTCATGGTCCGGCTCAAGGCGGCATGGCGGCAGCCGCAGCAGCCGCGCCTCCCCCACCTCGCGCTCCCCGAGGTCGGCCGCGACCGCCTCACGATCGGACGGGCCAGCGTCTGCGACCTGGTGCTTGACGATCTCACCGTGTCCCGCTTCCACGCCGAACTGTGGCAGCGGGACGGGAAGTGGCTGCTCCTCGATCTCGGCTCCACCAACGGCACCCGCGTGAACGGCTGGCGCGTCACCGGCCCAGCCCCGATCCGCCCCGGCGACCACGTCAGCTTCGGCGCGGTACGCCTGCGCGTCACCGCACGGTGATTGCCAGGTCGCCGGCAGCGGGCAACCGCGGCTGATGGCGTTGTCAGAACGCGCCGCAGATAAGGCAGCCGCCAAGGCAGCAGAACATGCTGCCGCCGAAGGGGGCGCACTCGAAGAAGCCCAGGACACAACAGACCATGCACTCCGACATCCGCTCGGGCCTTGGTTCACCCGGCGCAGTCTGCATCTCGCGAACTGCGGCAAGCATCGCTTCGAGCTGGTTCCTGTTGGCGTCGTCAGGGGCCCCCTCCGCAGCGGTATGGAGGGCTGCCTCGATCGCGTCCGGGCTTTTCATGCCGCGCAGCTCGGCCAGCCTGTCAAGGGTGTAGGCGTACCTGGGAAGGCGAGCGATCCCCATTCTCATGGTGGCAACCCAAGAGTCCAGACCCTGCGTCACCTCGGCCGGTGCCACCTCCTGATTAGCTTGCTCGACCACTGCCTGGGACAGCTCCACGAGCTTGGGGGGATCAACCAGGATGAGATCAGCCAGTTCGTCTTCGGCAACGTCGATCGACGCGGCTGCCCGCCGGATGAGTTCCGGATTGTCGCGAAGCCACCGGATCACCAGCTCGGAGTTCGGAAGTAGTGCCGCAGTCACAATGCCCCCCTCCTGGTCCGACTCACGCCGTACACGAACGAGTGTGATAACTCATCTTGAGTCGGTCAAGCAGGGCAATCCCGCATCGGATACGGCCCCAATGCAGGCCTCAGGTGGCAAGATGACCACCCGTGGACCGGACGGGAAGGAATGCGATGAAGCTTGGGCTGCACTACTGGAACTATTCGACGCCGTCTGATCCGGCGAGGATCGCCGCGACATTGGCTGAGGCCGCGCAGATCGCCGAGCAGGCGGGGTTCTCCTCGTTCACCGTCATGGACCACTACTTCCAGATGGAGCGGATGGTACCGGCCAGCGAGCCGATGCTGGAGGGATACACCACGCTGGGGTATGTCGCGGCCAAGACTGAGCGCATGACCCTCGGACTGCTGGTCACTGGCGTGATGTACCGCTATCCGGGGCTGCTTGCCAAGATCGTCTCCACCCTTGACGTGCTGTCTGGCGGGCGCGCCCGGTTCGGCATCGGCGCGTCGTGGTACGACCGCGAGCAGCGCGGCCTGGGTGTGCCGGTCGTCCCGGTGGCGGAGCGGTTCGAGCGCCTGGAGGAGACGTTGCAGATCTGCCTGCAGATGTGGAGCGACGACAACGGCCCGTTCCACGGCCAGCATTACCAGTTGGCCGAAACGCTGTGCGTCCCCCAACCGCTGCGGCGGCCCCATCCCCCGATCCTTATTGGAGGCGGTGGCGAGCGGAAGACGCTTGCTCTGGTGGCTCGCTATGCCGACGCCTGCAACCTGTTCGGCTCCAGCCCGGCGGATGTCGCGCACAAGCTTGCGGTGCTGCGATCGCACTGTGACACCGAAGGCCGGGACTACGACCGGATCGAAAAGACCGTCCTTGCCGTCCAGCCGGCCTTGGCCGACGTCGACGCGTTCATCGCCGCTGCCGCCGCGTACGCCGCGCTCGGCGTGACCGAACTCCAGACGATGCCCGACCGCCACCCCGTCGAGTTCGCCGAACAGGTCGCCGAGCGCGTGCTCCCTAGACTCACCGAACTCGGCTGACCCGGCGACAAGCTAGCGGCCCGGCATCACCCTCACAACGGTCGCGCGCCGCCGAGGCGCTGGCTGATCTGGTGGGCGGTGTGGCGCACTGCGGTGGCGATCGGGGGGATGGCGGCGGGGTGGAGGCGGGAGGCGGGGCCGGACAGGCTGATGCTGGCGACGACCGCGCCGGTGTGGTTGCGGAGGGGGGCGCCGACGCAGCAGAGGCCGGGTTCCAGTTCCTCTTGATCGATGGCGTCGCCGTGGTCGCGGACCTGGGCCAGGTGATCGTGGAGGGCCGGCAGGGTGGTGATGGTGCGGGGCGTCCGGCCCTCCAGGCGGCCGTCCGGGCGGCCGTCCGAGTCCGGGGTGGCGTACAACGCGCTCACCTCGATGGGGTCGAGGCTGGCGAGGAGCACCTTGCCCATGGCGCTGGCGTGGGCGGGGGAGCGCTTGCCGACGAAGGAGTGCATGCGGACGGTGTGCCAGCCGTCGACCACAGCCACGGTGACCGCCTCGCGGCCTTCCAGGACTGCCAGGTGGCCGGTTTCGCCGAACCGGGCGACCAGGTTCTCCAGTGGTGGCAGCGCGGCGCGGCGCAGGTCTGTGCCGGCAGTCACCAGCTCGCCGAGTGCGGCGAGCTTGCCCGCCAGGCGGTAGCGCCCCTGCTCCTCCACCGGCTCAAGGTAGCCGGCTGCCGCCAGCGTCGCCGCGAGCCGGGAGGCAGTTGAGCGGTGCACGCCGAGCTGCCGGGCCATCTCGCCGATGCCGAGCACGGTGTGCTCGCGGTCGAACAGGTCCAGTACCGCCAGCCCGTGGAGCAGCGCGCCGACCAGACCTGTCCGGTCGGGTGCGGTCATGGGGCTGAGTCCTCCATGGTTGTGCATCAGGGTTGGCGGGCGGCGGCGTGCCGGCCGGCCAGGTAGCCCATGGTCATGGCGACGCCGAGGGTGGCGCCAGGCGCGGGGTACCCGTCCGCCGTCCAGAACGCGGCGGCGTTGCCCGCAGCGTACAGCCCGGCGATCCGCTCCCCTGTCGCGGTCAGCACCACCCCGTCGGCGTCGGTGACCGGGCCGCCCTTGGTGCCGATGGTCCCCGACAGCACCTGGACCGCGTAGTAGGGGGGTTGGTCGATCGGGCCGAGGGTGGGGTTGGGGTGGACCTCGGGGTCGCCGCCGTAGCGCTCGTAGGCGTTGCCGCCGCGCCCGAACTCCGGGTCGCTGCCGGCGGCGCAGGCCTGGTTCCAGCGGCGCACCGTGCCCTCCAGCCCAGCGGCATCCACCCCGATCCGACCGGCCAGCTCGGCGAGCGAGCCGGCACACGCCATCCAGTCGGGGATCGACCCATCGGGGGGCCCCGCGGCAACCATGGGATCGGCCCGCACTCCTTCCGGCCGCGGGACCGTGCCCCCCGAACCCCCCGGGCCATCGGGGCGCAGGCCAGGGAGCGGGTAGCGGCGGCGGAAGCCCTCGTCGAAGACCATATACGCGATCGCATTTGGGTAGCGGCCGTGCGGGTCGCGGTGGTTCATGGCCTTGCCGAAGTCGTTGTAGGGCTGCGCCTCGGCGACGAAACGCTGGCCGGCGGCGTTCACGACGATCTGGCGGGGAAGGGCACGCTCGCGGATCAGCGAACGGTAGAAGGGCTTGTGGTCGAGGGTCTCGCCGGGGATCGACAGCATCGGCATCCACCACCCCTCACCGGTGTTGTCGAGCGCGGCGCCGGCCGCCTCGGCAATGCGCAGGCCGTCGCCGGTGTTGGTCGGCGGCGCCCCGGTCGCCCGCAGTGGCGGCGGGAGCTGTGCCCGCAGGGCCTCGTCCCAGTCGAACCCACCGGTGGCGAGGATCACCGACGTGGCAGCGACCGTGGCGGAGCCGCCGTGCCCTGGCCCGCCCTCCCCCTTCCCCTCCCGCTCCCGCTGAAGGTCGGCGGCCTGGACCGCGCCGTCCGGGCCGAGGCGGACTCCCGTCAGGCGGGTGCCGGTCAGCACCCGGACGCCCGCGCGGACGGCACCGTCGAGCAGGCCCGCGACCAGCGACACGCCGTTGCTGCGCAGGCCCTCCCGCTGCCGCGCCTGCAGCAGCGCCCAGTCGAATCGCTGCGGGTAGCGCCAGCGCTCCCACTCGGCGTGGGTGAGCGGCAGGTAGCCCGGCGGGACCAGGATCGCGCCGGTCAGCGGCGTCAGCTTGGTGAGGTCGATCAGCGCCGCGTCCATGGCGCGGCCGCCGAGCCTCGCGCCCGGCAGCGACGGGTGGTAATCGGGGTAGGTGGGGCAGGCGACGAACCGGTGCGCGCTGTGCTCCTCGACGAACCGCAGCATCGCGGGCCCATTGGCGATGAACGCCTCGGTCATCTGGGGGTAGCGGTCGCTGAACAGGCCGCGCAGGTAGGCGCGTGCGGCCTCCGGGGTGTCGCCGTCGTCCTCTGGGAGATGGTTGCAGGGGATCCACACCCGGCCGCCGGACAGCGCGGTGGTGCCGCCAAGCTGGCTGGCCCGCTCCACCAGCACCACGCTGGCGCCGCCGGCCGCCGCGGCCAGCGCGGCGGTGAGCCCGGCCGCGCCGCTGCCGGCGACGACCACGTCAACCCGCGTCGGGAGTCCGCCCTCCACCGTCATGCCGGTGCCCATCCTGCCGTTTGGAGGGCCGACAGGTCAGCGGGTAGGCGGGGTTCGGGGTCCTCGCCATCGGCCAATTCGTATACGGTCGGGCCACCGAAGCCGACGTCGTGCAGGGCCCGCGCGAAGGCGGCGAAGTCGACCTCGCCCCGGCCGATCGAGGTGTGCGCCCAGCGGGCCCGCCAGGTGTCGCTGACGTGCGCGAGGGCGAGGTGCCCGCCGATGCGCTTGACCCCCTCGGCGGGGTCTTCGATCGCCAGGGCGTTGGCGACATCGTATGTGATACGCAATCGTGGGGAGCCGAAGCGCTCCACGATCTCGACGAGGTCGGCGGCGGCGCCCAGATAGCCGTAGGGGTTGTTCTCCAGGGCGAGGGTCACGCCCACTTCCTCGGCCCGGCGCAGCAGCCGCCCGAGCCCGTCGTCCAGCACCGCCCGGGCGGCCTCGTCCGGCGCCGGCACCAGCGCGTGCCGCCGTCCACCGATCACCACCACGAAGGGCGCCTCCAGGTCGGCGGCCAGCTCGATCTCGCCGGCGAGCTGGCGCTCGCTGAGCGCCCGGACCTCCGGGTTGGTGCTGACCAGGTTCAGGTCGACGAAGGTCGGGTTGACCGACACCACCCGCAGGTCCAGAGCCCGCAGCAGCCGCGCCAGCTCGCGGCGCTCGTAGGGCCCGAACGCGGGCGTGAACAGGTGCGGCGGCGCGGTGGTCAGCTCCAGCGAGCGGAAGCCGTGGCGGGCGAGACCCCGCAGCGCGTCCGGGAGCGGCTGCTGGTGGAGCCAGCTGAAGCTGCACCCGGACAGCGGCAGTGGCACGGTCACGGCGCAGTCCCTGGCCCTGACCCCGGACGGAGGTTGAGCACGATGATGCGCGGGTCGGTCATCTCCTGGACGGCGTATCTCGGCCCCTCCAGGCCGTAGCCGCTCTGCTTGACGCCGCCGTAGGGCATGGCGTCGGCGTGGTAGCTGGAGGTGTCGTTGATCATCACGCCGCCGACGCGCAGCCGGCGGGCGGCGTCGAAGGCGGCGTCCAGGTCGCGCGTGAACACGCCTGCCTGGAGGCCGTAGTCGCCTGCGTTGACCAAATCGATGGCGGCGTCGAGGCTGGCGGCCGGGACCAGCGCCACTACCGGGGCGAAGATCTCCTCGCACATGACCCGGCTGGCGGCGGGCGGGTCGCGCAGCAGCGTGGGCGCCAGCACCGCGCCGTCCCGCTCGCCGCCGGCCAGTACCGCCGCGCCGCCTGCGGCGGCCTCCTGGACCCAGGCGTGAGCCCGCTCCGCCTCGGCGGGAGCGATCATCGGGCCGACCTGGACGGCCTCGTCGCGGGGGTCACCGGCGCGGAGGTCAGCGACGCGCTTGGCCAGCAGGCCGGCAAGCTCGTCGATGACGGCGGTGTGGGCGACCAGGCGCTGCACGCTGGTGCACACCTGCCCCGCCTTGCGGTATCCGGCGCGGGATACCAGATCAGATACCAAATCGAGGTCGGCGTCGGCGTTGACGATCGAGCAGCTGTTGGCGCCCAGCTCCAGGTGGGTCTTGGCGATCCCGGAGCGCTGCTTGACGGCCAGCCCGACGGCGGTCGAGCCGGTGAAGGTGAAGAAGCGGATGCGCGGGTCGGCCAGCAGCGCCTCCCCGACCGTCGCGCCGGGTCCGCAGACCAGCTGCAGGAAGCCGGGTGGCAGGCCTGCCTCCAGCAGGATCCGGGCCAACGCCACCGCCGAGAGGGGGGTGTACCCGGCGGGTTTGAGGACCACGGCGTTGCCGGCGGCGAGCGCCGGAGCGAGCTTGTGCGCGACGGTGTTGAGCGGCGCATTGAAGGGGGTGATCGCCGCGACGACGCCGACCGGGACCCGGATGGTGAAGGCCAGGCGCTGCTCGCTGCCCGGAGCGGCCGCGACCGGGACCTCCTCACCGGCAAGCCGCAGCGCTTCTTCACCCGACAGCCGCAGCGTCGCCGCCGCGCGGCCCAGCTCCTGGCGGGCGTCGGCGAGGGTAAAGCCGGTCTCGGCGACGTAGGTGGCGACCAGCTCGTCGCGGTGCTCGGGGAGGCCGAGCAGGCGCGCGGCCTCGCTGAGGATCTCGTAGCGGCGGTGTGGCGGCAGCGGGTGCTCGGACGCGGCGACCGCGCCGGTCACAGCGGCGTCCACGTGGCGGACCTCCGCCTGCCGGATGCTGGCGAACGGCGCCTGGGTGAACTTGTCGCCTACCGCCACCTCGGGGGCGTCGCTGCGCCAGCGCCCGTCCACCAGCAGGCCGGTGCTGCCATCCAAGAGCCCCGCCATGCGTCCCTTCCCTCAGCGTCAGCCTCTTGACCTGCCTCGGAGGCTCCCATATCGTCGCGCATTACGCAAGGCCTTGCGCAACTCGCAAAGGATGAGGCCGATGGGTGGACGGCAGGGCGATGGGCTGACGGGTGCGGAGATCATCACTGAGTACCTGGTGCGCGAACGGGTGCCATACGTGGTGGGGCTGTGCGGGCATGGCGACCTCGGCCTGCTCGAAGCGCTGCACGAGCGGCGGGACGAGATCCGTACGCTGTCGGTGCACCATGAGTCGGCGGCGGGCTTCATCGCCGACGCCTACTTCCGCGTACGGCACGAGCCGCTGGCCACCTTCACCTCCTGCGGGCCCGGGTCGGCGAACCTGCCGGTGGCGCTCGGGTCGGCCTTCATGGACTCCTCGGCGCTGCTGGCCGTCACCGGCAACGTGCCGACGACGCAGTTCGGCCGCGCGCCGTTCCAGGAGACCGGCCGCTACTTCCAGGCCGACTTCCCGAGCGTGCTGCGGCCCTACGTCAAGCGCAGCTTCCAGGCGACCCGCGCCGACCAGCTGCCGCTGATGCTGCGCCAGGCCTTCGCGGTCATGCTCGGCGGGCGCCCCGGCCCGGTCCACCTCGACGTGCCCCTCGACGTCTTCGTCGAGACCTCGCAGGAGCCGGTCCCCGACCCGGTCGAATGGCGCGCTGGCGTGTCGCCCCGCTCGGCCGCCGCCGCGCAGGACGTGGAGGCCATCCTTGATCTACTGCTGGAGGCACAACGGCCGGTCATTGTCGCCGGCCACGGCGTGGAGCAGGCGGGCGCCAGCGGCGAGCTGAGCGCCTTCGCCGCTGCCTCCGGCATCCCGGTGGCCAGCTCTCCGCTCGGCAAGAGCGCCGTCGCTCCAAACGACCCGCTGTATCTCGGCTCGACCGGCCGCAACGGCACCTACCACGCCAACCGGGCGACCCGGGGCGCCGACGTGATCCTGGCGCTCGGCACCCGCTTCGACGACCGCTCGACCAGCTCCTGGCTCCCCGGCTACACCTACGCCATCCCCCCCGCCAAGCTCATCCACGTCCACGTCGACCCGGTCGAGCTGGGCCGCAACTACCCGGTCGCCCTCGGCGTCATGGCCAACCCCAAGGACCTGCTGGCCCAGCTCCACGACGGGCTGCTCGCCCGCCGCACGGCCGGGGCCGGAGCCGGCGCCGGGACCGGGGCTCCCGAGGCGCGCCTCGACGCCCCCGCCCGGCGCCGCTGGCTCGGCGAGATCGCGGCCTGGCGGCAGCAGTGGGAACGCCACGTCGCGCCCAACCGTTCCTCCGAGGCGGTCCCATTGCGGCCCGAGCGGGTCCTCGCCGACCTGCGCGCGGTGCTGCCCGGCGACGGCATCCTGCTGGCCGACGTCGGCGTGCACCACAACTGGATCGTGCAGGAGTGGCGCAGCGGCGGACCCGGGACGCTGCTGCAGAGCTGGGGCTTCGCCTCCATGGGCTTCGGCATGGCCGGCGTGCTCGGCGCGCGGCTCGCCGCTCCCGACCCGCAACGCCCGGTGGTGGCGGTGGTCGGCGACGGTGGCTTCCTGATGCTGCCGAGCGTGGTGGCCACCGCCGTCGAGTACGACCTCCCCGTGGTCTGGCTGGTGTGGAACAACGGCGGCTACATCTCCATCCGCGACCAGCAGCGCGGCTACTTCGGCGCCACCCACGGCCTGGCCACCAGCTTCCGCCACGACGCCACCGGCGCCCCCTACAGCGCCGACCACGCCGCCATGGCCCGCGCGATGGGCGCCACCGGCCTCCGGGTCGAAACCCCCAGCGACCTCGCCGACGCGCTCAAGACGGCCCTGGACTCGGCCCAGCCCACGGTGATCGACGTCATCGTCGACGCCGACGCGACCCTCCCAGCGGCGGCCACCTGGGAGCTGCCGCCCCTCCCCCATCCCGAGCCCACCTTCGGCTGGCCGGACCGCTAATTTAGGGCCCAGGTGTAGGCAGTTGACACAGCACGGTCCCCCAAATGTAGACGGGTATTGGGAAATCTCGATGTCAGGTGACAAGGCTCGCGGTGATCTGCTCGGCGCAGCCCCATGAGAGGGTAACGCCAGCTCCGCCGTGCCCGTAGTTGTGCCAGACGATGGTGGCACCGCGTCGCTCGGTGGCGACTCGGACCTCTGGCCGCTCGGGACGGAATCCGACGCGCTCAGCAAGGGCGGACGCTCGCCCGACGCGGTGGTCAAGGCGACTGCAGCGCGCCAGGATCGCCCTGGTGGTCGCCGGGTCCGGGTAACCGCGTTCATCGTCGGGCTCGGCGGTGCCACCGAGGACGAGCGTGTCGCCGTGCGGGATCAGAAAGGTCAGGTCGGTGCTGCCCGCACCTTCCGCTTCGGCCTCGACCAGTCCGATCTCTACGCCCGGGTTTTCCACGACCACCGTCTGTCCGCGAACCGGCCGCAGTGCCGGGTCATGGGCGAGGTCGCGGGCGCCCATGCCGGTGCAGTTGACCACTGCGGCTACCGCCTCCTCCTCCGCGACAACATCCAGCGACATCACGGTGTTCTGGGTAACGCTGCCGCCGGCGGCCTCAAGCCGCGCGAGCAGGTAGGTCAGGTAGGTGGGCATGTCGATGGCGGGAATGGTGAACCGGTAGCCGTAGCTGTAGCCCGTCGGTAGCTCCTCAGGAGTACAGGGGCGTACCGCAGACCGATCCAACAGCGGCGCCCACTCTGGCGCACTGATCGGCCGGTGGGAGACCTCCATCGAGGTCAGCAGCCGCACGCCCGCCCCGGCGGGGTCAGCGTGTGCCAAGGTGGTGAAGACCTCCAGACTGCGCTGGCTCCAGTAGTTGATTCGCTCGGAATCACCGCCGATCCGGTAGGGCGCCCAAACCGCACCAGCCACTGCCGAGGTGGTGGCCTCCGGGGGCTCTTTGGCGACCACCCGCACCTTGGCCCCGGCTTCGGCCAGACAGACCGCGGTGGTCAGCCCGCTGACGCCTGCGCCGATCACCAGCACGTCCGCACGACCAAGGCTCATCCGCCTGGGCCTTGTGCCGAGACGGCGTCGTGTCGAGGCGGCTGCCGATGGAGTGTCCTGTCCAGCTCCCCGACGAACTCGCGGACGTCGGGATTGTTCATCCGGCCCGAACGAAGCTCGCCTCGCAAAGCCGTCAACGCGGTGCTACAGCGGTCAGACTGGACCGCACCGAGGCGGCTGATCGTCAGCCGTCCGACCTGGCAGGTCTGCTCAAGATCGCCATGGAGGGTGTGGGCGAGTGCGAGCCAGGCACCTTCGACCGCCGCGCGGCGCTGGTGGGGATGCTTGGCGTCCCGCAGGGCGGCGCCGTCCCTGCCGCGCAGCAAGCCGACACTCTCCCTAACCCAGATCTTCGCCTGGCGAGGTCGGCCTTGTGTCTTGGCGGTCTGGGCAAGGCGAACCAGCGCCGCGCCCGCCAACGCGTCGACGTGCCCCGTGGTCAGGTAGTACATCCAGTCTGGGTCGCCGTCCTGCGGCTGGATGTGGTCCAACTGCTCGTAGGCGAGGTCGCGGCAGGCGGCGAAGGCATCGGCGTCGCCGGCGACCCCGTGAGCGAAGGCGGCCCGCCCCGCCACCGATGCGCGGACGCGGGCTGGGGTGGTCGCGGCCGCGCGCATGGCGATCTCCGCCAGCTCGCCCGCGTCCTGTCGTTCGTCTCGCGAGGCGGCCTGGAACGCCAGATCCGCGAGGATGTGCACGGCAAGCCGCCGATCGCCGGCTTGGTGGGCGGCACGCAGCGCGGTGAAGTAGTAGCGCTGCGCGAGTCCGTGCCGACCCGCGTCGAAGGCGGCCCAGCCAGCGTGTTGCCCGAGCTTTGCGACGATCTGGAAGAGCTGTCGGGCCACGCGGGTGCCGGGGGCGCCTTGCCGGAGGATGTGGGCCGCGGTCTGGAACTGGGCGCTGACGTGGGGCAAGACACGAGCGCCGCCATGGGCATCGTCCAGCGCCCACAGCGCCGGAATGGTGCCCTCAAGCTGTGTGATGAGCTCGGCGCCGATGCCGTCGCCTTCGATGGCTGCGAGCAGGCGCTGCGACTCCAGGCCGAGGTATTCCCAGGCAAGCCCGGTGAGCGCGGCGCCTGAGACCGCCAGGAAGATCCGCCGGTCCATGAGCCCACTCAACAGCCAGTCCTCCAGAATCCGCAAGGTACCCGCCGCCGACCAGGGCATCTCCATCCCGCTGTTGGCGGGCCACAGCAGCGGGGAGTTGGCAGCTCGCTCCTGCCATAGCTCCCCAACGCGGATCGGGCGGCCGAGATGCTGGGAGAGAACCTGGGCCGTGAGCGCCGGCAATGGAGCACGAGGCACGCCACCGTTGCGGACCCAATGGTAGGGCGCGGATGGCGAGACCGTGCCGACGCCGAAGAGTTTGTTGATCTTCCGCGCCAGCATCGACGGTGGCCAGCCGAGTTCCCTAAGGCACTCAGCAAGCGCTGCGTTCTTGCCTGGCTGCTTCTCCATCGCTTCGCCGCCCTGAGCTGCCCGGTAACGGCATCGAGTCGGGGTGGCCTGCTCGGTCGCGGTGATCGGTCACCGCGACCATGTTGAACGTCTTGAACCGCAAGCCCACTGGAACGATACCTCACGAACCGGTCAAGGTCTGCTCATCGTTTCGAGTAGGACTAGCAAGGCAGACGCTACCACGGACGACCCACGTCCTATTTCCAGCGAGCTGCCGCTTCTATCGAGGAGGACCGTCCTTGCCTCGCCTTGCTCCCGCGCAGCTCGCACTCGTTGCTCCGCTTCCCATCGGCCATCTCATCGCCTCTGGCGATTGGGCAGGCGAACAGCCGTGAGGGGCAGTGTCGGATTGCTCCGTCATGCCGCGGATGAACTTCGTAGCGGCACCGACTTCGATGGCTTGCGAATTACCGCGACCAAGGTCGCGACCTTGGTGCGCCTTCTGCGTCGCGCGGGCGACGGCCGCGGCGTGCCACTTCCCTGCGAGGTCACCGTCGGCATCGACGGCTGCGACCGATGGGCGGCCTCTCTGGCCGAGTTCTCTCCCCCGTCATGGCTTCCGAGCAATCTGGCGCTCGTGCTGGGGACGCTGCTCGATCAGGTGATCAGCGAACTGGCCAAGGCCACGGTAGTCGAGAAGGTCGAAATGTTGATCGCCACAGCGACCGGGCTCGCTGACCTGCTGATCGCCATCCGCCAAGCTGCGGCAGCCAGCCGCGTCGCGCCGCCGCCCGAGTTTGACCGGATGATCCAAGGGCTCGCCACCTGGACGCTGGACCTCGGTTCCCCTCGTGAGCACGAGGGCGCCGGTGGACAGGTTCGTCCGAACCCGGTGAGCAGCATCGGCGCTGACCGCCCCGGACCACTGCTCAAGGAGGTCCAGTGGCACCTGGCCGAGATCGCGGCGGCGCTGCGGGACGAGCCAGCGCCGCTCGGCCCGGACCTGCTCAGGATCGTGCTGCACGGCCTCGCCGACCTGTGCTCCCTGCTTCACGAACGCGGCGCCGAGGCGAGTGCGCAGCCGCCATCGCTGTTTCGGGATACCCCAGTAGTCGCCGAGGCGCTGGCGATCTGGTCTGGTCGGCTGCGGACCACTGCGGCTGAGCGGCAACGTCATGTCGCCGAACCAGGATGTGTGCCGTCGTGACCGCCATGGCGAGCGCCGTCGTGCGCGAGGATCCCAGTACCGGTGGGCTGCCCCGAGTCGAGGAGGGCGTGGGGAGCGGTGGCCTGCGCGTCCTGCGGTTGGTGGTCGACGGGATCCAGGAGTGCAACCTGCGCTGCCTGTACTGCCATCCGGGCAAGGTGTGGGTCCAGCAGCGCCTGGCATCGGAGCGGATCGCCGAGGTGTTCACGGCGGCCGAGCGGCACGGCTGCCTTGAGGTGGTGCTCACCGGCGGGGAGATCACCCTGCACCCGGAGCTTGGGCAGATCCTTGAGGCGACGCACCTGCTCCGGCGGACGGGTTCGACGCTGATCACCAACGCCACGCGCATCACGCCCGAGACCGTGGCGGCGATGGGTGCCTCGAACCTGACGCGGATCTGCGTGAGCGTCGACGGGACAGACAACCAGACCCACGGGTCGGCGCGCGGCAAGAACCTCGCGCGGGTGCTTGACGGGCTGCGACGCCTCCAGGTGGTGGGCTGCGGGATCACCGTGATTTCCGTGGTCCACCAGGGCAACTTCCGGCGGATCGGCGAGCTCAGCAGGCTCCTCGCCAATGAGGGCTTGGCCAGCCAGCACCACCTGTGTGCGCCGAGCTTCTCCGGGCTGGCCCGTGAGCACTACCCCGAGCTCAAGCTCGGCTGGGATGACTTCTTCGCCGTCCAGGCCACCGTCGATCAGCTCCACGCGGAGCTGGCGGCCAAAGGCCTCTACGTGGCGTTCAACTCCTTTTGGCCGGCGACCGGGCAGCGCCCGCTGGTGGTGAACGGAGGCCGGACGATGACGCTGCAGCAGGTCTCTGAGCAGGTCAAGGATTCGCTGGTCAACGTGCGGCCCAATGGGGAGTTTCGCCTGAACGCGGCGACCTGGGGTCGGGAGATGGTCGGCAACGCTGTCATCGGCAATGTCCACGACCATGACCCGCTGGTGCTGCTGGGTGAGGCTGACCGTCGCTTGGGCGACGGAAGCGTGGGGCAGCTACCTCGCGAGGTCGAGGCACGCCACAAGTTCCAGGTCGGCCCTGGCGCCGACGAGCGGGTGACCAACGCGCTGTTGGATCCCAACACACCTTCCCCCCGCGTTCAGCTGGTGCCGATCAAGCCGCTGTCGCAGCACTGGCTGTTCGCCAATTCCCTAGAGGCGGGGGAGCTGGCAGCGCTGGCAGCGTGCGTTCGCCGCTCACCAACTGGGTTCCGGCTCGTACGGCACGCCAGCGGCGTGGTGCTGGTGTTCGACAAGGGCCGATCGCATCTGACTCTGCTCACCGCCGATGAATGGAACTCCTTCGCCGCCGGGCTCACAAGGGTGGACAGCTCCACAACGACGTTGTGCGGCGATGGACACTGACCGCGCGCTGTTGTTGTTCTGGAACGCCTGCCCAGAGCTGGCGGTCTTCCACGAGCGCTTGGCCAGTGAAGAGCTGCCGTCGCTGGTGCTGACGGCGCTGGTTGGCCATCTTGCCGACCCGAGCGTCCCAGCCGCTGAGCTGGCCAGGCGGACGGGTTGCCCGCTGTCGGTCGTCCGGCACGCATACCACTGGTGCCAGACCAGCCGCATCGTCAGCGATCTGGCCTCCTCCGCGTTCTATCCCTACCGACTGCGCTACGCGTTCGCAGCCGCCACGGTGAGGGAATGGGCGCAGGAGCCTGAGCGCTTCGAGCGGTTGCTTGCCGGACAACCGGTGCTGTCGCGGACGGTCGAGATCCACCCCTCCAAGGGGACCTGCAACTACTCGTGCGCGATGTGCCTGTGGTCCGATAAGAAAGCCCTCACCTACACCACCCAGGCGTTGGAGGCCGACGGGCTGCTGACCACCGGCGCCTGGCTCAGGGTCCTGCGGGAGCTCCGTGCAGGCGGCGCGGCCACGCTGGTGCTGTCGGGCGGCGGCGAGGCGCTGCTCAACCGGGACGTGCCTACCATCATGGCCGCAGCCTGTGCGCTTGGCTTCCGTGTGCGTCTGTACACCACTGGCTTCAACCTGCACCCCCACGACACCGACCTGTGGGCGGCGCTGCTCGGCATCGACCAGGTGCGCTTCAGCATTCACTCGCCGTTCGCCAACACCTACGACGCCATCACCGGGCTGCCTAACCGGCTCAACGCGCTGGCTCGCGTCGTCGACCACATCACCAGCCTGTTGCAGCGACGAGCCCGCCACCAATGCGGCCCCAGGGTC